>UMII01037158.1_pt1 | contig 13456 bp, 17 predicted proteins | sample 1965731 | NCBI WGS metagenome assembly UMII01 (sample SAMEA4836118, study PRJEB28245) | human gut metagenome | biome: gut microbiome; material: fecal sample | place: Denmark | collected 2008
TGCCTTGACATAATGCATCGTGACACGGGCATCACTGTGTTTGAATTTCATCTGAAGCATAGCCAGCGCATCCCCTGCCTCGCCTGCTTGTTCTGCGCTGTGAAGTGCAGCCATTGCATAGGTTTTGCGCATGGTATGAGTGGACAGATCGATATCCAGCTCACACGCCTTTCCTGCTTCTTTCAAGATCCGATAGAATCCGCGCACTGTCAGAGGACCACCCTTGCGACTGCGGAACAGATAATCAGATTGACTGATCTCGAAATCCTGTTCATCGAAATAATCTTCCAAAATGTCGGCTGCCATCTTGGGGATCTTGCACACATTGCGCTTGCGGGTCTTTTCTTCGATCAGTTCGACATGCTCTTTCACACTGCCATCCTGTTCGTAAACATCGGCCGTTTTCAGATTGAGAAGATCGCCACAACGAATACCCAGACTGCACCCGAACACGAAAATCGCCTTGTTGCGTAGACGAAACTTGGGGTCGCCGTTGGAAGCAAGATAATTCGCCAGTTTCTGGAAATCCTCTTTGGAACGAATCGGATCAGCAGGCGAAGGTTTGATGCGGCCATCCTTTGTATAAAGGCTGTTGGTTGGCTTTGTCTTGCGCTTTTTCTTGCGAGCGGCAGCCACGATGTCCCAAATCATTTCCTTCAGCTCGGCTTCGCTCATGGTGATGTGAGCTTCGGAACCAGGCTGTTGCGGGAACTGAACTACGCGATCCTTGCGCTTACGTGCCGGTTCTGCCATTGATCTTCATCCTTTCTATGTAAATCAATATCTGTGTTGATATTTTTCTCTGTAACGCAGGTTATGAGTGTATAGCTCATTATCAAAATCGTTGATCATGCGGCACTTTTCTTTGTATTGGTGCTGCTGTGTCAGCTCAGTTTCGACGTACTGCTGGCGCTCCTGACAGTGATCGTGACACCCGGGATAACGCTTGGGAGCCACACAATAATGGCAGGGATTCTGCATTTTCAAATCATTCCAATCATAGTAAACTTTCGCAAACACAAGCAGCGCTGTATTTGTCCTGCGTCAGGAACATCTGATCCGTCCAGGCATATGATTTATTGTCTTCTTCAATGAAGTATTGACCATCAATATGTCCTGCGATATGAACGGTCTTGCCTTCGAGCTCTTTCATTTCGTCAACAACAGTGTTGTATGTTTTGGGATTGGGGCCGGACATCATAAAGTAGCTGCAATTCTTTCTGAGATCTCGCTTTACGACCACTGCGTCACCGACATCGTATCTGTATTTCATAGTTCACCTCACAGAATGCTATCACAGCAACACTCATTGATAGAAATAAACATCTCGTCGGTCCAGCCATAATCAGACTCTTCCAGAGTATATCCAGCTCCTCCGTGGCGAGGACCCTGAATCGTAAAAACCTTTCCAGCCTGATCTACCATTTGATCAACCACATTGTAGGTATAGTCCCCATTGTGGCGACCTGATCTCATGCAATAAATTTCACGGCAGTTCAGATCCGGGCGAATCATTACTTTATCGCCTGGCTTATACATCAATTCCATATTTCTACCTCATTTTCTTTTTTTATCAAAATCACTTTCTAAATCCGATGCTCTGGAAACGGGAGGACGCACGATCAGGGACTTCTGTCACGCGACCTGGCGCGTGACTTTCGTCCCGGATCGAAGGACGAGTGTTTCTTGACAAGGATTGGCTGAGGCCAGCTGCACGATCAGGGGCCTATGGCGGAGTGCAGCGGCCGATTGCTGGGGTATTCTTCTTAACATCCGCCTTGGGCGTGATGCTCGCTCTTTTGGAACGATATGCAAAGTGATTTTTTTGTTTACTGATTACTGATTGGGCTCATCGAATTCGATTTGTTCGCCCATGGATGCAGCCGTTTCACAGACTTCATCAAACAGAACATCTCTGCCGGCTTCCAACATTGCCTGGTGAATGCGCGGCTCTGCGGCGGCCACAATGGTATCGCAGAAATTGGTATCGTCTGTGTTGATCGATTTCAGATTCAAACTTTCCACGATCTCTTTGACATCCTCAGGACCCCAGAACACCAGGGCTCGCCGATCCTCTTCGTAGACCACCTCTGTTTCGATGCCCGTGGAATAGTAGATCATATCCGCGACCTTTTCGAGTTCTTTTGACGAAATCTTTCCATCCCGACACATAATTTCAATCATAGATCATCACTCCTTGTGTATGTCTCCATTTTTATGCAACAACGCCCTCTTTGGGACGAAGATCCTCTTTGAGCATCGCAATGATATCGGTGCCGAACTTCGCATTGTAGCGACGGATCAATTCGTCAATCACCTCAGGCTCGACCATGTGATAATAGTTGAGCTTGCCATTGAACTTTTGCAGATCTTCCAGCTCCCAGGTTCTGCCGTGTTGCTTTGCATTGATATAATTCGTCAAAGCCGAACGGAACATTTTAAGATTGCGCCAGCCGACTGTAATCTGATTGTCCTTATTCCACATCAGGCCGAGGCACCAGTTCTTGCTGGAGTGCCGGTTACCGTAATGCGTTTTCGTTTCGTTCAGAGTAAACGGCGCATGAAAGAAGTTCAACGCATCAATGATGATCTGCTGAATTTCCATCGGGTCAAAGTGATGATAACAGCTGATGAGGATATCATCTGCATATCGTGTGAAAGTAAACTCGCGATCGATGCCGTCTTTTGCCTTATATCCATAACACAGCTTGCGCGTGATGCAGTGGTCAAACGGGATCATCATCACATTGGTAAGCCACGGACTGATGGGAGTTCCCTGCGGCAGGCCGTTGCGAAGGAAGCACAGGTTGACCGCCTTTGCCAGTTCATCTCGGCCACGTGCATCCCGCATGATCAGAGCAAATGGATAGATCACACTCATCATGCCGAGCAGAAAATCCGGTGTCGTACTGGGAAAGAAACCATGGAAGTCGAACTTGACCGCCCAATGATTCTGATAATTGACGACCTTTTTCATGCCGGTCGCCTCATTAACGACGGTTTTATTGTGACCTGCCTGATGCTTACGGACCGCATCGATAAAGCAGCGATTGGAAATATACGCGAAAGCATTCGTGTGATAATCTGCGATCATAAAGCTCTTCAGTAGTTCCCGCAGCTCAATCAGTGCATCAGAAAGAATTTCATCGGGCGCATCAATGGGTCGCCAGCCGCCAGATTTCTTTGGGATTTCAAAGTGAGAATAGTGACTCGGGATATCGCTGGATTCAAGCGCCGCATACTTTACGTTGTAGTCCACCAGCTTCTCGATCATCTCAGGAACATTTGTGATAGCGCGAAGTTTGGCGGTTAAATCGTTGCGACACACGGTCATTGTAGATGTGTTGCTGCCGCCATAGTGCAGTGCTTCTACATTCTGGACACCGGCGAGGATCTCATCAAAAGTGATCTGCCGGGTCTTAGGAGGATTCAGATATGTAATGTACATTGTTTCTCCTTTATGATTTCATCGTGATCTAAATGGGTTTCTTGAGGCTAAAACGCGTGCTCCAGGAGGTCCAGATCATGATTGGATGCTGAAACTGGCTATATAACCGTATTCAGGTGACCCAAAAAGGTCGTTTCGAACTCTGTGGGAGCGCCGTCGGCAGGCGGTGCGAGCTCAGTTTTGCAATGTTGACGCCTCCAGGGAGGACCATCCTCGTTTTGACAATGCGATACACTTGGCTTGGCCTAAGTGCGCTGTTTATGAAAAACAACTATTCATCACGATTTTTTTATTTACGATTTATTAGAACGCCATGACGCTCTCTTCACCCAGAATGAACGGGGTTGCAATGATCTGCTTCTTCAGCGGCTTGCCTTCCGCGAAATTGATGAAGTTCGTAACCGCCAGACAGCAGATGAAGCGGACTGTCGGAGCGACACCCTGAACGATGCCACATGCGGACACCGGCGTACTTGCCTTTGCTTCCTCGTGAGTGAAGTTCATGGAGTTCTTCAGATTGTCGATCTGCTTGCGATCCTTCCAATCGGCCGACCAACACTGTGCATCATACAGGCCAGTGCGGATATCGAATACACCGAGCAGCTCAGGATTGTACTTGTTCTTCTCCAGGAACTGCTTGCGGATCTCGATGCTGTCCACGGCCAGGAACACATAACCCTTGACGGTTTCGCCCTGCCAGCCATTGGGCATCAGAACCAGATCCTCTTTGATATCAGGATTCACACTGCACAGGATATTTGCCAGTGCTTCAACCTTGGAATGAGCGATGTTCGGCTGAAAGAACATCTGGTTTACAATATTCTTAGACTCAACAAAGTCCATGTCCCACAGGGTGAACTTGGTCAAACCGTATCGTGCCAGCAGTTCAGCCACAGTAGAGCCGACCGAACCACAGCCGATGATATGAATGCGACCCTTAACAGACGCAGGGTCAAACACCATTTCGATTTTACTCAGATCCATTGTTGTTTCCTTTCTTAGTCCTGGAATGCGTCAGCGTAGGGATAGCAGCTCGAATTCCAATTGTTCATCAGGTCGTTCGGATTCTCCTGATAATACTTCATCAGATTGGATTCGCTTCCCTTGCTCTTGGCTGAATCGATCTTAGGGGCGGCTCCACCCGTGACAGTTTTCAGCGCCGGGTTCGTCGTGGCTGCCGGTTTCGTTTCTGCTTTTGTTTTCGTGGACGCGGCTGCGGTGCTTGTGTTACCAACAAACGCGCCTCCCTGATAAGCTGCTGTACCCGCGCTGTAGTTGCCGGAGTAAGCTGCACCATTGTAGTTGCCGCTGTAGCCACTGTATGTGGTTGTGACCGGCTTTTGGACGAGCGCTTCCGCCTGTTCGAGAAACCCTTTCGTATCGGCCTCTCCAATCGTCACCTTGACATCATCGCCGCTGTAGATGACATTGTCCGCCATGTCCACAACACGGACGTTATACTCCCTCCGCTTGTTCCAGATCATAAAGACGTAGTAATCCTCAGAGCTCAGGGTATCAATGAGATCCCACTGATTCTGCATATCCACGCCGCTGGGAGAAGTGCTCATGTTCACATGACTGTGGCCCTGGAACCGCAGCGTATTAAAGGATTCATCATCCAGCTCATACAGCCAGGTCGTATACTTTTCCTGGTCCGTATTCACTGTTGCGCCCGTGACCTGCTGCGGATAAACCAGGATCTTGGTGATTTGGAAGTGAGTCTTATCAATGCGATTCACCAGACCGTGCCAGGCGACCTCGGTACTGAAGTGATCGATCAGGGCACACATCTCGTGATAAGCTTCCAGAGTGAAATTCACCTCGACTGCGTCCTTGGCAGGCTTGGAAAAATTCTTGTTAAAGGAGAACTTATCCGCCTGCAGATTACCCAACGCAGAAGCCTGTGCATAGAACTCCTGCAAAATCCCTTGGATCAGTTCGTCATTCATCTTAACCGGCTGCATACTTCAAACCTCCTTATGCCGTTTCTCTGCTTTCGTTTTCCAGAATCTCAATCACCTGTTTGATGGTGTAGAGATTGCCATCCTTATCTTCCAGACACTTCCGATTACTATAATCGCCGAACAGCTTTTCCATCATCCAGCTGACGACCGTAGAATCCGTCCAGTTGATATAAGAAGAAGAAGTCACCAGAGTAGACAAAACGCCGATGTAATCACGACGAAGAGCCAAATCCTGAAGCATACCGCGATAGCCGCCGTAACAGGTAAACCGGTCGATATGCGGCTGAGGAAAACGATCCTTCATCAGGTCTTCTCGGTGATTCATGTTAGTGCTTCTGACGGCTTCGACGCGGCAGTCATCATAGACAATCCACTCGCAGTAGACACGCAGATTGAACCGGTGCTCTTTCCAGATAGCCAGGAACAGCTTCTTGGTGAGATCCATATCATACGGGCTCTCCTCGTAGATGTAGCTGGACATCTTGTCCTGCTTTTCGACATACTGCTTAAAGATATCTTCGTTGTAGTCATTCAGATAGCAGTTCACGCCGACCCACAGCTGATTGCCGGACTTATCCAGAGCGATAAGAGATTTGTTCGCCTTGAAGAAATCGACCAGCTCCTTCTCATCGTCTCCAGAGTTGCAGGCACGATTCCGGAGCACCAGAAGTTTCATCTGCTCTTCGTCCACCTGCTTCATGGCATCGCGGGCGCTGCTCATATAATCGTTGACGTTGTTCTCTGCTCGGCGGACACGTTCTTCCTGATCGTGGATCGAGCGGGTGAAGTTCTGACTGCAGAATCCCTTGAGCATGCTTTCGACTTTCTTGCCGTAGAAGTCATAAGCTGCACAGATCTTGTCGATTGCCGCATTGAACTTGTCATACTTCTGCTCAGCCAGCATCTTCAGCAGATCGAGTTCATCCCTGGTTGCCGGGTGATCCTTGAATGCCCACGGAAGCAGACGAGGCAGACAGCTCATCATCATCTGCATGACCTGGATTCTCTTGGGCGAAGGAGCGAACACCATGGTCGCCTGCTTGGTTTCGTTCTGATAGACCAGAGCGTCACCGCTGCGATCGACATACAGAGAGACATCCTCAAGACGAACCCAGCCCGCCTTCTTGTAGTCCTCGTCGAACATTTTCACCTGCTTGATGTAATCGGCTGCTTTCTTGTTGGGGATGAAATGGAAATACAGACCGAGCTTAATCTTTGTGAACGGACCACGCTCACCAGCGTAATAGGCTGCTGTCAACTTCTCATCGTCCGGGAGCCGGATCTCGTTCTCGACCACCAGAGACTGCATGATGCCTTTGTTCTCGGGATCAGCGGTAAAAGTCGCCAGCCGCTCCTCGTTCATCACTGCCCGGAGAACGGTCAGGACGGTGTTATCTTCGGTTTCGAATTTGTTCCTGCTCTTGATGTCAGAGAAAAATTCGTTGCATTCGTTCGAGCCGAGCTTCGTCAGCAAACCAGTGAATGCCATAGTTACTTCCTCCTTAAATTCATATCTTGCATTTAAAAAGCCCAGATACTGGACACATATAAGGCAGACTTTAACCGGCCTGCCAGCGGCTGCAATGCTACTTATCTGTTGTAACCAGAACAGATTTATATTCGGACTTTATTCGAGATTCACTCGAACAGATTCAGGATCAGACTCCGTTAATTCCTTAGCGGGCGTTGTCCATCTTCTGAACACAGACCAGATAAGCCTTCTCGGTAACGTGCATATCGGCAAAGGTCTTGTCCATGTCGCCAGGCTGCAGAACACAGCCATCCAGAGAAGTCTGACCAGCAGAGTAGTTGATATCGTTCTCCTCCAGGCACTGACGCAGGGTAGTGTCCTCAGTAGCCATGACAGTCTTACGGTTGGTGTTGGTACCCACAGTGATCTTCAGCATAATATGTACTCCTTTTTAATTTGAAAAATTTATTGTTGAAACGTCGGATTGACGAATCATTTAAAACGAATGCCGGACGTATTGCGCTGGAACATCCGGCGTGGAACCACAGTGGCGCTCTTACCAGGCGACGCTCTTACTCAGCGGCAGCCTCAGGCTCAGCGTCGTTCTCGATGGTGATAGCAGCGTTCATAGCGGCCTCGTCAGCAGCGATAGAACTCATAGCTTCGGCGATCTGCTCCTCGATCTTGGTGCAGTTCACGATAGCCAGACCCAGCTTCTCACGAACGAACTCGTTGATCTCCTCGACGGTGGTCTTGCCGTTGGGCAGCTCGATGCTCATGGTAGCGACCTTGGGAGTGGTGACGGAATTCTTTGCGAAGGTCACACCCATCTCATTGGCAGAAGCAGAACCGCTGACACCGATAGCGCAGACAGGCTCCTTCTCCTTACCCTCGCCCTTGTACAGAACCAGAGCCTCGGGACGGAACTTCTTGACCTTCTTCAGGGTCTCGATGTCGTAAGCGGAAGTGACGAAAACGTTGTTGTACTTAACAGTTGCCTTCATAATATTGATCTCCTTTATAATAAAAAAATGTTATGTAAACGAGCCGGTTTGCTCGTTATACCGTTGTTGTTAGCAGCTCTTTCATATCATCAAGAGCCTCGTCCCATGTGTCGGCCGACTGAATAAACTGGCCATTATCCGCCGACACGATTTCATAATGGCCGTCCACATACTTGATATGCATCCGTTTTCTCCTTTCATTTGACAGTGTAAAGTGTGTTTGGATGGCGAAAAAATTAAAGCAGAGACTCGCAGCGGCATTCACTGGTTGACTCTACAGGTGCCCACCAATCATCATGCAGGTGCTCGATCAGGCGAAATTCTGGCTTGCTCCATGTGTACCCATCGCAGAGCTGCACTTGAAGACAATCGGTATCTTCTGTATACCCAACAACAATTCCCTCTTTACCCTCATTGGGATCATCAGGACCCCACGGAGACTCAAGCCTTACGCGATCACCGATACAGAATTTTCTCTCGTCCATGTTACTCAGTCCTTTCTATCCATTTTTTTGACCTTGTCGACCGCATAATCGATCACGTCAGTGACATACTCAGTGGCGTTGTTGATGTTATCCTGCGTAAACATATCAGCGGCGAGCATCTTATAGCAGGTATCTTCAGAAGGAACCACACAAACCAGAACCGCGACAACAAAAGTTGCAATTGCAACCTTGATGCAGAGTTTTACTTCTTCGGCTACATCTTTGTCTTTAAAGCCATGATCGTCTGCATCGCTCATAGTACACATGAACATAATCGCTCCTCCGATCATAAGCACGGTTAGAATGACGATTAGTAGTGTTCTGACATTATCTACGATGCCAATCCAGTAGAACACCCAAGGGTTGATAATGGAGTTCATACGGCTGTTCCCTCCTCTTCTTTGAAATTCTCAACCCTCATAAGCTGTTTCGTTTTTTCTCGATTATTGTTTTGCGTAAAAGCCTTAAACTGGGCTGCATAATAGTCAACCGGAATACAAAACACGCCGCTATCGTTATGGATAATATACAAGCCAGTCCGCTCAATGTGAAGGTAATTAGAAAGATCGTTGAATAGCTTGATAGATTCCTCTGTGGGGAAATACAGATAAAAAGTATCAGGCCATCCATACATGTCGGAATCATTGCCCTCACAATCCAGAGCAATCACACCAGCCTCCCGGCATTTTTGGTTCATTTCTTTTGCTCTTGTCAAATCACTTTTATAAAGATAAATCATTTTGCGTTCCTTTTTTGTGTGTTGATATTCGAACATGGTGCGGCCAGAGGGACTTGAACCCTCACCCGAAGACCAGATCCTAAATCTGGCGTGTCTGCCTATTCCACCATAGCCGCATATAAATTAGGTACACCTGCACTCCCGATTCTCCAAGCAGGACAACTTCCATTCCGGACCACAATATCCGAAACATTAGGGCGCAACAAGGAAGTCGTGGCTATTTTATTGATCGTACTTTTACCACCATGTACCTATTGGTGCCGCAAAGCTGAGTCGAACAGCTACTGTGCTCACACCATTCATCCTTCACCCTATCCTTGTCATGACTAAGAATTCGCTGTAAAAGAATCATCGTGATTATTGCATTACCTCTTACGGCATATAAAATATTCAGGCCGGATCATTTTGCTGTTTAACCACTGTTTCGTATTCCCCGCTATCGTTTGTGAACTATCACCTTCGATTGCTTCATGGCACCTGAACTCCCCATTTTGTTAGAGACCTAATGGGCAAAGCTGTCTTGCCTTGCGGCATGGAGTGACTGACGGGGATTGAACCCGCAACCCTCGGAGTGGAAATCCGATACTCTGCCAATTGAGCTACAATCACACAATACCCGGCTTACAAAGCCTTGTTGCTTTCTATACGATATAGACCGAAGCATCGTATCAAAAGAGCCGGGAATAACAAGAATGAGGTAAAAGGTCCCTGCTGAATAACATACCAAAAAGACAGGAACCCTGGTGCGATTGGATGGACTTGAACCATCGACGCGCATTCAGCCTGCTGCTCTACCAACTGAGCTACAATCGCATAAGATACTCGGCTTACAAGGCCAATTGCACCCTTTCGAGCGAGCCGAGAATAATTGACAAGAGTTATTATGTTACCCCTTTCGGGGTGGTGCTACCGACCCGATTCCAACGGGAACGCAGTCTCCTGCAAAGGTTTTTAAGACCTCTGTGTCTGGCTTTCCACCACGGTAGCATATCAAAGCTGTCTGTCCAGCAGTCAACCGTCTTTCCGATTTGCCAAACCGTTTCGCTTTACATACAAGCTCCCGACTCGATCGAGCCGGTGGTGCCCAAGGCGGTATTCGAAACCGCACGCGATATTTCACGCAAAGCTGTTTGGGAGCTTTATGTCTACCTAATTCCATCACTTGGGCAAATATATGCTCGTCTTTCCGAGCCGCCACTGCTTGCGCAGGTCACTCCTCTACTTCAAACACCATGTAGTACATGTGATTATCTTCACCGTTATCGACCGCTGCTCCGATAACATACTCAGGATATGGGTTCAACTCGCATCCGCAAAAATCAGCGTATGATTCAGTGTCAACTTTCACTGCATCTTCGTACCGAGCGGCCTCATCTTCAGGCATCCCATTGAGAAAGCACTGAAAGCTGACAGCGGCAAAAGCAATCGCATCGTCTCTTGATTTGAATGCTTTATCGATACTTACCGACTTGTAGATATCAGCTTTCTCGTTGGTGTAATCGCTTACAACGATGTACATCTGAATCACTCCTTATCAAAGATATCAGTATACTTGGTATACAGCTTACCGTTATGGAAGTAGGTATTGTAATCGCACTGGGTGACATACCACCAGCGTTTCTGATGACCAGCCAGTAGGAAGTCGTGCAGATGGTAAGTTTCTTTGTAGTGCTCGTCCACACGCTGCCGGAAGGTAAGCTCGTCGATCTCGTTAGACGTTTCGACATAATCAGCGATTCCATTGATTTCGTCCTCAGTCATATCGTCGTCCACAACAAAGACCACACGAACGATTTCACCGCCAACACGATGAATCTTGTCCAGTTCGTCCATATGATGCAGATGATAAACAACCCGATCGAATCTTTCAAACGGGAAAAGCATGATGTCTGGATCATTCTTAACATCATAATAACTGGTGTGCAATTCAGTCTGACGACCAAGCTTTCTGCAAGTATTGAAAAAGTGTGCCCACCACTTCTGATGATGAGACCACTGCCATAATGGATCACCGCCGCCTGATACGGACACCCAGTTGCAATCAGCACAATCATTATAAAGGGCGCTCCATAATTCATCACGAGAAGAATACTCCCCTGTCGGCGTCATCTTGAGCTTGTTATTGCGGACGATACACTCAGGGCAGCTGTAGTGGCACCCGAAGTTCGTGATGATACTAAGATACTTATCAGCCATTTTTGATTACCTCTTTTTAATTTGTGAATATTCGTACACATTTGGTGGGACGTGAGGGATTCGAACCCCCGTGAAGAATTAACCTCATCACCCGGTTATGAGCCAGGAGCTTTAACCAACTAAGCTAACGTCCCAGAGAGGAGGATTTAACCATGTAACGGCATCGGCGAGGAGCAAGCGGCTTACAAAGTTTGCGCAATACTCAGTCGCGTCAGCGGATACAACACATAAGCGAATTGGTCTCTTATGGTGTCCATCCTCAAAGGCTGCCCTTTTAAATCACTCTCCGATACTCTGGGCACCGAGCATCTATGCCACTTACGCAGGCAGTGCCATATTCGCCTACTCATAATAGAGCCATGCACATTCACTGTGGCGGGTAGCTACTCCCGTTGCATCATGGTTATTATTTTCGGTCAGAGCGTTATGGGTGTGTCAGAGGGGGGAGTATGATCACCCACGGTGGAATTGCGCCACCCCAGCAGCTTTGTACTACACTACGCCGCTGCATCGAACCTAGCTGGAGCCCAACAGAATCGAACTGTTGTACGACCATCAGCTCCATATCAAAGCAGGATTATCGTACCTGCCCGGCATTTTCAGCCACGAGCGAAGAAAAAGGAAAAGTGAAAGAGAAAAAACTTCGCTTTTTTGCACAGGGAGAAAGGATAAAGCCCTATGCTATGGTCGAGCATGAGAGATTTGAACTCTCGACTTCTTGCGCCCAGAGCAAGCGCCCTAACCAAACTGGGCTAATGCTCGATGTTAAATTTCGTTCTACTGAGCTTTTGTCATAGCTTTTATATCTTTTGCTTTATATGGCAACTCGTAATGTTTGCACCACTTTCTAACAGCAGTATCACTTACTCCAAAATCTTTACCAATTTGAACAAAAGACTCCTCTTGTATTTTCTGTTTTAATACCTCTTTTGTTGGCCATACTACATTTTTGTGACCAAAAGTAGAAGTTTTATCACAGCAATGAATACAATAATCCCCTTTTGTATGTCGATCTAATTTTTTACCACATTTTAAGCAGTACCTATCTCCTTTATAATTTCTTTTTTCATGGCTATTTTCTAATTGAGTTATAAATCTGCAATTACCAATTTCGTATGCACCAGTGTCTCTATATCTACCTAGCACATATTTTTCTCCAGTAAATCCAAGTTGAGAAGACTTCAATCCAGCTTCGAATACCAATTGACAGTATTCGTTGAAGGATAAATTAAAATCAACTCCCTCTTTTTTAGCGTTTGTTCTCTTATTTTGCCACCTCATATAAATCTTGCCATCATCATCAATTGTATCTCTGTATGGGTTTTGTAATTTTATCTGTTCAGAAACTTTCCTTACAGACTCTGAGGTTTCCTTAGTAAGTCCTTTGGACCAAGATGTCTTATTTATCGATGGTTTGAACCCAATACCATCGCCATGCATCCTCTATTTATGTCCAGCGATACCGTGCTTTGAAAAATACTTCCCACAAAATTCACATTGAATATTTTTGTCTTCCATTTTCGTATCTCCTTGTTTTTAAATTTTACCAAAACACAGGGGTTGAACCTGTCTTGAGCCAATCACGTTCTGGTTATATGCCGGTCTTTCCCGGCTGCCAGCCTCAAAGGCTAATGGAGGAAGTAGATAGCTTAGATAGCTGCCGCCACGATCTTTGCAGCCTCCTTAAACACTTTCATGTTCTTATCAGAATTCTGGAAGATATCAGGAGTAGACTTAGGCGGCTTATTGTGAGAACGTACATACGCTTTACGCATTCGGTCCATCTTTGCAGTGCCGATCGCGTCATAGATCTTTGCATAGGTAACCCAATACCCAAGCGTCTTATCGCCCAGCTTTTTTGCAATGGGTTCAACGATCGGAAGCGTGATACTCGGCTTGTAGTAATAATATTTCTTTTTCGGCTCTTCAGCCGCAGGAGTTTCGACTGCCGGTGTTTCAGCCGCCGGTGTTTCAATCTCGACTGCGTGAGCCTCGGCCACAACGACCGGTGCGGGTTCTTCAGCAACGACCTCAGGAGCAGGTTCTACCCTGTGGCGAGTAGGAATCATATCAGCAGGGATCATAGGCGGCTTCTTGGTGAGTGCAGACTTAATCCCCTTTCGGACCTCAGCGTCATGCTTTTCGTTAT
>UMII01063469.1_pt1 | contig 13339 bp, 9 predicted proteins | sample 1965731 | NCBI WGS metagenome assembly UMII01 (sample SAMEA4836118, study PRJEB28245) | human gut metagenome | biome: gut microbiome; material: fecal sample | place: Denmark | collected 2008
TTCATACGTCCGGTAGCGAATCCGGCTATGGCCGCCACGGCAAAAGCGATCGTAATCAACACAAATAAAATATATATCAACTTCTTCATCCTTCCTATCCTGCGATTTAAACAAAAAAGGGACTATCCGGAAAAGACAGTCCCCCAATTCATACACTATAACCTGTCCGCTTCCGGCAGGGATAGCTTAAAAAACTTATCGAAGCGTTCCTTGTTGAGCCTCTTGGATCATCTTCTGATTAGCCAAGATCACGATCTCAACACGACGGTTCAACGAACGACCCTCGGGAGTGTCATTGCTAGCCACAGGATCATGTATACCTTTGCCTTCATAAACCATACGATCCGTACTTACCCCCTGCATCATCAGGTAATCGTAAACGCTCTTCGCACGTTTCTCGGACAAGGTCTGGTTATAATCCACCTTACCGGTGTTATCCGTAAAGCCGATGATTCGGATATCCGTATCCGGATTGGCCTTCAAACTGGTAGCGAAGTTACGCAAGGCACTCTTGGAAGCGTCGCTCAACGTACTCGAGTTCGTGGCAAACAAGATACCGGAGTCAAAAGTAACCTTCAAGGCCTCACCATTGTTCACGCTCTCGATCTTCGTGTCCTCAGGCAGGGTAGCTTCCAGCTCCTTCTTCTGCTTATCCATTTTCTTACCGATTAACGCACCGGCTGTACCACCTACGGCCGCACCGATCACGGCACCCAATGCGGTATTTCCGGCCAAGGCACCAACACCAGCTCCGACAGCGGCACCACCGCCTACACCGATCGCCGTACCCTTCGCCGTGTTATTCCACGTTCCGCAACTCGTAAACACCACTGCCATACATAGCAGTAAAACAGATAATAATTTAATGTTCCTCATCATCTTCTACAATTTCACTTAAACAACTTTATATATATAACAAATATCAATCAAACATGTTGATCGAATCGCAATATTCAAGTTCTCCTTGTACTATAAAAGTGATTTCCTCCGGTTCGAATTTGCCTACGCCGTCTTTCTGGGCGTTCTTAATTACATAATTTACAACCTCTTCCTCATCGATCTCGATCTCATCGTCGCCATCATCATCTAGCATGCCATTAGATTCATAGAAGTCGTAGATCAAGTCTACGATATAGTTGATATCGTCATTACTGAACTTTCCTTTCAGTTCTTGGGGAAGATAATTCTGGATAAATTTTACGGAATCATCCTCGTCATAAAGTAGCTCGTCATTGTTCGTGCTCATAATTAATCTTGTTTAATTGGTTTGAATAGCGGCAAATGTACGGAAATATTTTGATTTTATATCCCAAAAACAATTAAGCTTATTTACGGACGTGACTTAACAAAAGCAAATGCCCTTACTTGAACATAGTTCTAAAAGAGCTTAGGTTTTATAGGAAGCAAAGGTAATAAAAATACTTGATTATCATATAGACCTATTATTTTTTATAGCTTCCGGGCAATTTACTGTTCCGCATGATATTTTCTTTGAAAGAATATATTTCCAACCGAGTACCCCAAAGAGACTTCCAATATCTTTATGGATCACAAAAAACACTAAAGCCAGTCTTATTTGTGTTAAAATCAAAATACACCCCATCATTTATTTACATATAGTCATTTGATACTCAAGTTCTTTTAGAACTCAGTAAATGTATTAAATTATGATTACAATGGAACCTAAAATACAAAGTACCACAAGTACCCGAGCTCTCCGGAGCAAAATCGGGCCTATCAAGGCTTACTTATTCAAGACCTCATATGTAATCAGTCCAATCACGCCAAGCGATCTTAAACATTCCATGAAAGGTGCCTACAAATCATTCCTGTCTAAAACCGATCAAGCATACGGCCATTCCACGTCAACAATCAACCCCAAACTTTACCCTATTTCTACCTTTAAGCAAATGAGCCTCGTAGTAGTCCCGAGTTTCATGATAGAGTCCCCATTCGAGGTAGTGGCGATAGCCCTTATCGCCTTTCTACTTATCCTCCTTTCGATGAGGGAACATCGGCATAAGAAAGACATTCTTGACACCGAACGAAATATGGCCGAAGAAGTGATCCGCTTACGTGAGAAGGCGGAAGAATCAAACCGGTTGACAAGTGCTTTCCTCGCCAATATGAGCCATGAGATACGGACCCCATTGAATGCGATCGTAGGTTTCTCGACCCTTATCAGCGAAAGTGAGGATAAAGAGGAGATCAAAGAATTCGCTAAAATCATTCACGCAAACAATGAGCTACTCCTTAATTTAATCAATGACATACTCGATATGTCAAAAATAGAAGCCGGTATATTGGATTTCCTTTATACGGAAGTAGAGATTAACGAGCTTATACAAACCCTATGGCGGAGTTACCGATTCAAGATCAAGGAAGGAGTAGAATTCCGCACGGAACTGCCTGCGGAAAGCTACATTATCCATACTGAGAGAAACCGTTTATCCCAAGTACTGGCTAATTTCATCAATAATGCTTGCAAATACACTTTCGAGGGAATGATAACGATCGGATATGAAATAAGGAAAGACGATATTTATTTCTTTGTTACCGATACGGGAAAAGGGATAGCGGAAGAAAATATCTCCCGTGTTTTCGATCGATTCGCTAAATTAGATTCCTTCACCCAAGGTACGGGGCTCGGGCTGTCTATCTGTGAATTAATCATTAAACATTTAGGTGGAGAGATCGGCGTGGAGTCAAGCGTTGGAAAAGGATCTACATTTTGGTGCACGGTTCCCACCCGGAAATAATCGCACCAAGCCGTATCTACCTATTAGTGAAAAATAAAAAGGCGGAATGATTCACATAGGATCATTCCACCTTCATTATTTTATAGAAACACCACGCTTAACGTCAAGCGTTCAAGTCTACTTTAGTTCTTAAATTCCAGACCATCGTCTTTCCTATCGATCACGATCGGGCGGTTACGGTCTACCGTTCCACCCAGCAAAGCCTTTGACAACTCGTTCAAGACATACTTCTGAATGACACGTTTTACCGGACGGGCACCGAATTGAGGATCGAAGCCCTTGTCGGCGATAAAGTCCACGGCCTCGTTCGTGAAGTCCAAGGCGACACCGTTCGTAGCCAACATCTTCTTCACGCTGTTCAACTGCAAGGATACGATCTTGCGAATCTCCTCCTCGTTCAGCGGAGTAAACATGATGATATCGTCGATACGGTTCAAGAACTCCGGACGGATCGTCTTCTTCAACAGTTCCAGTACTTGGATCTTCGTCTCGTCTACCACCTTGTCATGCGTGGCGGGTGTCATCTTCTCGAAGTTCTCACGAATCAAGGAAGAACCTAGGTTACTTGTCATGATAATGATCGTGTTCTTGAAGTTGACAACGCGGCCTTTGTTATCCGTCAGCCTTCCATCATCCAAGACTTGCAACAAGATGTTGAATACATCCGGATGCGCCTTTTCGATCTCATCGAACAAGACAACCGAGTAAGGTTTCCGGCGAATCGCCTCCGTCAACTGTCCACCCTCATCGTAACCCACATATCCCGGAGGCGCACCGATCAAACGAGTCGCGCTGAATTTCTCTTGATACTCACTCATATCGATACGGGTCATCATATTCTCGTCATCGAACAAATACTCGGCCAACGCCTTGGCCAACTCCGTCTTACCCACACCGGTAGTACCGAGGAAGATGAAAGAACCGATCGGTCGTTTCGGATCCTGTAAGCCGGCACGACTACGACGAACCGCATCGGCGATAGCGTTGATCGCCTCTTCCTGACCAATCACACGGGTATGAAGCTCGGACTCCAGACGTAATAACTTATCTTTCTCGCTCTGCATCATCTTGCTGACCGGAATTCCAGTCCAACGGGATACCACATCGGCGATATCGTCGCTATCCACTTCCTCCTTGATCATAGCTGCGGCACCTTGCATCGTCTTCAACTTAGCCTGTACCTCCTTGATCTCCTCTTCCTTTTGCTTGATCTTACCGTAACGGATCTCAGCGACCTTGCCGTAATCACCCTCACGCTCCGCCTTGTCAGCCTCAAACTTTAGGTTCTCGATATCGATCTTATTTTGCTGGATCTTATTGATCTGCTCCTTCTCGCTCTGCCACTGAGCCTTTTGCTTAGTCTCCTCCTCCTTCAAGTCGGCGATCTCCTTATTCAGTAGCTCTAATTTCGACTTGTCGTTCTCACGCTTGATCGCCTCACGCTCGATCTCTAACTGTTTGATACGCCGGGAAACCTCATCCAACGACTCCGGTACGGAATCGATCTGCAAACGCAGACGGGCGGCGGCTTCATCCATCAAATCGATCGCCTTATCCGGCAAGAAACGATCCGTGATATAACGGGTAGACAACTGCACGGAAGAGATAATCGCATCATCCTTGATACGTACCTTATGGTGATTCTCGTATTTCTCCTTCAAACCACGAAGGATGGAGATCGTATCCAACTCACTCGGCTCATCTACGATAACGGTCTGGAACCGACGCTCAAGCGCCTTATCCTTCTCAAAATACTTCTGATACTCATCCAACGTCGTGGCACCGATCGAACGTAGCTCACCACGAGCCAAGGCCGGTTTCAAGATGTTAGCTGCATCCATGGCGCCTTCGCCTTTACCGGCTCCTACCAAGGTATGGATCTCATCGATAAAGAGGATGATCTCACCCTCGGATTTCGTAACCTCGTTCACCACCGCTTTCAAACGTTCCTCGAACTCGCCTTTATATTTAGCTCCGGCGATCAATGCGCCCATATCCAACGAGAAGATCTGTTTAGACTTCAAGTTCTCGGGAACGTCACCCCGAACGATACGATGGGCCAACCCCTCAGCGATAGCAGTCTTACCTACACCCGGCTCACCGATCAAGATCGGATTGTTCTTCGTACGGCGGCTCAAGATCTGCAAGACACGGCGGATCTCCTCGTCACGTCCGATCACGGGGTCCAGTTTACCGCTACGGGCACGCTCGTTCAAATTGATGGCGTATTTTCCTAAGGCATCGTACGTATCCTCGGCGGATTGGCTTGTCACCTTATTTCCTTTACGCAATTCCTCGATTGCTTGACGTAACTCTTTCTCTGTCACGCCGGCGTCTTTCAATATCTGTGAAGCGGTGCTCTTTTCCGTGAACAACGCCAAGATGATCGGCTCCAACGATACATATTGATCCCCCATTTTAGAGGAATAATCGATCGCCTTCTGTAAGACAGCGTTCGACTCGCTAGAGAGATAGGGTTCGCCTCCCGAAACCTTAGGATAAGATTCGATTTGGCGATCCAGTACCATATTCAGGTTTTGAGCGTTTACCCCTAATTTCTGAAAGATAAAATTAGTAACACTCTCACCCGTCATAATGACAGCTTTCAACAAGTGAACAGGTTCGATAACCTGTTGGTTATTTTTGGTAACCAACTGTACGGCTTGTTGAACAGCTTCCTGCGCCTTGATTGTAAAATTGTTTAAATTCATATATTTAAGCTCCTTTCTTATATTCTTTTCTAATTTATTTTACACTTATATCCTTACAAAAGAAATACCAAAACGAAAATATGACATTTTGTCTTAATATTATAAAACAGAATAGAGAACTCCCCGTCAAACCGTCCATTTCGGATGTCATTAGGACGTATCTTTTCAGAAAGAACAAAAGAGAGAGAAAAAGGTTTTGATAGTAAACGCACAGTATCTAGGTAAAAACAGTCAATGTTCTCAAAAAAAAACACGTACGAGTTTTTCCGGAAACACGTACATGTTTTTTGAAATTCACGTACGTGTTTTTTTCGAGTGGTTATATCCTATAAATCCAACAATTTACGGATAGTCATTATAATACTTCCACGTATTCTCCCGTTTCCTGTTTCTCTTCTTGTCACGGGCACTTTTCCAGAAAATAGTCTCTAGTAAATCCTCTGCGTCGAAATAGACTCTTATGGTAGCAAGTACCCCTCCCCTTCGCTGGCCATCCTTCACGACATCCGAGTATATATTAGTCAGTTTTACGTTGGCAGCCATAGGAACCTTACCTACCTTAAACTCTTTCCAATCCTGATTCTTAGGGAGCCTAATCGTGTGCGCTTGCTTCTGTATGGCCAATGAACGGGAAGGTGACTTAAAATTCAGCAGCATGAATAGGACTGGGGTAATCGAATCATAATTGGTCAACCTACGTAAAGTATCTAACTGTACATATTCCGAGAAGTCTTTCGTAATCGGCAACTCACTTGGTGAGGATAACATATGGGTTCCCGGTTGATCGGGTCGTAGAAAAGTCCCGCTTTCTATCGCCTTCTGAAACTCAGGATTCAAACGTATCTCCTCCTTGCCGGATAAAAATTCTTGCAGGCGCAAAGAATCCTGTTCCGTCCACTGCGCATGGGCCATCGTAGGTAGGATGAATACTATCAAAAGGAATATAGGTCGCATCTTCACGTCTCTCATCTTCATAATCCTCATTACATTTCTATCACCAAGACTCATTCCTCCATTAAATCCCCCATTCGAGTCGAGATACTTTAAGATTTATTGGGATGCTTATACCCTATTTGAATCTTAATATGGATTACCTTTATGCGATCAATCCAAATCCAATATAGATATGTTGATATTATTATCTCCGGCTAAGACAATGACCGGGACATCCAAGATAAAAGCGCCGCAAGGCACGACTCCACGTTTCCAGCAAGAGGCGAACGAGATCGCCCTGAATATGACCCAATTTCCCATTGACGAATTAAGTCGTATCCTCAAGCTCAGCCCGAAACTGGCGGCGGAATGTTACCGCAGATACCAAGATTTTCATGCGGAAAACAACCAGCCCTTGCAAGCGATACTCGCCTATACCGGTGTCGTATTCAAGAATATCAGCCCGAAAGACTTCACGGAGGAGGATTTTCTTTTCTCGCAAGAACATATGCGTTTCGTATCGGGATGCTACGGGTTACTTCGCCCATTAGACCTTATCAAGCCTTACCGGATGGAGTTCGACGTAAAAATCCCAGAACTAGGCGACGGGAATATGTACACCTTCTGGAAGGACAGGCAAACAAATACATTAATCCATGACGTCCGACAGGGAGACGGAATCCTACTGAATCTAGCCAGCTTGGATATCCAACCCTCTTTCCAGTGGAAGGAGGTGGAGCGATCCGTCCGGATCATCACGCCCGAGTTCAAGATCTGGAAGAACGGCAAAGCGGAGACGATCGTGATCTATGCCAAGATGTGCCGGGGACAAATGAGCAGCTATCTCATAAAGAACCGGATTTCTGACCCGGAGGCATTAAAAGCATTCACATGGGAAGGCTTTTCCTATAAAGAATCCATGTCCGAGGGGGATAATTGGGTATTTCTACAAGAATAATTCTAGGCTTATCCAATAAAATCAGATGATCTACGTTTTATAAGAACAATTCGTAAAAATCATAAAAAGGTTTATCCTTCTTTAATTTAGCGGTGATATGAAAAGAACCTTTACATATTTATTACTACTTGTTCTATTGGTTTGCGGAAAGCAAGCCTATAACCTGTTAATCTCGAATGAATCGATCCGGAGCAACCCTACCGGAGCCTTGTCTGACATCGCGGATGAGGTAATCGCCATTCCATTACAGGACTCAGGGACGCATTCGATCAAGGAGGCCAAGTATATCCGTCAAGAGGGAGACAACCTATTCCTTATCAGCAATGAGACGCTTTACCGTTTCAATCGCAAGGGAGAATTTATCTGTCGCATCACCCATCCGGATGACATACGGGTAGCGGGGTATGTAGTGAACCCGGCCAACCAGCAGCTGATCGTACTTGGAAACACGGACGATATTTTCTATTACTCATTCAATGGTGATCTCCTTACCCGCAAGAAACTGAAATGCGACCTTCCGGAGAATAGGCATATGCTATCCATATCCATGCACAATAACCGGATATTTACCACCGAGGAATGTGTTCATGGGGATACGGCAGGGCAAACCGCTACGATTGAGAAACAGATCGTTGAATACGATTCCTCTTTCCATAAATTACAATCTCATACGATCCGTCCGGTCGATCTGGAACGTTCCGCATGCCCGATCGGTTGTCTCGCCCCGGAAGTAGCCGTGGAGCCCGGAAGCGGAACGGTTTATGCCTACGCCCCCTCCTATCAACCCGGGAACTTATTACGGGACACTTTATATATTAAGCAAAAGCGGCAAAGCCAAGCCTTGGAGAACCTTGCCGGAAAGAATACACTCCCTTTGCTACCGATCCGCATGGGTAGCCGTTTCTGGGTATCTACTTACTATAACGCAGAGGATGAGTCCAGAAATTACACCTTCTGTTATGATACGGAGAAGGAAGAATGCTGGCAGGTAAAAGAAGGATTAAAAGATAATTTTTATCAAACCGGAAATGTGCGACGAATGGACCCTATCGATCCCTATTGCCATTCCTATTGTTTCAGCAAATCCGGAGAGGATCTGCGAAATACTTTCCCCGCACAGGCCCAAGGGGAAAGCCTCGTGTTATTTATCGTGAAATTGAAAGGGTAAATCCAGTTAATATTTCAATAGAGAGCAGACTGATGGGTACAAAATAATATGTATCTTCGTACCATTCTAAAAAAGCATTAAGTACATGAAAAAACTTTTAACCTGCATTGCCTTGGGCTTTGCGACTACCAGCTACGCTGTAACCCCTTTGTGGATGCGTGATGTACAAATTTCTCCTGATGGAACAGAGATCGCGTTTTGTTACAAAGGAGATATCTATAAAGTACCGGCCAAAGGAGGAACAGCGACACAACTTACCACCCAAGCATCGTATGAATGCACGCCAATCTGGTCTCCGGACGGAAAACAAATCGCTTTCGCCAGCGATCGTAACGGCAATTTCGATTTATTCGTAATGCCCTCCAACGGTGGAACGGCACAGTGCCTCACCACTCATTCCGCCTCCGAGATTCCATCGGCCTTTACTCCCGACGGCAAATACGTACTCTTCTCCGCATCCATACAAGATCCCGCCCAGAGCGCCTTATTCCCGACCTCGGCCATGACGGAACTCTATAAAGTGCCGATCGGTGGCGGACGTACGGAGCAAGTATTGGGAACACCCGCCGAGATGGTTTGCTTCGATAAATCCGGAAAGACATTCTTATACCAAGACCGTAAGGGCTTCGAGGATGAATGGCGTAAACATCATACCTCGTCCGTCACCCGGGATATATGGATGTACGATACGCAAACTGGAAAACATACCAATTTGACCGACCATGCGGGAGAAGACCGCAACGCCGTATTTACCCCGGATGGACAGACGGTTTACTTTCTGAGCGAACGCAACGGAGGTTCTTTCAATGTATATTCATTCCCTCTCAACACCCCACAATCTATAACGGCGGTTACTAAGTTCAAGACACATCCCGTACGTTTCCTCTCTACAAGTAGCGACAATACATTATGCTACACATACGATGGCGAGATCTATACACAACGTCCGGGAGTCAATCCGCAGAAAGTGCGGATTGATTTGATCCGTGACGATCAAGAGCAAATCAGCGATCTGAATTCCAGCAAAGGAGCTACCTCTGCCACCGTATCCCCCGATGGCAAGCAGATCGCCTTAACCCTAAGAGGCGAGGTATTCGTCACCTCGGCCGATTACAACACGACCAAACAAATCACCAATACCCCGGCCGCCGAAACAGGCGTATGCTTCTCGCCGGATAACCGTACCTTGGCTTACGCCAGCGAGCGTGGTGGTAATTGGCAACTTTACTTGGCTAAGATCGCCCGTAAGGAAGAAGCTAATTTCCCGAACGCAACGATTATCGAAGAGGAAGTTCTCCTGCCTTCTAAGACCGTAGAGCGTAATTATCCTCAATTCTCACCGGATGGTAAGGAACTCGCTTTCATAGAAGATCGTATGCGGCTGATGGTAGTCAACCTTGAGACGAAGAAAGTACGCCAAGTCACGGATGGCTCCACATGGTATAGTACAGCCGGCGGTTTCGATTACTCATGGTCGCCGGACGGTAAATGGTTCACGCTCCGGTTTATCGGAAACAAGCACGATCCTTATTCGGATATCGGCTTGGTTAGTGCGCAAGGCGGGGAGATCACCAACCTGACCAATAGCGGTTACACCAGCACCTCCCCACAATGGGTACTGGATGGAAACGCCATCTTATTCACCACCGAGCGTTATGGAATGCGTGCGCATGCTTCATGGGGCTCCTTGAATGATGCCATGCTGGTATTCATGAATCAAGACGCTTATGATAAATTCCGCTTGAGCAAAGAGGATTATGAGTTGCAAAAGGAACTGGAAAAGGAGCAGAAAGAGGTAACCGGGGACAAAACCGACGACAAGAAAAAAGAAGATAAAGCCGATGAAAAGAAAGACGAAAAGCCCAAGGATATCGTAGTGGAACTGAAAGGCATCCAAGATCGTATCCTACGTCTTACTCCTAATTCCTCCGAAATGGGTAGTGCCGTCATCTCAAAGAATGGCGAGACCTTATATTATTTCTCGGCTTTCGAAGACAAATACGACCTGTGGAAAATGGACTTGCGCAAGAAAGAGACCAAGCTACTCCACAAGATGAATACCGGATGGGCGAACATGGAAATGGATAAGGAAGGTAAGAACCTGTTCTTGTTGGGTAGCAATTCCATGCAAAAAATGGATATGGGATCGGAGAAACTAACACCGATTCATTACCAAGCGAACTTAAAAATGGACTTGGCCGCCGAACGTGAGTATATGTTCGACCATGTCTATAAACAAGAGCAAAAACGGTTCTACAACGTGAACATGCACGGCGTAAATTGGGACGTTATGACCGCCGCCTACCGTAAGTTCTTGCCACATATCAATAACAACTATGACTTCGCGGAGTTGCTAAGCGAATATCTGGGAGAACTCAACGTATCTCATACCGGAGGACGCTTCCGTCCGCAAACAAGCGGCAATATTACCGCCAACCTAGGCCTACTTTTCGATTGGAACCATAGCGGCAAAGGTTTATTAATCGCTGAGGTAGTGGAAAAAGGCCCATTCGATCACGCACGTTCCAAGGTAAAAGCCGGTACCGTCATGGAGAAAATAGACGGACAAGAAATAACCCCGGATATGGATTACTCCAAGCTATTAAACAATAAGGCCAAAAAGAAGACCTTGGTTTCCCTCTACGATCCACAAACCAAAGAACGTTGGGAAGAGGTAGTCTTGCCTATCAGTAACGGTGAGTTAAATAACTTGCTTTATACCCGCTGGGTGAAGCAACGTGCCGCCGACGTGGATAAATGGTCGAACGGACGATTGGGATACGTCCATATCCAATCCATGGGAGACCCTAGTTTCCGCTCTGTCTACTCCGATATCCTAGGTAAATATAACGACCGGGAGGGCATCGTCATTGATACCCGCTTTAATGGTGGTGGACGTTTGCATGAGGATATCGAGATCTTGTTCAGCGGAGAGAAATACCTCACCCAAGTGACACGTGGCCGGGAGGCTTGCGATATGCCTAGCCGCCGCTGGAATAAACCTTCCATCATGCTCCAATGCGAGGCTAATTATAGTAACGCACATGGAACCCCGTGGGTTTATAAGCATCAACACATCGGACGTTTAGTTGGTATGCCCGTACCGGGGACAATGACTACCGTCTCTTGGGAAACCCTGCAAGATCCGACGCTGGTATTCGGCACACCTATTACCGGTTATCGCCTGTCGGACGGTAGTTACTTAGAGAACACACAGCTGGAACCGGATGTTAAAGTCGCTAATTCTCCGGAAACTGTTGTCAAAGGGGAAGATACGCAATTGAGAACAGCGGTAAATGAATTGCTGAAAGAGATCGATAAAAAGTAGTTTAAAACGAGACTACTCTCATCGCCTGTCGGGAGTAGTCTCGTTTTATTATGTAACCTTCTATTAAAAAACAGGCGATATTCACTCTGCCTAAGTCGTGATATGCTTATAGGGAGAATGACTAAAATCCAAGAAACACATCTCATAGCAAATGGTCAGCCACACCACAATGCAAGGCCAAGCTTTTATCACATACGGACGGATCAGTCCATTCCGGACAATAGATGGAACCAGCTCTGTAGTGGATAAGCCAACAATCACCAAGGTAGCTATCCAAAGCCAATAAGTATATTTCTTATGGGGCGATACACTGCATATATACCAGATAGCGACTCCTATCATCGCTATGATATATCCACTCGCCTCGCTTCCCGTACTGAATAATACGACAAATAATAAAACATTAGCCAACAACATAAAGCGAAAAGCCGGATATTTATATTGAGAGATCCTTAAATATGGAATGCAGAATAAAATCAAGCCCGGTATGATAAGCCACATATCGCTATACTCCGCATTCCCGGATATCTTTCGAACCACTCCTAATAATGATATATTTTGTGGATCAGCGAACATATTCAACATATTTTTCACCTTCAATCGCTCAAACCAATCTATATACTGAGAGATCACATACTCAAACCCCGGTGTATAAAGCACCGGGATCACAAAGCAAACCAATCCCCAGAAAAGACAAGAGGCTAATAACCTCACTTTCTGCCTTGAGAAGAAAAAGAACGCCAATCCCACGATCGGATAGATCTTGATAAATGTTCCGAGCATAATAATGCCTGCCGCCCAGAAATCCTTTTTCTCCAGTATCAAGACAAACGATAATAAGATAAAGGCCGCTACTGATATATTGAATTGCTGTACTCCTTGAGCCGTCATCAACTCACAATACGAATACCAATAAATAATGATTTTTTGGGTACTCGACAATGGCAATCGGCTAATCGCATAAAACAATAGGGCGGTATTACCCGCTATCCATAAGATTATACCCAACCATTCCGGTAACAGGGCGAAAGGAGCTATGATAAGACTAAATAAGATTCCATAATGATTTGAATCATAATATTCCGGATAATGATCCCCATATAAGGTTAACCCCTCGATAGCATGCCAATAGACTCCTTCAAATATCTTATAATTATTATATTTTCCAATCAACAACTTGACAATAGCAAAAATAACACCGGTTAGCATCCATACCCCGAATACAGTCCGGGGCTCTCTCCATACCGGATGGGTGGCTAAAGTCTTTAATCTCATATCCAATTTCTTCCTTTCAATCAGTCCACAAAGATAAAAAACCTAATAAAACGAGCCTAATAAAAAAGAAAAGACTGTCTGGGTATATAACCCGGACAGCCTTTTCCTTTATGATACAGACTCTATTCTGAGTATTCCCTATTAATTAGCGAATGATTTCAAAGGAACACTTACTCCCATGTAAAGATTCATGGCGTTACCGCTTAC
>UMII01058993.1_pt1 | contig 13282 bp, 9 predicted proteins | sample 1965731 | NCBI WGS metagenome assembly UMII01 (sample SAMEA4836118, study PRJEB28245) | human gut metagenome | biome: gut microbiome; material: fecal sample | place: Denmark | collected 2008
TGCAGTTATTTGGATTTTTATATTAGGTATGTATTTGGCATATGTATAAAAAGTGTGTATAGATTTTAAAGAAAGAGAGTGGAGCATTTGGATATTATTTTTGAAAGATATGAGATTGCAACTTCACGAATAAGAGAAATAATAAATGAAGATACAGTGTCAGAGCCTTTTAAGAGCTTTTTCTGTAAGGCATCTGAGTTTATTTGTAAAATAGATGATTTAAACAGCATTATAAAGTCAGGAGAGATAAATGATTTCTCATTAGACCGGTTGAAAGAACTTAATAAAAGTTTATTTGAAGAAATTTATAGTGAAAACTATGAAGAAAGTTTCGCCAATCCTGAGTATGCAGTGAAAACTTTAGGAGAAGAATACGGAAGGATACTTTGCTATATTTACACAAAAAATCGTGGAATGATTAGAAATGTATATATGGGGAGATTAGAAGAAGTAGTTCTTCAAATGGAATTGTTTACACAGATTTATAATTATTTTGAAGATGTGGAACAATTAGAATATGACAATGTTTATGAAACGGTTTATTCATATGAAAAAGATAACACAGAGATTTTTACAGACCTTATGATTGAGGACAGAATTAATCCTGACAATAAGTTTGCTGTTGATATTGTTATGAACAGCGATTTAAATGACTTAAGATATCTTTACAAATATGGTGAGCACGTAGGGTTTAATGAACTTAAGATGGCAGAGTTTCTTAACAGTTTAAGTCAGGAAGAAATAGACAGACTTGCAAAGGTTTATACAGAAGGCTACAGAATTGGTTTTATAAACACAGGAAAAGATATTTCTAAGAAAGGCACTGTTGATATTAGATATTCATTGGGCTTTGAAAGAATTATCAGATCTGCAATATTTAATTTTAAGAAAATGGGACTTGAACCTGTAATTTATCAGGTAGGTTATACAACAACAAGTCCTAACAGGCAGTATGCTTACGATCACAGATACGATGATGCATTGTATTTGGACAAGGCATATATTAAGAGAAAATTAGAAGTTTCAAGACATGCTTATGAAAGCAGAAAACAGTTGGCAGGAAAGATGGCAGGCCCTGCAGTAATTGAGATTTTCGGAGAGACACCTTTTGAACCGGAAAATAAGAAACAGGCATATTCACTTTCAGAAGAACAGCAGAAACTTAAGTCAGAATATATTACTGAATACCAGACAATGGTTCAAGAGTATATTAAGGGAGACGAAAGAAGTTTTACAATTATTGCTTTTCCAATACCTGAGTTTGGGGACGACTTTGAACAGATGTTTAAGGAAACTGTAAAGATTAACACTCTTGATTCTGAAATATACGGAAAGGTTCAGCAGAACATAATTGATGCACTGGACCAGGCAGAATATGTAAAGGTTCTTGGAAAAGGCGACAACAAAACTAACATGAAAGTTCAGATGTATGACCTTAAGAATCCTTTAAAGGAAACTAATTTTGAAAACTGTCTTGCAGATGTAAACATTCCTTTGGGAGAAGTTTTTACTTCACCTAAGTTAAAAGGAACAGAGGGAATCCTTCACGTAAGTCAGGTATATTTAAATGACTTAAAGTATAATGATTTGCAGATTACATTTGAAGATGGAAAAATAAAAGATTACACTTGTAAGAATTTTGACACTGAGGAAGAGAATAAGAAATTTATTAAGCAGAATGTAATGTTTAATCATGAAACACTTCCTATTGGAGAGTTTGCCATAGGTACTAACACAACAGCTTATATGGTTGCAAAGAAGTACCATGTGGTTTACAAACTTCCTATTCTTATTGTTGAAAAAATGGGACCACATTTTGCAGTGGGTGATACCTGCTATAGCTTTGAGGAGGATATTAAAACATATAATCCTGACGGCAAGGAAATAGTGGCAAGAGAGAATGAAGTGTCAGCTCTTAGAAAGACAGACATAAAGAAAGCATATTTTGGTTGTCATACCGATATTACAATGCCTTATGATGAACTTGGTGAAATAACGGCAGTAAGAAAAGATGGCAGCGAAATTACTATAATAAAAGACGGACGTTTCGTATTGGAAGGAACAGAACTTCTAAATGAACCGTTGGAAGAAATCTAATGTTGACTACAGTTATTTTTATGGGTACAATGTAGAATATGTTAAATTTATAACGCTTTAAGATGAATTTATGTGAAAAGGAGAACAAAATGGCAAAAGTAGCAATTGTAATGGGCAGCGATTCAGATATGCCTGTAATGAGCAAAGCAGCAGATTTTCTTGATCAGATGGGAATCGATTATGAGATGACCATAATTTCAGCACACAGAGAGCCTGATATTTTCTTTGAATGGGCTAAAGGAGCTGAAGAAAGAGGAGTTAAAGTTATTATTGCAGGAGCAGGAAAGGCAGCACACCTTCCGGGTATGTGCGCAGCATTATTCCCAATGCCTGTTATTGGAATACCAATGAAGACTTCAGATTTAGGTGGAGTAGATTCACTTTACTCAATCGTTCAGATGCCTTCAGGAATCCCGGTTGCAACTGTAGCTATTAATGGCGGTCAGAATGCAGGTATCCTTGCAGCAAAGATTCTTGCTACATCAGATGCTGAATTACTTGCAAAACTTAAAGATTTCAGCAAGGAAATGAAAGATTCAGTAGTTGAAAAAGATGCAAGACTTAAAGAAGTAGGTTACAAGAACTACTAAGAATTAAAAAGTGTAAAAGATGTTTAAGCATCATATAAAATAATATAAAAGCAATAGAAAAGTACATATAGAATTAAGGAGATTATACTATGGATTACAAGAAGGCAGGCGTTGATATTGAAGCAGGTTACAGATCAGTAGAGCTTATGAAGAAGCATGTTAAGGAAACAATGAGACCGGAAGTTTTAGGTGGTCTTGGCGGTTTCGCAGGTGCTTTTAGCTTAGATTCAATTAAGAAGATGGAAGAACCTGTATTATTATCAGGAACAGACGGATGTGGTACAAAAGTACAGTTAGCATATATTATGGATAAGCATGACACAATCGGTATTGACTGTGTTGCCATGTGTGTAAATGACATTGCATGTTCAGGTGGAGAACCTCTTTTCTTCCTTGACTACATTGCATGTGGAAAGAACTATCCTGAAAAGATTGCAACAATCGTTAGTGGTGTAGCTGAAGGATGTAAGCAGTCAGGAGCTGCATTAGTTGGTGGTGAAACAGCAGAACATCCGGGACTTATGCCTGTTGACGAATATGATCTTGCCGGATTTGCAGTAGGCGTTGTAGATAAGAAAGACCTTATTACAGGTGAAAACATTAAGCCTGGCGATAAGTTAATCGGTATTGCATCTTCAGGTGTTCATAGCAACGGATTTTCTTTAGTAAGAAAAGTATTCGAAATGACAGAAGAATCTCTTAATACATATTATGATGAGTTAGGAAAGACTTTAGGTGAAGCATTACTTGCACCTACAAGAATTTATGTTAAGGCGTTAAAGAAAGTAAAAGAAGCAGGAGTAACAATCAAGGGATGCAGCCACATTACAGGTGGTGGTTTCTACGAAAACATTCCAAGAATGCTTCCTGACGGAGTAAAGGCAGTAGTTAAGAAAGACAGCTACGAAGTACCTGCAATCTTCAAACTTCTTGCAAAGACAGGAGATATTGAAGAAGAAATGATGTACAATACTTACAACATGGGTATCGGTATGGTATTGGCAATTGATCCTGCAGACGTAGACAAGACAATGGAAGCTTTAAAGGCAGCAGGAGAAACATGCTACGAATTAGGACAGGTAGAAGCCGGAGAAAAGTGTGCAGAATTAGTATAGTAAATGTTTAAATGAAAAGGCTAGTTTTTCAACTAGCCTATATGCTTTTCTAAAGAAAATAAATACTGCTTAGTATCAATAACTTTTTTGGTACTTAATAGGAGGAATTATGTTAAAGGTAGGAGTAATGGTTTCAGGTGGTGGAACTAATTTACAGGCTATTATAGACGGTGTACATAGTGGAGTAATTACAAATGCTAAGCTAGAAGTTGTAATTAGCAATAAGAAAGACGCATATGCTTTAACCAGAGCAAAAGAAAACGGAATTAAGGCAGAAAGCGTATGTATTAAGGATTATGCTACAAGAGATGAATTTAATAAGGCATTAATCGGAACAATAGATTCATACAATCTTGACCTGATTGTACTTGCAGGTTTTCTTGTGGTTTTACCGGAAGAATTAATTAATAAATATAGAAACAGAATTATAAATATACATCCATCATTAATCCCATCTTTCTGCGGAAACGGATTTTATGGATTACACGTTCACGAAAAAGCATTGGAGCGTGGAGTTAAAATTACAGGAGCTACAGTTCATTTCGTAGATGAAGGAACAGATACAGGTCCTATTATATACCAGAAGGCTGTTGAGGTATTAGAAGGTGATACACCTGAAATTCTTCAGAAGAGAGTTATGGAGCAGGCAGAGTGGAAGATTTTACCACAGGCAATTAACGATATTGCCAATGGCAAAATAGCAATTGGAGAATAATTTTATTGAATAGAATCTATTAAGGATAGTAAGACAAGGAGATATAAAATGAAAGTACTTATTGTTGGAAGTGGCGGAAGAGAACATGCAATTGCAACAGCAGTGGCAAAAAGCCCTAAGGTTGATAAAATCTATTGTGCACCGGGAAATGCAGGAATCGGTCAGGTTTCTGAATGTGTAAACATTGGAGCAATGGAATTTGATAAATTAGTTGATTTTGCAAAGGAAAAAGAAATCGACTTAACAGTTATAGGTATGGATGATCCATTGGTAGGCGGTATTGTTGATAAGTTTGAAGAAGCAGGACTTAGGGTATTCGGACCAAGAAAGAATGCAGCCATTCTTGAAGGTTCAAAAGCTTTCTCAAAAGACTTAATGAAGAAATATAATATTCCTACAGCAGGATACGAGAACTTTGATTCACCTGAAGAAGCAATGAAGTATCTTGAAACATCTAAATATCCTATTGTATTAAAAGCAGACGGACTTGCTCTTGGAAAAGGTGTTTTGATTTGCAATACTAAGGAAGAAGCAATGGATGGCGTTAAGGAATTAATGCTTGATAAGAAGTTTGGTAATGCAGGAAATACCATTGTAATAGAAGAATTTATGACAGGTCGTGAAGTTTCAGTACTTTCATTTGTTGATGGAAAAACTATAAAGATTATGACATCAGCACAGGATCACAAAAGAGCAAAAGATGGTGATCAGGGTCTTAATACAGGAGGAATGGGAACATTTTCACCTAGTCCTTTTTATACAGAAGAAGTTGATGAATTTTGCAAGAAGTATGTTTACCAGGCAACAGTTGATGCCATGGCAGCAGAAGGAAGAGAGTTTAAGGGAGTTATTTTCTTTGGCTTAATGTTAACAGAAGACGGACCAAAGGTTCTTGAATACAATGCAAGATTCGGTGATCCTGAAGCTCAGGTAGTTCTTCCAAGAATGAAGAATGATATTATTGATGTTTTTGAAGCATGTGTTGACGGAACCTTAGATCAGATAGATTTACAGTTTGAAGACAATGCAGCAGTATGTGTTGTATTGGCAAGTGACGGATATCCTGTTTCATATGAAAAAGGCTTTGAAATCAAAGGCCTTGAAAACTTTGAAAACAAAGAAGGATATTATGTTTTCCACGCAGGCACAAAGGCTGAAGGTGACAAGATTGTTACTAACGGTGGACGTGTACTTGGGGTAACTGCAAAAGGAAAAGATTTAAAGGAAGCCAGAGCAAATGCCTATGAAGCTACAAAATTAATTCAGTTCGAAAATAAATATATGAGAAATGATATTGGCAAGGCTATTGATGAGGCATAGTTATATACTTAAAATATCAAAATAAGGAAGGTATTTAAATGAAAAATTTAAGAAAGATGGTTATGCTGATTTTAACTTTGGCAATGCTTACAACAGGCGTTCAAGTAAGTGTTTTGGCTGACCAGACAACAGATTTACAGTCTATGAAAGTTTATGCTGTAAATGCAGCAGGAAAGAAGACAAAGGCAGAACTTAATTTTAGTTCAACAACTTATACATATGACATAACAGTTATGTCAGATACAGAATCTATTGAGATTGTTGCAAGTCCTGCAACTTCAGGTTCAACATGGGCTATAGAGAAAGATGGAATTAATACTAAAATGGATTTTGGTAAAAACTACACAGCAGTAGTTGTTACATCAAGTACAGGCGCAAAAAACAAATATGAAATTAATACTACAAAGCTTACAGAGGCTGAACAGGCAACATACAAAGCCGGAAGTTCAACAGATGAAACAACTGCTAAAGACAGCAGTTCAACAAGCAGTAAGAAATCAAAGAAGGCTTCTAAATCAGACATTACAGTTGGCAAAGGTGAATACAAGATAGTAGAAGATTTTAAGGATGATCTTATTCCTGAAGGTTTTTCAAAAACAAAAGCTGAGTATGACGGTAAGCAGTATGAAGCAATCAAAGGTGATAAGAAAGACCTTACAGCTTTCTATTTAAAGAAGGGAAGCACTAAAGGATTTTACATCTATGATTATGAAACAAAGAAGTTTTCTTCATTAAGAAATATTAAGATTGCCAGCAGAATGTATACAGTAGTTAATCCTTCTGAAAAGGCATCTTGCTTAAAGAAGTACACAAAGAAACAGATTACTGTAATTGATCAGGAAGTTAATGCCTGGGTTTTAAATGAAGAAGAGGGGTTATATCTTCTATATGCAATGAATTGGAATGGCGATACAAACCTGTATTGCTACGATGACAATGAAAAATGTTTCCAGAGATATATTGCAGAAGATGATGTAAATACTCAGATTGAAGCAGCAAATAAGGCATACAACAATGTAAAGAACAAATATAATACATTAGTATCAAAATACAATATGCTTCTTAAGATTGCATGCGGACTTGTAATTGTTATAATTATTCTTATTTTTGTTATTATAAATATTAAACTTAACAGAAAAGAAAAAAGACTTGCCAAGCAGAAAAAATATGATGACAAAAACAATGGCAATGGAAAAGACAAGAAAGATGCAGAAGATTCAACAGAATCAAATGACGTGGAAGAATCAGATGAAATTGAACCTATGGAAGAACAGGTTGAAGAAATAGAAGAACCTGAAGATGTTTCAATTCCTGAAACTGTTGAAGAACCAGAAGCTTTAGATGAGGTTGTTGAAGATTTCCCTGAAGCAGATGATGTGGAAATTCCACAGGTTGAAGAAGCTACTGATTTGAATCAGGATGTTGTATTAGATTTAGATGACATAGAAGATGCGGCAGAAACAACTGAAGATGAAATAGAGAAAGAATCTGAAAAAGCTCAGTTAGAAGCGGAAGAAGATATGAAAGAAACATTAAAAGACATGCTTCCGGATGACGATGAGGATGATGAAGATTTTGAATTTATTGATTTAGATTAATTAGGAATACCCCAGACTTCGGTCTGGGGTATGTTAGCAGAAAAATATGGAGGAAAGGTAATGGAAAGAGGTAATTTTACCAGACAGGCTATTGAAGCTATGGAATATGCTAAAGAAGTGGCTATAAGTTTTGGTATGAATTATATCGGCACGGAACATTTATTGGCAGGCATTTCCAAAGTATCAGAAGGTGTGGCAGCAAATATTTTGTATAACTATAATCTTGTTTATGCAGATATAATGAAAGCCATTAGTGAGGACATGGGAATAGAAGGCAGAGTGCGTACAAGGTCCAGAAGCAGAAATCTGGAAACAACAGCAAGGGCCAAGGCAATATTGGAAAGAGCTTATGTAGAGGCATCAAAACAGGGATTGCCTCAGATTGGAACAGAGCATATTCTTCTTGCCATAGTTGCAGATCCTGATTGTGAGGCACATTGTATTCTTACAAGTTTTCGGGTAAATATTAAAAAGATTTGTGCAGATATTTTAAAACTTACAAATAGAGATCCAAGAGAGATAAGACAGTACATCCAGACAGAAAAGCGTCAAAGAGATGACAACGTTTCTGCAACACCAACATTAGACCAGTTCGGAAGAGATTTGACTAAGGCAGCAAAGGCAGGTCAGCTTGACCCTGTAGTTGGAAGAGATGTTGAAATAAGAAGAATTATTCAGATTTTAAGCAGAAGAACAAAGAATAATCCTTGTCTTATAGGAGAGCCGGGTGTTGGTAAGACAGCAATAGTTGAGGCAATAGCCCAGAAGATTGTACAGGGACTTGTTCCTGAAACAATGGAAGGAAAAAGATTAATAAGTCTTGATCTTTCAGGTACTGTTGCAGGCTCAAAATATAGGGGCGAGTTTGAGGAAAGATTAAAAAGAATAATGGATGAAGTTGAAAATTCAGGAAACATTATTCTTTTTATTGATGAAATTCATACAATTATCGGTGCCGGTGGCGCAGAAGGTTCAATGGATGCCTCAAATATTTTGAAACCATCATTAACAAAAGGACGTCTTCAGGTTATAGGGGCAACAACAATTGCAGAATACAGAAAGTATTTTGAAAAAGATGCAGCCCTTGAGAGAAGATTTCAGCCGGTTACTGTTGAGGAGCCTACAGAAGCCCAGACTATTGAGATTTTGCATGGATTAAAAAGTGCTTATGAAGAATTTCACAAGGTTAATATTTCAGATGAAGCAGTGGAAGCTGCAGTAAAACTTTCAACAAGATATATTAATGACAGAAATCTTCCGGACAAGGCAATTGACTTAATAGATGAGGCATGTTCAAAAGTAAGAATTAAGGAAAAACCAAAGCCAAAGTCAGTAACAAATAAAGAACTTGATGTAGCTGAATTAAATCTTGAACTTGAAATGTGCGTAAGACACGGAGATTTCAAAGGAGCAGCAGTGCGCAAAAAGGATTTAGACAAAGCACAGGCAGCTCTTGATAAGGCTATTGCAAAGTGGCAGGGAACAGAGAAAGAATACAGACCTGTTATTGATGAAAATACAATAGAAGAAATAGTATCAATGTGGACAGGAATCCCGGTAACAAAAATGGGAAAGAACGAACAGCAGAGATTATTAAAGTTAGAATCAATATTGCATAAGCGTGTTGTAGGCCAGACAGAAGCTGTAACTGCCGTGGCAAAGGCTGTACGAAGAGGAAGAGTAGGACTAAAAAGTGCCAATAGACCAATTGGTTCATTTCTGTTTTTGGGACCTACAGGTGTAGGAAAAACAGAACTTTCAAAAACATTGGCAGAAGCAGTTTTCGGTTCAGAAGATGCAATGATTCGTGTTGATATGTCAGAATATATGGAAAAACACAGTGTATCAAAACTTATTGGTTCACCTCCGGGATATGTTGGATATGAAGAAGGCGGACAGCTTAGTGATAAGGTTAGAAGAAATCCATATTCAGTAGTTCTTTTTGATGAAATCGAAAAAGCTCATCCTGATGTGTTTAACATATTGTTACAGGTTCTTGATGACGGCCAGATTACAGATTCAAAGGGTAGAAAAGTTAGCTTTAAAAATACAATTATTATTATGACATCAAATGCAGGAGCAAACAGAATAATAGACCCTAAACATTTAGGTTTTAGCAGAGACATAACAGAGAAGCAGGATTATGAAAAGATGAAAGCAAGTGTTATGGAAGAAGTTAAGTTAATGTTTAAACCTGAGTTTATTAATAGAATTGATGAAATTATAGTATTCCATGCTTTAACTGAAAAAGAAGTAAAGAGCATAGTTAACATTATGCTTAGAAATCTTGCAAAACAGGTTAAGGAACAGATGAATATTGAGCTTAAATATACTGAAACACTGAAGAGTGCCCTTGCAAAGGAAAGCTACGATAAGAAGTATGGTGCAAGACCTTTAAGAAGGATGATTCAGAACAAAATAGAAGACAATCTGGCAGAGGAAATACTTGCAGAAAAAGTTAAGCAGGGAGATAAAGTTACAGTGTCATATAAGAACAAATCCGTAACTTTTTCTGTGGCAGAATAGTTTAAAATGTATTATACTAGAACTACCAAAAAAAATAGATAAAGTCACATTAGATGATTTAATAACAGGAGGACAAAATGGCAGTAATTAAGGAATTAATCAGAAAAGAAAATAATGGTTCAATCAGCTTCGGTAATTATGAATTACCACAGAAAACAAAGTTAGCAGACTTTGAAGTTAATGGAGATTTATATAAAGTAAAAACATTTAAGGAAATTACAAAACTTGAAAAGAACGGAACTTTTGTTTATGAATCAATTCCGGGAACAGCAGTAAGCGTTTTTAAGGAAACAGCAGATGAAGTAAGCTTTTTCGTAGACGGAAAAGGTCAGACACAGATTACATTAGAATTAGAATCTAACAAGGAATACAGAGTTTTTGTTGGAGACAGAGACCTTGGAGTATCTAAGACAGACGTTGGCGGAAAGATTACATTAGATGTAGATTTAGAAAACGGAAATCTTACTACTGTAAAAGTTGTAACAGCATAATAAGTAAGATTTTAAATTAAGATATAAAATAAAGCTACAAAACAAAATAGGAGAGCCATGGCAAAATCAAAAAAGACGGTTTTCTTTTGCAAAGAGTGCGGTTACGAGTCAAGTAAATGGTTAGGACAGTGTCCGGGATGTAAAGAGGTAGGAACTTTTGTAGAAGAACCGATGGGGGCAAAGACCAACAATAACATTAGAAGGGGATTAATTAATAATAAACCGGTAACAATAAATCAGGTTACGGCAGATGATGAGGAGAGAATCACAACAGGTTTTGGAGAACTGGACAGAGTATTAGGAGGGGGAGTAGTTCCCGGCGGGCTAATACTTGTAGGCGGTGATCCGGGAATAGGAAAGTCCACATTACTTCTTCAGGTATGTAGAAATATGTCAAATAATGGCAAGAAGATTTTATATATTTCAGGAGAAGAATCCCTTAAGCAGATTAAACTTAGAGCAAACAGAATGGGACAGTTTTCCGATAATTTAAGTCTTTTGTCAGAGACAAGCCTTGATATAATAGAGTCAGTTATTTTAGAAACAAAACCTGATGCAGTAGTAATAGACTCAATACAGACTATGGTAAGAGAGGATATAGGCTCAGCTCCAGGCAGTGTAAGTCAGGTTAGGGAGTCAACTAACTTTCTTATGCAGTTAGCTAAGGGTAATACCATTCCAATATTTATTGTAGGTCACGTAACCAAAGAAGGGGTTGTTGCAGGACCTATGGTTTTGGAACATATGGTTGACACGGTTTTATATTTTGAAGGTGACAGACATGCAGCATATAGAATAATCCGAGGAGTTAAGAACCGTTTTGGTTCAACTAATGAAATTGGAGTATTTGAAATGAGCTCAGAAGGACTTAGGGAAGTATTAAATCCGTCAGAATTTATGTTAGATGGAAGACCTGAGGATGCTTCAGGTTCAGTTGTGGCATGTTTAATGGAAGGAACAAGACCGATTCTTGTAGAAATACAGGCATTAATATCCCACACCAACTTTGGAATGCCAAGACGAACGGCGGTGGGAACAGACTATAACAGAGTTAATCTTTTAATGGCAGTTATCGAAAAAAGAATTGGAGTTCAGATGTGCGATTATGATGCATATGTTAATATAGCAGGTGGAATGAAAATCAATGAACCGGCATTAGACCTTGCATTAGTAATGGCATTAATCAGTAGCTTTAAGAACAGAGTAATAGACCCAAGGACAATAGTTTTCGGTGAAGTAGGGCTTGCAGGAGAAGTAAGAGCGGTATCACAGGCAGACAAAAGAGTACAGGAAGCTAAGAAACTTGGTTTTACAACGTGCATAATGCCTGCTGTATCCAAAAAAAATCTTACAGAAATCACTGGAATCAATATAATTGGGGTAAATAATATAAAAGAAGCTGAAGAACTTATTTAAAAAAGTTGACAACTGATATTCGTTAGATTAGAATAACAAGGTAAGAAAAAGTCCAAAAGGACAATAAAATAATAAAAGCGTTGATAGAGACAGTAGTTGCCTTGCATAAATAATGCATAGTGAACGTTATAGAGAGTTCGGATAAGGTGGAAGCCGAATACAAGTAGCAGGTATATGAACATCACTCTGGAGTTGCAGCCCAAAGAACGTATAAAGTTTAGTAGGCGCTGACGGTATCCACCGTTAAAGGGAACACATATTAAAGGAGAAATCCTGCGTATGCTGTAAAAGGTGGTTAACGAAAATACAGGCTTTCGTCCTTTACAGGGCGGGAGCCTTTTTATTTAGTGCTTACACACTAAATAAAAAGTGCTCCATAGTGGACGCACAATAAAATAAATACACAGATATCATTGGATGTTTTCGAAAACAATGCAGATAGGATATGCGACAGATTTTTCTGCAAGCAAACAATAGGCAAATTTTCGTAATTTTGCGAGCATAGTGTACAGCGATAAAACGACTGGCTGAGCGAAGCGAGTTTAGTTTTTCGCTGTACCATAGGCGGCGGAGCAAAATAAGAAAATTAACGTGTTTGCGGTAGAAAAATCTGTCACATACCGGGAATACATTATTTTCGCAAACATCTGATGACAAAAAAGAAAGGAGATTGAAATGTACAAGAAGGTATCAACCAATTTGAACTTTGTTGACAGAGAAAAAGAAACAGAAAAATTCTGGGATGACAATCACATCTTTGAAAAAAGTATGGAAAATAGAAAAGAAGGACCAACATATACTTTTTATGATGGACCTCCAACAGCTAACGGAAAACCACATATCGGACACGTATTAACACGTGTAATTAAAGATATGATCCCTAGATACAGAACAATGAAGGGATATATGGTTCCAAGAAAGGCAGGATGGGACACACACGGACTTCCTGTAGAACTTGAAGTAGAAAAATTATTAGGTTTAAATGGAAAAGAACAGATTGAAGAATACGGTATGGAACCTTTCATTAAGAAATGTAAGGAATCTGTATGGAAATACAAGGGAATGTGGGAAGATTTCTCAGGAACCGTTGGTTTCTGGGCAGATATGGAAAACCCATATGTCACCTATGATGACAACTTTATTGAGTCCGAATGGTGGGCATTAAAACAGATCTGGGACAAAGGATTGTTATACAAAGGCTTCAAGATCGTTCCTTACTGCCCTCGTTGTGGTACACCACTTTCTTCGCAGGAAGTTGCACAGGGTTACAAGACCGTGAAAGAGCGTTCCGCAGTGGTACGTTTCAAAGTTGTCGGAGAGGATGCTTACTTCCTTGCATGGACCACAACTCCGTGGACACTTCCATCCAACGTTGCACTCTGTGTGAACCCGGATGAGACTTACTGCAAAGTAA
>UMII01000330.1_pt1 | contig 13207 bp, 10 predicted proteins | sample 1965731 | NCBI WGS metagenome assembly UMII01 (sample SAMEA4836118, study PRJEB28245) | human gut metagenome | biome: gut microbiome; material: fecal sample | place: Denmark | collected 2008
TGCTGGTGGACGCTGCTGAGGGCTGCATGCCCCAGACCCGTTTTGTTCTGCAGAAGGCTCTGCAGCAGAACCTGAGCCTGGTGGTTGCCATCAACAAGATCGACCGCCCCGATGCCCGCATCAAGGAAGTCATCGATGAGGTGCTTTACCTGCTGATGGATCTGGGCGCTTCCGATGAGCAGCTGGAATGCCCCATCCTGTTCTGCTGCGGCCGTCAGGGCACCGCAAGCCTTGACCCCGATGTGCCCGGCACCGACCTGATCCCCCTGTTCGACACCCTGCTGGACACCATCCAGCCTCCTCAGGGCGATCCCGAGGCTCCCTTCCAGATGCTGGTCTCCTCTGTTGACTACAACGAGTTCGTTGGCCGCATCGGCATTGGCCGCATCCAGAACGGCGTTGCCAAGGTCGGCGAGGAAGTGGTCGTGTGCGACTGGCACAACCCCGATCTGAAGATGCGCGGCCGCCTGACCAAGCTGTATGATTTCCAGGCCAATGGCCGCCAGCCCTGCGACAACATCACCGCAGGCGATATCGTTGCATTCTCCGGCCTGCCCGATGTCACCATCGGCAACACGCTGTGTGCTCCCTCTCAGGTTGAGCCGCTGCCCTTCGTGAAGATCAACGACCCCACCGTGGAGATGACCTTCTCCGTCAACGACAGCCCGCTGGCCGGCCGTGAGGGCAAGTATGTCACCAGCCGCCAGATCCGTGACCGCCTGCAGAAAGAGCTGCTGAAGGACGTTGCTCTGAAGGTGGAGGATTCTCCCACCACCGATTCCTTCCGCGTCATGGGCCGTGGTGAGATGCACCTGTCCATCCTGATCGAGACCATGCGCCGTGAAGGCTACGAGCTGCAGGTCTCTCCCCCGCACGTTCTGACCAAGGTCATCGACGGCAAGACCTACGAGCCCATGGAGCACGTTGTCATCGACGTTCCCACCCAGTATCAGGGTGCTGTGATGACCGGTCTGGGCCAGCGCAAAGCCGTCCTGCAGCAGATGGAGTCCCTGGGCACCGACCGTGTCCGCCTGGAGTTCCGGATGCCCAGCCGCGGCCTGTTCGGCTACCGCAACCAGTTCCTGACCGATACCCACGGCGAGGGCGTCCTCAACCAGATCTTTGATGGCTACGATGTCTGGGCCGGTATGATCGCCAACCGTTCCACCGGTTCTCTGGTCAGCTTTGAGACCGGCGATGCCGTTACCTACGGCCTGTACAACGCGCAGCAGCGCGGCACCCTGCTGGTGGGCGCTGGCGAAAAGGTCTACGAGGGCATGGTCATCGGCTACACCGCTTCCGGCGAGGATGTGGATGTCAACGTCTGCAAGACCAAGCACCTGACCAATACCCGCGCTTCCGGCTCCGATGACGCTCTGCGCCTGATCCCCGTCAGCAAGCTGAGCCTGGAGGGCTGCCTGGAGTTCCTGGCACAGGATGAGCTGCTGGAGGTCACCCCTGAGAATCTGCGCATCCGCAAGCAGATCCTGAACCACGACCAGCGCATGAAGGCCAAGAGCAAGCTGAAGTAAGCTGCTTTCCTTCCCGATCAACATAAAAAACGGCATCGCAAACCGATCGGTCTGCGATGCCGTTTTTGCGTTTCGCTCTTTATTCAGCGCTGTATGCGCTGCCCATAGTCCAGGAGTTGGAAGCCGAATACTTTGCGTGGTTGCGCAGGTAGGTAACCCAGGCACCATAGCCGTTTCCGGCCGAGAAGTGGACTCCATCCGGAGCCGCCAGCATCTCCTTCAGATTCCCGTTCTCATCGGCAAAGGTCTCCCACAGGTCAAGGTAGACACAGCCCTTGTCTGCAGCCAGCTTTGCCAGCTGCTCGTTCACAGAGCGCAGGACATCGGACGCAAGACCGGGCTTTTCCGCAGCAGCCTGGGGCCGCACCGGCGGGATGGACTGGACATAGATGACGCAGCCGGGCAGGGCCTGCCTGAGCTGATCCAGCATCTGGCCATAGTAGGCCAGAAAGCGGTCTGCTGCCCCCAGCGTGGTCAGCGTGTTGGTGCCCAGCAGGATATAGAGCTTTTTCGGCTGGGCCGCTGTCAGCACATCCATTGCCACCTCTGAGCCGCGCACGCTGCTCTTGACCGCGCTGCGGTTCACGATGGCATCGGGGCCCACACCGGTATAGCCGCAGATGAGCGCCCCGCCCAGGTTGATGCTGTAATCGGAAAAGCCCACGGTCAGGCTGTCGCCCAGCAGGGCCGCATCCGAAAAGTAACTCAGATCCACCTGCCCACAGCTGGGCTGACGGATCACGCTGCTGTCATACGCCTTGACCTGGTAGGCCCCCGCTGCCTGCCGGGCGGGGCCGAACTGTTCCAGCGTGACAGCCGACGCATCGGCGGCTCCACTGCCTTCCCCTGCCGTACCGCCGGCGCTGTCTGCCGCGGAGGCTCCCGTATCTCCCTGCATGGGCAGCGGAGCCAGGATATTGGCCGCTGTGCCCGCCGCCGGGCTTTGCTGGACAGCCTCGCTCTGCTTTTCGCCATTTTCCAGAATGGCCGTGACGGCCAGCGACAGCAGCAGGATCGCTGCAATGACCCCCGCCAGCCGCAGGCCGGTGCCTGCCTTGCTGCGCCGTCTCCGACCATGGGTGGAATGATATTCGTGTGAGATTCCCATTCTCTTTCCCGCCTTTCCCTGTTTTCTTTTCTCTATCATTACGGTCAGTATCCCCGAAAAATTGCAAAGTTTGCATTCTGCACTCCGACCGACCCTGTGTTTTTGTAGGATACGCCAAATATTGTATCATAATTTTTTTGCCCGTGCAACCAATCAGGTCTTGCATACAACAGAGAAATAGTTTACAATAGTATTGTTGCAGGAATTGCACAGTTTTCATTGAATCAGATGCACATCCTGCATTCTTTTTGTACGACTTGCGGCGCGCATCCGCAATCTCCTTCCCCGGGCAGTGCAGGGCTCTGGGAGGACACAGAAGGACTTGCCGCGCTTTGCAGGACGTGAAATGTTGTTCTTTTGGATAAGGAGGACGTATGTCAAAAAATGTCATCATCGGCCAGAGCGGCGGCCCTACCGCCGTTATCAATTCCAGCCTGGCAGGCGTATACAAAGCTGCCTGCAGTCTGGGAGCCGATAAGGTCTACGGAATGAAGTACGGCATCGAGGGCCTTTTAAAGGAAGAGATGCTGGAACTGAATGTTCTGCTGGATGACCGCATGAGCATCGAGCTGCTCAAGCGCACCCCGTCCAGCTATCTGGGCAGCTGCCGCTACAAGCTGCCGGACCCGGACGTGGACTCCACCCCGTTCATCAAGCTGTTCACCCTGTTTGACAAGTACGATATCTGTGCGCTGTTCTACATCGGCGGCAATGACTCGATGGACACCATTGCAAAACTCTCCCGTTACGGTGCCCAGGTGGGCAGCAGCGTCCGGTTCATCGGTGTGCCCAAGACCATCGACAACGACCTCTGCCTGACCGACCACACCCCTGGCTACGGCTCTGCCGCCAAGTACATTGCCACCATCCTGAAGGAGGTCATCCGTGACTCCTCCGTTTACAACATCCGCAGCGTGACGGTGGCCGAGATCATGGGCCGCCACGCGGGCTGGCTGGCCGGTGCGGCCTGTCTGGCCGGCGGCGATGACTGCGAAGGCCCCGACCTCATCCTGCTGCCCGAAGTTCCCTTTGACCCGGACAGGTTCCTGACCCGGGTGGACGAGCTGCAGCGGGTCAAGCCCAATGTCATCATTGCAGCCAGTGAGGGCGTTAAGACAGCCGACGGCACCTATCTGTGCGATCTGGTCTCCACCGCCGGGCAGCTGGATGCCTTTGGCCACAAGGCCATCCTCAGCGGCACCAGCCGGTATCTTTCTGACCTCATCCACGACAATCTGAACTGCAAGAGCCGTGCCATTGAGTTCTCGACCCTGCAGCGCTGCGCCAGCCATCTGGCCAGCCGCACCGATGTGAATGAGGCCTATGCCGTAGGCGGCGCTGCCGCTTCCGCTGCCTTTGCGGGCGAGACCGGGCGGATGATCTCGCTCAAACGCATTTCCGATTACCCCTACCAGTGCATCACCGAGTCGGTGGATGTCCAGCAGGTGGCAAACCTGGAGAAAAAGGTGCCGCTGGACTGGATCACCCCGGACGGAATGCAGGTGACGGCGGCATTTGAGGAGTATGCCCGCCCGCTCATCCTGGACGAAGTGACACCGGTCTACGTCAACGGCACCCCGCGCCATATCTGCCTGTAAGTTTCATTTGCGCGCTTCCTCCCCCCTCCCTCGTGGTCTGTTTTCGTGCTCCTGCACGATAATATAAAAGCCGAAACAGAAGAAAAGGAGAAATCATCATGGGTAAAAATGCAATCGTTGGTCAGTCTGGCGGCCCTACCTCCGTCATCAATGCAAGTCTGGCAGGCGTATTCGAGAGCTGCAAGAGCCGCGGCGCTGAGATCGTTTACGGCATGTGCAACGGCGTTGCCGGTCTGCTGGAGGAGCGCGTGGTGGATCTTTCCACCGTGCTGACCGATGACCTGGATATCGAGCTGCTCAAGCGCACCCCGTCCAGCTTCCTGGGCAGCTGCCGCTATAAGCTGCCCGATTGGCACGATGACGAGACCGTTTACAAGAAGCTGTTCGCCATCCTGGAAAAGCTGAACATTGGCTACTTCTTCTACATTGGCGGCAACGACTCCATGGATACCATCGGCAAGCTGGCCGAGTACGGCAACCGCATCCAGAGCGACATCCGCTTCATGGGCGTTCCCAAGACCATCGATAACGACCTGATGGTGACCGACCACACCCCCGGCTACGGCTCTGCGGCAAAGTACATCGGTGTGGTGATGAAGGAGATCATCCGCGATGCCACCGTTTACGGCACCAATTATGTCACCGTGGTCGAGATCATGGGCCGCAACGCCGGCTGGCTGACTGCTGCTGCCTCTCTGGCCAAGAGCGATGACTGCGAGGGCGTGGATATGATCTGCCTGCCCGAAGTCCCCTTCAACGTGGAGCACTTCATTGAGAAGGTCCGCGTCATGCAGGAGAAGAAGCCCAGCATCGTGATCGCTGTTTCCGAGGGTGTCAAGCTCGAGGACGGTCGTTACGTCTGTGAGCTGGCCGATGATGTGCACGCAGTGGACGCTTTCGGCCACAAGGCACTGACCGGTACCGCACGCTATCTGGCGAATGTGGTCGCCCGCAATCTGGACACCAAGACCCGCTGTATCGAGCTGTCTACCCTGCAGCGCTGCGCTGGTCACCTGACCAGCCGCACCGATATCACCGAGGCTTACCAGGTGGGCGGCGCTGCTGCCAAGGCTGCCTTTGAGGGTGTCACCGGTCAGATGGTCGCCCTGAAGCGCATCTCCAACAGCCCCTATCAGTACATCACCGAGCTGCACCCCATCAGTGAAGTTGCAAACCTCGAGAAGAAGGTTCCCCTGAGCTGGATGAACGAGAATCACACCCAGATGACCGAGGAATTCCTCGAGTATGCCCGCCCGCTGATCCAGGCTGAGCTGACTCCGCTGTACATTGCAGGTCTGCCCCACCACATCTATATGAAAAAGTAATTTCTCCTTTGAATCCTTCTAAGACATAGCAAAACTCCCGCCCGGATACGCTCCGGGCGGGAGTTTTTTGCTGTGTGGCTTATGAATTACTGTTTGCCCAGCTGCCAGAACGCCACGGCGCTGGCGGCGGCAACGTTCAGGGAATCGACCCCGTGGGACATGGGGATCTTGACCGTGTAATCGCAGGATGCGATGGTGGTATGGGAAAGGCCGTCTCCCTCCGTGCCCAGCACAATGGCAAGCTTCGGTTCCCGGGCAAGGGCCTCGTCATCGATGCTGACCGAACGGTCACTCAAGGCCATGGCAGCCGTCTTGAAGCCCAGGGCATTCAGCTGAACAAGCCCCTTTTCGGGCCAATCAGCAGGCGTTTCGCCGATCTGCGCCCAGGGTACCTGAAATACCGTGCCCATACTCACGCGCACGGCCCGGCGGCAGAGCGGGTCACAGCAGGAGGGATTGACGAGAACAGCGTCCATGTTCAGCGCTGCCGCGCTGCGGAAGATGGCACCCACGTTGGTGGAATCCACAATGCCCTCCAGCACGGCCACCCGCCGGGCGTTCCGGCAAAGTTCCTCCACGGTGCGGGGCTTCGGACGTTGAAAGGCGCAGAGCACGCCCCGGGTCAGCTCGTAGCCTGTCAGTGCAGCCAGCAGCTCCCGGTCAGCAGTATAAATGGGTGCATCCCCGCAGCGGGTCAGGATCTCCGCCGCTGGGCCGGTGATCTGCCTGCGCTCCATCAGCAGGGAGACCGGCACAAAGCCTGCATCCAGTGCCCGGGAGATCACTTTGGGGCTCTCGGCAATGAAGATGCCTTTTTCGGGTTCCAGCCGACTGCGCAGCTGGTTTTGCGTCAGGCGGGCGTAGGGGTCCAGCTCCGGCGCGTGAAAATCCGTGATCTCGATGATATTGGGCATGGGGGGATTCTCCTTTTTCTGTATGAATGGTCTTATTGTAGCACAACCCGGATGCAATTGCAAAAAACATGGCAGGCATATTTGTTTTACATAGTCAAAACCGCCAAAAATCACCTTTTGTTTTTGACAAATCCGTCAACCCGCGTTATAGTATAAGGGTAAAAAATCAGAGGGGGAATTTGCATGAATTCCAAGAAAAAGCGCCGCGGCCAGATGTCGGAAGCGTTCTGCACGGCAATGTTCCTTTCACTGTCCGGCGGCCTGCAGGACGTATACACCTATCTGTTCCGGGGCAAGGTGTTTGCCAACGCCCAGACCGGCAACATCGTGCTGATGGCTGTCCATGCCTTTGCCGGGGAGTGGGGGCGTGTGCTGCATTATCTTGTGCCCCTGTGCTTCTTTGCGCTGGGCGTGTTCGCGGCAGAACTGATGCACCAGAAGCTGCAGAATCTGCAGCGGCTCCACTGGCGGCAGCTGGTGGTGCTGTGTGAGATTGTGATGCTGTTCGTGGTGGGCTTTTTCCCGCAGGAGTGGAATCTTGTGGCCAATGCGCTGGTCTCGTTTGCCTGTGCGATGCAGGTGCAGACCTTCCGCAAGGTGAACGGTTATGCCTTTGCCAGCACCATGTGCATCGGCAACATGCGCAGCGGCATGGACTCCCTCTGCAGCTGGGTGCTCAACCGCAATCCTGCCGCCCTGAAAAAATCCTTCTATTACTGGGGCATCATTCTCCTGTTTGCGCTGGGCGCAGGCCTGGGCAGCCTGACGCTGGACCTCTGCGGCGCAAAGGCCATCTGGCTCTCCTGCCTGCTGCTGGCCGTCAGCTTCTGCCTGATGTTCCTGAAAGAAGATGTGGAAGAGATCAAAGAAGATCTCGAAGCACTGGAAGCAAAACATTAAATCAAGGAGTTTCCCTCAGTTTCACGCTGTTTACCGCCATGCCAAAGGCTCCCCTGGTAGGGGAGCTGGCGAGCGCCAGCGAGACTGAGGGTTTATTTTTTTCCGGATCTATCCAACACTTCCCCGGTCTCCTTCGTCTTACAGGCAGAACGACGCAATGAAAGGAGGAAGCCCCATGTGGGAGCTGCTGTACGAGACCTTCTGGGACAGGCTGGAACACTTCTGTTTCAATCTCTGCCGGGACGAAGCCCGGGCGGAGGATCTGACCCAGGAAGTCTTTCTGCGGGCACTGCAGAACCGGAGCCTTATCAACAGCTTTACGGAACGGCAGTGCAAGGCCTGGCTGTTTACCACCGCACGGAACCTCTACTGTGACCAGCTCCGCCGGACGGCAAAGGAGGAGCAGCTGCTCAGCACCTTTTTCCCGGAAGAGGACCGTGCCGAACCGGATTCCGCGCTGGACACAGTGGAAGCCGCCAGTCTGCTGGCTCTGCTCACCCCGGAAGAGCGGCGGCTGTTCACCCTGCGCTATACAGCGGGCTACAATGCCAGCGAGATCGGTCAGCTGCTCTGTCTCCCGCCCGGCACGGTCCGCAGCCGCCTTGCCCAGATACGCCATCGCCTCAAAACTGAACTTACGGAGGAATAAATGATGAAAAAGAACCTGAATGTGGACGCTATGATCATGGACCTGCGCAATGTGCAGGAGGATTTTCTTGACCGCTATGAGCAGATCAAGCTGGACTGCATGATCGCGCTGACCTCGCCCCGGGTGCAGGCGCTCCTGAGCCAGCACAACATTTCTCTGGATTCGATGCTCTGCAAAAATGTCCCGGAGGAGGTCTCGGTGGGTGTGGTCAATGGCAAGGTCACGCTGAGCTCTGCCAGCCAGACCGCCGCCGGGCAGGTACTGGTGGTCAACGGCAAGCTGATGATCACACCGGATGCTGCGGAGGTTTTACAGAAGTACGCCTGCATTCTGGTCAACGGTATGATCTACTGCCCGCAGTGCCTCTCGGCAGTGGTATCCGCCCGCTGCATCCTGAACGGAAAGCTGGCGGTCTACCCCGATGATGCAGTGCTCCTGCCGGGAAGCTCCATCAAGCTGGACAACACCTTCCTGCTGCGGGCACAAAGCCGCCTGTACTGGAATGAACATCGCTTCCTGGCGGTTGACCCCAGGCTCGACACTGCCGCACTGGCCGCAAAGGGCTGCAGCTTTTCCGCTCCAAAGGCCATCCTGTGCGCAAGCCTTGCGCCCGTTCTGGCCCCGCTCTTCCCGGATTCCACCGAGCTGATCATCGTGCCGGACGGCACCGCCGTGGTGGAGGACGACCTGGAGCTGACCGCCTCTTCCCTGCGCCGGTATGGCACCCGTCTCTATGTGCTGGGCGATGCTGTCATCCCCGCAGAGAGCGCAGACCTGCTGGCTCAGATCGAATTCCTGCATGTTACCGGTGAAGTAGAGCTGCCTGATGCTCTGGAAGCGGCCTTCTTTGCCATCCCTGAGCTGGAATGCGGCAAAGTAGTCCACGAGGACGCTCTGCCCAAACAGACCCGCGCCAAAGCAAAGGATGCGGAGCCCGATCCGGATACCGTGACCCTCAGCGGCATCCAGCTGACCCTGTAATCCGCACTGTCCCTCCCTGCCCCGCTCTTTCCGGCAAAAGCTCTCTGCTGGAAGGAGCGGGACTTTTGTTGATTTTTTATTGCACCCGCTCCTCTGATATGATATACTGTTTTTGTATTGTGTAATTCCCCGGGCACACTTCCGCTGTGGAACCCGCTGCCCGGGCAGGATATGGGAACCGAAATCAGGAAGAGGAGCAACGAATGAAAAAAGGATTTGACAACGACAAATACCTGCAGATGCAGTCGGAGCACATCCGGGAGCGGATCGCGCAGTTCGACAACAAGCTGTATCTGGAATTCGGCGGCAAGCTGTTCGATGACTACCACGCCTCCCGCGTGCTGCCCGGCTTCCAGCCCGATTCCAAGCTGCAGATGCTGCTGCAGCTGAAGGATCAGGCCGAGGTCGTTATCGTCATCAACGCTGAGGACATCGTCAGCAGCAAGGTGCGCGGTGACTATGGCATTACCTATGATCTGGACGTTCTGCGTCTCATCGACGCATTCCAGGAGCGCGGCCTGTTTGTGGGCAGTGTATGCGTGACCATGTACACCGCTGCCCCCGAGGTGGAAGCCTTTGAGAAGCGGCTGAACAGCCTGGGCATCCGCACCTTCCGGCACTATAAGATCCCTGGCTACCCCAACGACGTTGCCCGCATCGTGAGCGACGAGGGCTATGGCCGCAACGAGTACATTGAGACCCAGCGCCCGCTGGTGGTCATCACGGCTCCCGGCCCCGGCAGCGGCAAGATGGCCACCTGCCTGTCCCAGCTGTACCACGAATACAAGCGGGGCGTGAAGGCCGGTTATGCCAAGTTTGAGACCTTCCCCATCTGGAACATCCCCCTGAAGCACCCGGTCAACCTGGCTTACGAGGCTGCCACCGCCGACCTGAACGATGTGAACATGATCGACCCGTTCCATCTGGAGGCCTATGGCAAGACCGCGGTCAACTACAACCGCGACATTGAGATCTTCCCCGTGGTCAACGCCATGTTTGAGCTGATCGCAGGCAAGAGCCCCTACCGCTCCCCCACCGACATGGGCGTGAACATGGCCGGCAACTGCATCGTGGATGACGCGGCCTGCTGCGAAGCTTCCCGCAACGAGATCGTCCGCCGCTACTTCAAGGCCCTGTGCGACCTCAAGAACGGCGCACAGATCCAGAACGAGGTCTACAAGCTGGAGCTGCTGATGAATCAGGCCGGACTGACCCAGGGCAGCCGCCCGGTGGAGCAGGCCGCCCATGCAGTCTCTGAAAAGACCGGCGGTGCCCCCGCCGCTGCCATTGAGCTGCCGGACGGCACCGTTGTCACCGGCAAGACCGGCCCCCTGCTGGGTGCCGCTTCCTCCGCTCTGCTCAACGCGCTGAAAAAGCTGGCCGGTATCGACCAGGAGCTTGACCTCGTTTCTGCCGCCGCCATCGAGCCCATCCAGACCCTCAAGACCAACTATCTGGGCAGCAAGAACCCCCGCCTGCACACCGACGAGATCCTGATTGCCTTGTCCAGCTCGGCCGCGCAGAATCCCACTGCTGCAGCCGCCCTCAAGCAGCTCTCCCACCTGAAGGGCTGCGATATGCACTCCACCGTCATCCTGTCCAGCGTGGATATGGATACCGTGAAGAAGCTGGGCATGTATCTGACCTGCGAGCCCACCTATGAGGAAGCAGACCGGATGTACCACAAGAAGTAAAAAATAATGACCCTCTCTGTCATTGCTTTGCACTGCCGTCTTTCCCCAAGGGCTAGGCGGCCGTATCTGCGCGACGGAGAGGGTCATTTTTATTTCCGGGTCTGTTCCCAGTAGGCTCCCATGCTCTGGCCGGGCTGGTCGGTGACATCATCGTTCAGATAGTCTGCAAGACCAAAGGCTTCCGGCTTCCAGCTGCGGGCGGCATCCACGGTGGGGTATTCCACCTCAGCGTACCAGAACGCAGTGGGCTGGCCCTCATCCACATGGTTCACCTCCAGCACAAGGCCATCGGGCAGGACGTAGCTTCTGCGGATTTTCCCGATCAGGGGCTTACCGATGATCTTTGTTTCCAGTTCATCAAACAGTTTCTTGTCGATGGGGCGCTCGATCTCCTCCCGTGCAAGCCCGCTTCCGGACTTGAAGCAGAGGATATAGGCCGTCTCGCCGCCCTTGAGCGCCTCCTCCCGGATGCGCACGGTGGGCCGCACGCTGATATATCCCTGCCGCATGTCAAACTCTTCCTTGAGCGGCAGAGCCGGGAAGTTTTCGCCCTCCGGCCAGCCGTTCACCATCCATTTGCGTTCGATCTCCATGACGTTTTCCTCGTTTCTGTGTTTTTGTATTTATTCTAGCACGTTTTTATGTTAGAATAAATATCAGTAAGAAATTTTAGCATCCTCACCCTCTCAGTCAATGCCTGACGGCATTGCCAACTCCCCCAAAGGGGGAGCCAAGAGCCGCTCTGTATTCAAGCTTGATGAGACTGAATCGAAAATCGCCAAAGGCTCTCCCTTTGGGAGAGCTGGCGAGCGGAGCGAGACTGAGAGGGCGAGCCAGTTATAACAGGAGCAGCTATGAAATCTTCTCGCAATTACCCCGTTTACACCGTCAACAAACACGCCGAAGGCCTGCTGGTGGGCGGCCACCCCTGGGTGTACGAAAACGACATCCAGAGTTCCCCGGAAGCAGAGCCTGAAAACGGCACGCTGGTCGATGTAGTCAGCACAAAGGGTGCCTATCTTGGCACCGGTTTTCTCTCACTGAAAAGCAAGATCCGGGTGCGGCTCATCTCCCGCAACGCCAACGACACCTTCGATGCCGCTTTCTGGAAGCGCCGGGTCGAATACGCCTGGGCCTACCGCAAGACTGTGCTGGAGCCCGCCGACCTGACCGCCTGCCGTGTCATCTTTGGCGAAGCTGACCAGTTCCCGGGCCTGACTGTGGACCGGTTCAACAATATCCTTGTCACCCAGACCCTGAGCGTGGGCATGGAAAAGCTCAAGCCCATCCTCTTTCCCCTGCTGGCGGAAGTCCTGCGCGCTGACGGCCAGACCATTGACGGCATCTACGAGCGCAACGACGAGGCCCTGCGGGCCAAGGAGGGCCTGGCACAGAACAAGGGCTGGTTTGATCTGCCCGGCGAGACGCACCCCGACAGCACCCAGACTGAGATCTGCGAGAACGGCGTGTTCTACCACGTCGATTTTGAGAACGGCCAGAAGACCGGCTTTTTCCTCGACCAGAAATACAACCGCCGGGCCGTGGCCCGCATTGCTGCCGGTCACACTGTGCTGGACTGCTTTACCCACACCGGCAGCTTTGCGCTGAACGCCGCCAAGGGCGGGGCTGCCCGGGTCACTGCCGCTGACATCAGCGCCGAGGCCATTGCCATGGCCCAGCGGAACGCCCAGCGCAACAACCTGACCAACATGGATTTTCTCTGCGAGGACACCTTTGAGCTGCTGCCCCGGCTGGAAAAGGAGGGCCACCCCTACGACTTTATCATCCTTGACCCGCCGGCCTTCACCAAGGCCCGCCGCACGGTGGAGAACGCCATGCGCGGCTATAAGGAGATCAACTACCGCGCCATGAAGCTGCTGCCCCGGGGCGGCTATCTGGCCACAGCCAGCTGCTCCCACTTTGCCACCGAGGAGCTGTTCATCAAAATGCTGCACGCCGCCGCAAAGGATGCCCACCGGCAGCTGCGGCAGATCGAGGTGCGCCAGCAGGCACCGGATCACCCCATCCTGTGGGGCGTGCCCGAGACCAATTACCTGAAGTTCTTCCTGTTCCAGGTGATCTAAAAGTAATACCAAATACGATATCTCCCAAAAAAACGAGAACGTGTTTGTGCAGAATCGTCAGTTTTGTCAATTGCCTTTTGAGCCGTTCCGGGATATAATCAAACCATAGACAGCAACGGCGCTGTGGGTCACCTCCTGACTCGCAGCGCCGTTTTTGTTAAAAAGCTTTTCGCTGTTTCCGGGCCGCAGTTCGGCGGCGGGAGACAGTTTCGGAAGGGACAGACATAAGATCAAGTAAGGAGTAGGATTTATGGCAGCAAATGTTATGGAAATCTACGGCAGCAAGGTCTTTAACGAGCATGTAATGAAGGAGCGCCTGCCGAGCGCTACTTACAAGAGCTTGGAGCGCACCCTGCACAAGGGCGCACCCCTGGATATCGAGGTGGCAAACGTTGTGGCCAGCGTGATGAAGCGCTGGGCCA
>UMII01001429.1_pt1 | contig 13021 bp, 17 predicted proteins | sample 1965731 | NCBI WGS metagenome assembly UMII01 (sample SAMEA4836118, study PRJEB28245) | human gut metagenome | biome: gut microbiome; material: fecal sample | place: Denmark | collected 2008
GCTCGTTGAAAATACCCGCATTGGAGACGACCATTCCCAGCGCGGAACGCTACAACAAGGATACGGGAATGAACGGGCAGTTGTTCCGCAGTACCCTGTTTCCCCCGTCCCCCGCCTCGCTGAAAGGCAGCAATCTGGATTTGCTTGCTGCGGAAATAGAAACGGTACTTCAACTATAAATCGCACATAACTATGGCAAGCAAAAAGAGAACCGTCTATGATGTGGACGAGGATGCGCTCAAACGCGTGATGGCCGGAGATACCACGGCATTGGAAAAGATAAAAGAACAGGAAGAAGAACCGGTCCGGGAAATCCCACCTTCAGAACCGCCGGAAGCAAAGGAGAAGAAACCGTCCGGTGGAAAAAAGAATTCACAGCCATACGGCTTTGACGAATACCGGAAACAATTCCTGCAAATGAAGCTGACGGGAGCGAGACGGCAGACTTATATTCACGACTCCTTGTATAAGGCATTTGCCAGAGTGCTACCGGTCATTGCTCCGGAGATGTCCGTGCCTACTTTTGTGAACAGCGTGTTGTCCGACCATCTGGAAAAGTATCAGGATATAATCAACGCCATGTATAATCGGGAAGCCAATCAAAAACCAATAGAATGGAATATCTAATTTATTTGTTGGTACGCCTTGCGTGCGTTTCCTACCTGTTATATAAGGTATGGGGACAGAAAAAGAAGGTTCGTGAAATTTGTGACCTGCTTTATGAGATAAAACCGTCCACAGCAGTAGACAAGACAGAACCGGTAGCATCCAAACCGCAGGGTACGGATGAACCGGATGTGATGGGCAGCACCCGCTATGTTTATCTGGACGAGAACGCGGGACAGACCGTAGCTCCCTATATGAGTGAACCTTTGGAAATGGGTACAGATTATATTGGGGAAGACGAAGAGGTCCCGGAGGAAGAAGTAGAATGTAAGTTATCACTGGAGGAAATGAAAATGCTGAAAGAAGAACAGGAAGAACTGGACGGGATGTCTCCGGAAGTTGAGTCCATATCCCAGGTCGTAACACCGGCCGACCTTGATAACGCCGCCAATGTATTGTTCAAGTTGGATGATGCGGATAAGGACGAAAACAAGTCCCGCCGTGCCGCCCTCACCCTGCACGCTATCCGGGAGACGGACCTTTTTGAGGTCTTTTCTTCTCAAGTGGAAAACAGGAGTATCATTGAGAATCTGATGGACAGATATCTGGACGGGGAAGGCAATGCGCTGCCGGTACGAAAAACAAAGGCCAGTCTTAACTCCTCAATCGATTGGAAACAATACTTGTAAGACTTTAAATAAGGTTTCATTGGAAATATTTGGTTTACCAATGTATGCAAAAAAGCCTGTGTATCTCTCAAAAGGAATACACAGGCTTTTAGCTGTTATCTGTAAAAAGCGGACGATCAGCCTGCCTTTGTACCGTCTATATTTCCTGTGGCGGAAATAAATTCACTTGGTATCAGGGGCAGTAACATATCCGAAAGGACGGTATCTTTCAATTTCATATAAAGAATACCGCGTATCGTGCCTATGGAAAGTTTGATTATTTTAGGTATGACATGGTCTTCATTTGTTTTATAAACGCCGCCTTCCACCTTCAGAATGCCGGATAGGTTGGATATGGTATACACCGAATTTACAGAGAGTGTAACCAGGTCGGTGTTCGATGATTTATCTGAAAAAATAAAAGTCAGTTCCACACCGACGGTTTGCGCCTGCATGTCAACATGGAATTTCTGACCATAACCGACTGTAATGTTCTCCTTGTCGTAGCCGTTGTAATCGAAATCCATATTGAACCTGAATCCGGTTTCCTGGATTTTGACCAATGCAATATTAACCACTTTCTCTTCTTTCATAACTCTAATTTTTAAGGCACCACCTTTACCTCACCGCTATAGGCAAGGAAGCCTGTGCGGACGAAGTCCTTTTCCGGAAGTGTGCTATATTCAGAATTTCGTTTCAATACGACGGACAAATTAATGTCCGGAACTTCACGTATGCCCGATGAAGCGACATTTATCAGCTCAATACCTAAAGCCTGCTGCAAGTCAAACATCGTATCATGCGTAAGGTTCATTGTCCCTGTGAGCATACGGGATATTTCAGAGGGTTTTTTCCCCATCAGACGGGCAAGTTCCCTTTGTGTCATGCCTTTCTGTTTAAGCGCGTCGGCAATTTTAACCGCCACACACATACGGCTTTTAACACGCGCGTATTCGGCTGCATCGAGCGAATCCGCCAGATTATCAAAAAATACGTTTCCTTTAGTCGTCTTCATATTCATCCGTTATTTCATCGTCACAGTCGATGGTGCCGTCTTCATTTATACGCACATCCCTGTTTCTGATGCCATTATCCAATAATTTCGATATTCTCTGCAATAATCGTACTTTCCCGTCAAGATTTTCATCTTCATTGTATGTACGGGTTGTCTTTGGTCCCCCGTCACCCAAAATGACGGTGCAATTGCCATATCTCAGGCAATAAAGGCGAAGCTTTTTTGAAGGAATGTCATACAATGCGGCTACGGCGTCATCCGCTTTGCCTTCCCTGAGTTTGAAGAATTGCTCCCGTGCTCCGGTGACATCCCCCATCGTTTTGATTCGCATCAGCAGATTCCGAACTTCCGTACCATGCTGCTCCAGATTACTTTCTATAAAATGCTGGAACAAGGATTTATCATCATCGTCCACTGCAACAGTATAGAAATTAGTCCTTCTGCCTGAGAATTGGTCCAACTTTATAAGTGAAATTTTCATTCTTCTATCAAATCATGGCACAAAAATAGGGAATTAATCCGATATAATGATAACATATATGTTAACTTTTTGTTTGAGATTACGGAGAATTAGCTAATAATCACCTTTCATCTTCAATTCAGTCCCATTTAGCAGACATCTGATGACATCTGCCGACACCTGATGAAACACTTGTATCTCAGTAAATTATCCCATCTATATTTGCAGTCGAAATCAATTTTATGTCTCACCTTAAACGATTCGACAATGAGAAAGAGAATCCTTTTTTCCGTTATGTGCGCGTTTGTCGCAGCAAGTGTATTTGCGCAGGGCCAGGGCCTTGCAGGTATCAACGAAGCCACGAGTATGATGACCAGTTATTTTGACCCGGCCACAAAACTCTGTTACGCTATCGGTGCCGTGCTGGGACTTGTAGGCGGCATAAAGACCTACGGCAAGTTTTCAAGCGGCGATCCTGACACCAGCAAGACGGCAGCCAGCTGGTTCTTCGCCTGCATCTTTTTGATTGTAGCTGCCACCATCCTGCGTTCCTTCTTCCTCTAACCGGTCATGGAATACCAGATTAACAAAGGTGCGGGAAATCCGATAGAGTTCAAAGGCTTGAAGTCACAGTATCTGTTCATCTTCGCCGGCGGACTGGTCGCCGTGCTTCTTGCGGTGATCATCCTGTATGTGGCAGGCGTGAACCAATGGATATGCATTCCTTTCGGAGTCATATCCGGTTCCCTGCTCGTCTGGGTTACTTTCCGCCTGAACACCCGGTACGGTGAACACGGGCTGATGAAGCTGCTGGCGGAAAAACGCCATCCGCGCTATCTGATCCACCGCAAGAGATTATTCCGATTACTGACCAAAAAAAGAAAAGAATCATGAGAAACGTATTGAAAGCGGAAACACTGGAACGCAAGTTCCCCCTGCTGGCCGTGGAGAATGGTTGCGTAGTGAGTAAGGATGCGGACTTGACAGTGGTTTTTGAGGTGGAACTTCCCGAACTCTACACCGTTACGGCGGAGGAATACGAGGCCATCCATTCCTCGTGGATAAAGGCAATAAAAGTGCTGCCCAATTATTCGGTCGTCTGCAAGCAGGACTGGTTCACGAAAGAAAACTATTCTCCCGGTTTTAAAACGGAAGAACAGAGCTTCCTCTCTAAAAGCTATGAACGTCATTTCAACGAGCGTCCGTACCTGAACCATAAATGCTACCTGTACCTGACGAAGACCACCCGTGAACGCAGCCGGCAAAGGAGCGACTTTAACACGCTCTGCCGTGGCTTCCTCCTGCCCAAAGAAATAACCGACAAGGAGATGGCTGCCAGATTTTTGGAAGCGGTTGAACAATTTGAACGCATCATGAACGATTCGGGGCTTGTCAGGCTTCACCGTTTGGAAGCGGACGAAATCACCGGTACGAAAGAATGTCCCGGGCTGGTGGAGAAATACTTTTCACTGTCCCTTGAAAACAAGACAGCCGTCCTTCAGGACATCTGCCTCAAACCGGGCAGGATGCGCATCGGTGATAAGCGGCTCTGCCTGCATACCCTTTCAGATACGGCAGACCTGCCGGGCAAAGTGTCCACCGATATGCGTTACGAGCGTATGTCCACCGACCGCAGTGACTGCCGTCTCTCGTTTGCCGCTCCGGTAGGCCTGCTGCTCCCGTGCAACCATATTTATCACCAGTTTATATTCATTGACGACGCGCAGGAAATCCTCCAGTCGATGGAGAAGACCTCCCGTAATATGCTCTCGCTCTCGAAGTACAGCCGCAGCAATGCCGTCAATCAGGAATGGACGGAGATGTATCTGGACGAGGCACATACCAAAGGCGTGTTGCCTGTTCGCTGCCACTGCAACGTGATGGCATGGGCGGAAGACGCTGAGGAATTCAGAAGAGTGAAGAACGATACGGGCAGCCAGCTTGCCATGATGGAATGTACGCCCCGCTACAACACGGTGGACACTCCCGTACTCTATTGGGCAGGGATTCCCGGCAATGCGGGTGATTTTCCGGCGGAAGAGTCGTTCTATACGTTCCTGGAACAAGCGGTTTGTTTCTTTACTGCTGAAACCAACTACCGTAGCTCGCCCAGTCCTTTCGGTATCCGTATGGCTGACCGGCAGAACGGTATTCCTATTCATGTGGACATATCCGATTTGCCTATGAAGCGTGGGATTATAACCAACCGTAACAAGTTCATACTTGGCCCCAGCGGTAGTGGAAAGTCGTTCTTTACCAACCATCTTGTGCGACAGTATTATGAACAAGGTACGCATATCCTGCTGGTGGATACGGGTAACAGCTATCAGGGATTGTGCCGCATGATCCATGACAGGACACACGGGGAGGATGGGATTTACATTACGTATGAAGAAAACAACCCGATTGCTTTCAATCCCTTTTATACTGACAATAGACAGCTTGACGTGGAGAAACGCGAAAGTATCAAAACACTCATTCTGACTCTCTGGAAACGTGAGGATGAAGCCCCGAAACGTTCGGAGGAGGTGGCGCTTTCCGGTGCGGTAAACGCCTATATCCGGAAGATTATGGAAGACGAAACAATCAAGCCCAACTTCAACGGTTTCTATGAATTTGTCCGTGATGATTACCGTCGGATGATCGAGGAAAAGAAAGTCCGTGAAAAGGATTTCGATATTGACGGATTCCTGAATGTACTGGAGCCGTTCTACAAAGGCGGTGACTATGATTTCCTGCTGAATTCTGACAAGGAGCTTGACCTGACCAACAAGCGGTTCATCGTCTTCGAACTGGATAATATCAGTTCAAATAAGGTACTTCTTCCGGTGGTGACGCTGATTATCATGGAAACCTTCATTTCCAAAATGAGAAAGCTCCAGGGCATCCGCAAGATGATCTTGATTGAAGAGTGCTGGAAAGCCCTTATGTCCGCCAATATGAGTGAATACATAAAGTATCTTTTTAAGACCGTCCGGAAGTATTTTGGTGAAGCAGTGGTGGTTACGCAGGAAGTGGACGACATTATCAGTTCGCCTATTGTAAAGGAAGCCATCATCAACAATTCGGACTGCAAGATACTGCTGGATCAGCGCAAGTACATGAACAAGTTCGAGTATATCCAGAAGCTTCTGGGACTCACGGAGAAAGAAAAGGGACAAATCCTTTCTATTAACCAGGCGAACCATCCGGGACGCTTCTACCGTGAAGTATGGATCGGTCTGGGCGGCACCCATTCGGCGGTGTATGCTACGGAAGTAAGCGAAGAAGAGTACTACACGTTCACGACAGAAGAATCAGAGAAACTGGAAGCCCGTAAGATGTCGGAAGAACTTGGCGGCAATCTTGAACTTGCCATCCGGCGGTTGGCTGAGAAGAAACGGGAAGAACAAAAACAAGTATCAACACCTAAATGAAAACAACGGATGAGAAACAGACAACTATTGAAACTGGCACTCTGCCTGATAGGCGTAGCCTCACTGGTGCTACAGGGATGTGCGGATATGAACGGAACGGACCGTGACAAACTGTGCGGTTCGTGGAGCAGCGTGGAGGGCAAGCCTGACGTGCTGATTTACAAGGAAGGTGAATCTTATAAAGTGACCGTCTTTTCACGCAGTGGAAAGATGCGCCGCCTGAAACCGCAGACCTACCTGCTGGTAGAGGAGAATGGTAATCTATTCATCAATACCGGATACCGCATTGACGTGTCCTACAATGAAGCGGCGGACGTGCTTACCTTTTCACCGAACGGGGATTACGTGCGAAAAGAAAATGAACACTAAAAACGCTGGCGGAATGACTTCATGACTGTACGGAAATGAAACGGATGCAATCCGGTCTTTTCGTATTTCCGGCAAGGCTTTCCCGAGTCGCCGACAAGAGGACCTCGAGTCGCCGACAAGACAGCCACAAGTCAGAGACAAGACAATTTCGATTCAGCGGGCAATCTGTGCCGGACTGATTCAATAGCGGTACGGAAAGAATTAATTCCGCCGGCGGATTCACTAAAACAAAAGCATATGAAGAAAAAGACAATCCTAATTTGCATGGCCCTTGCACTGGGCATCACCCGGGCAAGCGCCCAATGGGTGGTTACCGATCCCGGCAATCTCGCCCAGAGCATCATCAATATGTCGGACAATATTACGCATACTTCCAAGACTGCAACCAGTACCGCACAGAGCTTTTCCGAGACGGTCAAGATTTACCAGCAGGCTAAAAAGTACTACGATGCGCTCAAGTCCGTGAACAACCTGGTGAAGGATGCCCGCAAGGTGCGAGAAATCATCCTGATGGTAGGCGACGTGTCCGATATCTATGTCACCAACTTCGGCAGGATGATGAACGATGAGAACTTTTCGGCAAAGGAACTGGACGCCATTGCTTACGGCTATACCAAACTTCTGGAGGAGAGCAACGGTGTGTTGCAGGACCTCAAACAGGTCATCAATGTCAGCACGTTGAGTATGACGGACAAGGACCGTATGGACGTGGTGGATGAATGCTACCGCAATATGCGCCGTTACCGGAACCTTGTCAGCTACTATACGAACAGGAATATCGCCGTGAGCTACCTGCGTGCCAAGAAAAAGAACGACCTGGACCGTGTGATGCGGCTTTACGGGGATGAGAACGCTAAATACTGGTAGCCTATGGTACTGTTGTCAATAGATTTCGCAAACCTCCATACGATTCTGGAGAGTCTGTATGAACAGATGATGCCGCTTTGCGAAGATATGCTGGATGTCGCCAAAGGCATCGCCGGGCTGGGTGCCCTTTTCTATGTAGCTGTCCGTGTCTGGCAGTCGATGGCACGTGCCGAGCCGATAGATGTCTATCCTTTGCTGCGTCCTTTTGCCCTTGGCATCTGCATCCTGCTGTTTCCGACACTGGTGCTGGGAACCATGAACAGTATTCTCAGCCCCATCGTGCAGGGGACGCACAAGATGCTGGAAGGGCAGACGCTGGATATGCAGCAATACCGGGAGCAGAAAGAGAAACTGGAGAAAGAAGCCATGATGCGCAATCCTGAAACCGCCTATCTGGTCAGTGACGAGGAGTTTGACCGGCAGCTGGACGAGCTCGGCTGGTCACCGGGGGATGCCGCCACCCGTCTGGGCATGTATATGGAAGTGGGTATGTACAATATGGAAAAGAGCATCCGTGATGCCTTCCGCAGCCTTCTTGAGCTGCTCTTTGCCGCGGCGTCCCTGCTGATAGACACGGTAAGAACCTTCTTTCTGGTAGTCCTTTCGGTGCTTGGTCCGATAGCTTTCGCCATCTCCGTATGGGACGGTTTCCAATCCACGCTCAGCCAGTGGTTTACGAGATACATATCCGTCTATCTATGGCTTCCGGTCAGTGACCTGTTCAGTAGCATGCTTGCCAAGATACAGGTATTGATGCTTCAGAGCGACATCGCCGAGTTGCAGGGAAACCCCGATTATTCGCTGGAGAATTCAAATAGCGTATACATAATTTTCATGCTCATCGGCATCATCGGATATTTTACCGTGCCGACGGTTGCCGGCTGGATCGTGCAGGCCGGAGGAGCCGGAAACTATTCCCGCAACCTGAACCGTACGGCAACGAAAGCCGGAAGTTTCGCAGCCGGCGTAGGCGGAGCGGTGCTTGGAAATATCGGAGGACGCATCCGTGGAAAATAACCATTCAAAAACAAGTCATTTATGGAATTCAAGTCATTAACCAATATTGAAAGCAGCTTCAAACGCATCCGCCTGATGCTGATAGCCTTTGTCTGCTGCTGTACCTTAGTCACCGGCTACGCGTTGTGGAGTTCCTACAGCTTTGCCGAAAAGCAGCGGGAGAAGATCTATGTGTTGGACGGCGGTAAGTCGCTGATGCTCGCCCTTTCGCAGGACCTTTCACAGAACCGTCCGGCAGAGGCGAGGGAGCATGTAAGAAGATTCCACGAACTCTTCTTCAGCCTTTCTCCGCAGAAAGACGCCATCGAGCATAACATCAACCGTGCCCTGCTGCTGGCTGACAAGAGCGCCTACCATTACTATGTGGACTTTGCCGAAAAGGGATATTACAACCGGCTTATATCGGGCAATATCAACCAGGTGCTGCAAGTGGACAGCGTAACCTGTGATTTCGGTAGCTATCCTTACAAGGCAAGGACGTATGCCCGGCAGATGATTATCCGCGAAAGCAATGTCACGGAGCGCAGCCTGGTGACGGACTGCCAGCTCCAGAACGCGGTCCGTTCTGACGATAATCCGAACGGGTTCATCATCGAGAATTTCACTATTCTTGAGAACAAGGATTTAAGGAGCGTGGAACGATGAAAAGAAGAAGCAACTATTTGAAACGGGCGGACAGCCTGATGCGCTGGTACTGCCGCAAACTGACAGAGAGACAACGGGTGGCTGTCGTAGCTACGGCATTCGTGCTTTTCATGGCAAGCTGCCTTTATATGATCGCCTCTTCACTCACCGGGTTCGGGAAACCGGACGGAAGTCTGGAGATAGAGCATATCCGTTCACCCCGGCAGATGCTTGACGGCGTTAAGAGAAACGAGAACAATCACTTTAAGGACTATTACGATTATGGATATCCAGAAAATCAAGACACAGTTAGGCTTGTCTCCTGACAAGCCGCTGACACCGGAAGAGAAGCGCAGACGCGCACGGTATATCATCTACCCCGTATTCTTCCTGATCTTCGCAGCCTGTATCTGGCTGATTTTCTCCCCGTCGGAAAAGGACAGGGCGGAAGAGGAAAAAGGTAGGGGATTCAATACGGAAATACCGTCCCCCCAGCAGCAACAGATGGAGGGGAACAAGAGGACCGCTTATGAGCAGGAAGAATTAACCAAAAAAGAAAAACAGCGCAAGGGTACGTTTCAGGAGATGGCTTCACTGTTCGGTAAAGCCAAGAATGATACGGTACATCTGCCGGACAGAATGGTAGAACTGCCGGAAGAACCGGCAGAAAAGAGAGTCGGCAGTTCCCATAATACGGTACGTTCTTCCGCCAATGCTTACCGTAACATGAACCATACGCTTGACAACTTCTACACCCGGACAGATGATCAGGAAAAGAGGGAACTGCTAAGGCGTATTGAAGAACTGGAACGGGAGCAGAAGACACAAAAAGAGCCTGAGGAGAACACGATGGAAGAGAAAATGGCCCTGATGGAGAAATCCTACGAGCTTGCCGCCAGATATAACGGCAAACAGACGGCTACGGTTTCACCCGTGAAAGACGAGAGGAAACGGACTGCGGCAAAACCGGTGAAGCAGGTACGGCAGCAGGTGGTGTCCTCCCTGGCACAGCCAATGAGCGATGAGGAGTTTATTTCCGGTTTTACGGGTGGCAGGAACATGGGATTCAATACTCCCGTAGGCAAGACACTCACTTCGGACAGGAACACCATTCCCGCCTGCGTACATGGTACACAGACCGTATCGGACGGGCAGGCACTCCGTCTCAGGCTGTTGGAACCGATGGTAGTCGATGACCGTTTTATCCCCAAAGGCACTGTGCTGGTTGGAGGTACCCGTATACAGGGAGAACGTCTCGATATTGTCATCAATGCCGTGGAATACAAAGGTTCGGTCATTCCGGTGGAACTTGAAGTATATGACGCGGACGGCCAGCAAGGTATCCTTATACCCAACTCGATGGAATATGATGCGGTGCGTGAAATAGCTGCAAACATGGGAACCTCGATGAACAGCAGCATCAATATTTCTACGGATGCTGGGGCGCAGATTGCTTCAGACTTGGGAAAAGGTGTGATACAGGGTGTATCGGGGTATATATCCAAGAAAATGCGGACGGTGAAAATCACTCTGAAAGCTGGGCACAAGCTATTGTTGTATTCTCCTGAGAATTAACGGAATGAAACAGAACCAATACAAAGATTTTATGAAACCATTATTCACCAATTTATCGGACATGAAGAAGATTCTGATGATGTTTTTTGCCCTTTTAACGGGCGTAGTGGCTGCCCATGCGCAGCAGAGTAGCGGAGATTATTTTGAAGGTTTGAGCCGCAAGATCGGTTTCAGCCGGATGATTCCCCCGCATGGCCTGGAAATCACCTACGACAAGACGGTGCATGTTATTTTCCCTTCCCCTATCAAGTATGTGGACTTGGGTTCCACCAACCTGATTGCCGGCAAGGCGGATGCCGCTGAAAACGTAATCCGGGTGAAAGCTGCCAAAAAGCATTTCCGCGATGAAACGAACATGAGTGTCATCACGGAAGATGGAAACTTTTACACGTTCAATGTCAAGTACGCGGACGAACCGCTGCTGCTTAATGTGGAGATGTGCGACTTCATCCATGACGGGGAAACAGTCAACCGTCCTAATAACGCCATGGAAATCTACTTGCAGGAACTGGGCAATGAATCCCCGCGTCTGGTGCATCTGATTATGAAGTCCGTACACAAGCAGGACAAACGTCGTATCAAGCACATCGGCTGCAAACGTTTCGGGGTGCAGTTCCTGCTCAAAGGGCTTTACGCCCATAATGACCTGCTGTATTTTCATGTGCAGGTAAAGAATGAGACGAACGTGCCTTTCGATGTCGATTTTGTGACTTTCAAGGTTGTGGATAAAAAGGTGGTAAAGCGCACTGCCATGCAGGAACAGGTGATTTATCCGCTACGTGCCTACAACTATGTGACCCGTGTAGACGGCAAGGATTCCGAATGTACGGTGTACGCCCTGCCCAAGTTCACGATACCGGAGGACAAGAAACTGGTCGTGGAGATGTACGAGAAACAAGGCGGACGCCACCAGACCTTTGATGTGGACAATGAGGACCTTGTACGTGCGGAAACTATTAATGAGTTGAAAGTCAGATGAAAGCATACATGAAGTTTATAATGCTGTTTGCAGCCATGCTTGTCCTCTTTGCAGGGCAGGCAAAGGCGCAACGCTGCCTGCCGGGTATGAAAGGCGTGCAGTTCACGGCGGACATGGCGGACGGATTCTACAGCAAGGCGAACCGGAATGATGCGGGGTTTGCTTTTGGTATCGCTGTTTCAACGTATGCCAAAGGTGAAAACAAGTGGGTATTTGGGGCTGAAATTATGCAGCGTTATTACCCCTATCGTAGTGGTCGTATTCCTTTGGGACAATACATGGCGGAGGGAGGCTATTATTACAATTTCTTTTCCGATCCGAAGAAAATCGTTTTCCTGAATGTCGGTGCTTCCGGCATGATGGGCTATGAAGCGGTCAATGGCGGAAAGAAATTGCTGTCTGACGGTGCGGTCCTTAGAAAATATGAATCATTCATTTATGGCGGTGCGGTGACACTGGAAGCGGAAACTTACCTGTCGGATAAGGTGGTACTGTTGTTACGGCTACGCGAACGCATCATTTGGGGTAGTGCCGCCAAACATCTTCACAGCCAGTATGGTCTGGGCATCAAATACATTCTATAAACGACTAAATCCATATGAACATGAGAAAGATACTTTATTTTATGATGATTACTTGCTGCATGGTAACCGCCTTTTTTTGTCTTGGTTCTTGTGACAGCAACCTGGATATTCAACAGGAATACCCGTTCACGGTAGAAGCCATGCCGGTGGCGGATAAGATCAAGAATGGCGAGACAGTGGAAATCCGTCTGGAAATCTTGTCAGACGGTGACTTTAACGGAACTGTCTATACCTTGCGTTATTTCCAGCCGGATGGTGACGGCTTGTTGAAAATGGAAGATGGCACTGTGCTCAAACCTAATGACCGTTATCTGTTGAATGAAAAGAAGTTCAGGCTGTATTATACGTCCAAGAGTGCGGACGAGGCACAGACCATTGACTTGTACTTTGAAAATAACTGGAAAGACATCCGGCAACTTAGCTTCGATTTCAATAACAAGGATACGGGAGAGGAGGATGAGGTAAAGGAAAGTGTAAGCGAAAAGGATGTTTAGACTATGAAAAAGCTCTTATTGGGTATTCTGTCATTCTTTATATTCAGTTTTATGCTCCGGGCGGATAATCCGATAGTGTCCTATCCTGATGAAAAAGAAAAAACGTTGTTTGATAGCGCCGTTGAAATCGTTAAAAGATATGAGGGCTGGCATACGGCTCGGAATGCACCTTACATCGGTTACGGTCACCGGTTGCTTCCGGGAGAACAACTTACTGCTGATTTGACAGAAGCACAAGCAGATTCATTATTAAGGTCGGATTTGATGAAGCGATGTGCAGTTTTCCGACGCTTCAATAAAGACTCTCTGATCTTATCCGAAATTTCGGATAACAAAATTTATCCAAA
>UMII01051299.1_pt1 | contig 12594 bp, 9 predicted proteins | sample 1965731 | NCBI WGS metagenome assembly UMII01 (sample SAMEA4836118, study PRJEB28245) | human gut metagenome | biome: gut microbiome; material: fecal sample | place: Denmark | collected 2008
GCCAGGCGCTCGAAGGCGGTCGGCGGGCGCACGGGCTGTTGTTTGGGTTTAGGCACGGTGTCCTCCAACTTGTTCGTTGCGTTCGCGCGCGGTGGCGCCGGCGGTAAAGCTTAATCCCTTGACGAGCGCGTTCTTGCCGTACTTGCCTTTCACGGCCAGGACGGCGCGCGCCAGGTCGCGCTCGCGCTCATCGGCCTCGATATCGCTGAACAGATCGATGGTGGCAAATTCCTCGGGCATGAGGTTGCCAAATCCCAGGTTGATGCGCTTGACCGGTCGTTTGGGATCGACAGTCTGCGCCCAGAGCTCATCGAAATAGCCCATGATCTTCTTAAACGAATTGGTACGCTCGCTCAGCTTTCGCGAGACGTTAGAGTGCGCAAAGAGTGCGGCATAGCCACCGCGCGGTTTGCCGCCATGCTCTCCCACAAAGATGCCATCGATTGCCTGCGCTTCGCGCACCAGGCGACGCCGTTCGTCATCGCGCTGGACGGGCTTGGGCGCACGGGGCGCGAGCTCGGGGCCGGCGGTTGCGGTGGGTTCGATACTCGATGTGCTCGAGCGCAGGTGCCCGCATCCGTCCACATACTGCGCTGTACCGCTGGCGTCGAGGCGGCGTATGTCGGCGCGTTCGCTCGCATAGCCCACAAAGAGCGAGATGCTGTCGCAGACCACGTGCTTATCGACCAAGTCTAAAACGGCGTTGTCGACCATCTCGCGCAAGACGGTATAGGCCTGTTCGTAGGCATAACCCTTCGAGAGCACCTGTCCTGTGGTGGTCGAAGTTGCTTGCGGGCGATAGGCTTGGATATCGGCGATGGTTGTCGGCTCGCGCCCGAAGGCATGGTCGATGAGATATTCGGCATTGACGCCGAGCTCGTCGTAAAGCAGGTTTTCGTCGAGCGCCGCGACGCCCATCAGATCGTAGACGCCGTATTTCTCGAGGCGGGCTGCCACGCCGGGACCGATGCCCCAGATATCGGTGATGGGACGATGGGGCCAGATCTCCTTGCGAAAGGTCTCGTCGTCGAGTATGCCGATGCGGCTGGGTACGTGCTTGGCGGTAATGTCGAGCGCTACCTTGGCCTGGAATAGGTTGGGGCCGATGCCGACCGTCGCCGTGATGCCGGTGCGCGCGAGGACCTCGTCGCGCAGCGTGCAGGCGAACCCTTCCGCATCTGTGTGATAGAGGTCCAGATAGGGCGTCACGTCGATAAAGCATTCATCGATTGAATAGACGTGAATGTCTTGCGGACTTACGTATTCCAGATAGATGCCGTAGATTTGCGCCGACACCTCCATATAGTGCTGCATGCGCGGTACGGCCGTGATGTAGTCGATGCCATCGGGAATCTCGAATAGGCGGCAGCGATTGTGAATCCCTAAGTCCTTCATGGCCTGCGTGATGGCGAGGCAGATGGTCGTGCGCCCGCGCGATTCGTCGGCAACGACCAGGTTGGTGGTGAGCGGATCGAGCCCGCGGTCCACGCACTCGACGCTGGCATAAAACGTCTTGAGGTCGATGCAGATATAGGTGTGCTGCTCGTGCGTCATCCGTGTCCCTTCATCAAACACATGTTCTTATCGAATACCTGTTCGATAATACCCGCTCGTCCGGACGTCGTCAAAACCTGTCAAAAAGGGACTGGTTTGTTTTGGTAGGTATGGTCGTGCGGTTGGATCGGGTTTTAACGCAGCTCTAAAGAGTGCGAAACAGCTCGGAAAACCTCGCTTCGTAGCATGAGCCTAACGATTGATACCGCCTATACGCACGGAAGGGTTGTGGAAAAGATGGTCAATTATGGGTTTGGTATGCCGACGCGCCTTGTTGCGGATGGAGACGTGGCTCGCTGGTGCGGACGATTGGTCGCTCACTACGGTGGCACCAAGGCGCTGGTCGTGTTGGGCGGTGACAAACATACGCACGATGAGCTCGTCTCGGCGGCGCTCGGCTCGCTTGATCGAGCTCTGCTCGAACGCGTGCTTTTTCGCTGCGGCTTGGTCGGGGGCGATGGGGGAGACGATTTGGTCGATGAGGCCGTAGCCCTGGCGACCGACGAAGGCGTGGACTTTGTCCTGGCGATTGGCGATGCCGATACTGCCGGCTTTGCGCGCGAGCTCGCGCGTCGCATGGCGGCGCTCGATGCCGGCGAAGACGGTTTTGTCCCTTATGGGTGCATTGTCTCGGAGGGCAAGGTGCCTGCTGTCGTGGGCACCGGTGAGGTTCCCGTTTTTGCCATTATCGCGCCCGAACTTCTGAAGGGCATCGGGTCTCCTCTGCGTGAGTTGCTCGGTAGCGTCTGCGCCGCGGCCTAATATGTGCCATAAAGGGACGGATTATTTTTGGTAGGTAAAGCGTTTGACCTGCCAAAATAAACCTGTCCCTTTTTGGTCGGTCGCCGTTTGGGGGCGGATTGGCAACGCTCGCTGATTACGGTCTTGACCTGCGCTAGAATAGGGGCATCTGATTATCCGGGCGCATGGAGGTATGCGCCCGTATGTTGAGGAGGACTTTATGGCAACTGTTGCCGCACCTATCGACGCTACGTCGACCGCCGCTTGGAAGGCGCTCGAGGCCCATCAGGAGAAGCTCGAGGCCGAGGGTATCGACCTTAAGGCATGGTTCGCTGCCGATGCGGAGCGCGTGAACAAGCTGAGCTTTGACGCCGGTGACCTGCACTTCGACCTGTCCAAGAACCTGGTGACCGATGAGACCGTCAAGCTGCTGTGCGATCTTGCCCGCGAGGTGAAGCTCGAGGAGCGCCGCGACGCCATGTTCTCCGGCGAGCACATCAACACCACCGAGGACCGCGCCGTCCTGCACACCGCGCTTCGCCGCCCGGCAAGCGAGAAGGGCCAGCTCATCGTTGACGGCCAGGATGTCGTCGCCGACGTGCACGAGGTCCTCGACCGCATGTATGCCTTCGCCGAGCGCGTGCGCTCCGGTGAGTGGAAGGGCGTAACCGGTAAGAAGATCGAGCACCTGGTGTCCATCGGCATCGGCGGCTCCGATCTGGGCCCGGTTATGGCCTACGAGGCCCTGCGTCCCTACGCCGACGCCGGCATCGACTGCCGCTACATCTCCAACATCGACCCCAACGACCAGGCCGAGAAGCTCAAGGGCCTGGATCCCGAGACCACGCTCGTAATCATCGTCTCCAAGACCTTCACCACGCTCGAGACCCTTACCAACGCCCGCGAGGTCAAGACCTGGATGCTCGAGCAGCTCAAGGCCCAGGGCGCCATCGATGGCTCCGATGAGCAGAACGCCGAGGCCGTGGCAAAGCACTTCGTCGCCGTTTCCACCGCACTCGAGAAGGTTGAGGCCTTCGGTATCGACCCCGCCAACGCCTTTGGCTTCTGGAACTGGGTCGGCGGCCGCTACTCCGTCGACTCCGCCGTGGGTCTGTCGCTGATCGTGGTGCTCGGCCCCGAGCGCTTCCAGCAGTTCCTCGAGGGCTTCCACGCCATCGACGAGTACTTCTGCAATACCCCGCTCGAGAACAACGCCGTCGCGCTGATGGGCCTGCTCAACGTCTGGTACGTCAACTTCTTCGGTTCCAAGAGCCACGCCGTGCTGCCGTATTGCCAGTACCTGCACCGTTTCCCGGCCTACCTGCAGCAGCTCACCATGGAGTCCAACGGCAAGCACGTCCGCTGGGACGGTAGCGCTGTGACCTCCGACACCGGTGAGATCTTCTGGGGCGAGCCCGGCACCAACGGTCAGCACGCCTTCTACCAGCTGCTGCACCAGGGTACCGTGGTGGTCCCGGCCGATTTCATTGCCTTCGCCAATACCGCCAACCCTGCGACCGACAGCGGCCAGGACGTGCACGAGCTGTTCCTGGGCAACTTCCTGGCCCAGACCAAGGCGCTCGCCTTTGGTAAGACGGCCGATGAGGTGCGCGCCGAGGGCACGCCCGAGCAGATCGTCCCGGCCCGCTGCTTTGAGGGCAACCGTCCGACGACCTCGATCTTTGGCGACACGTTGACCCCGTTCGCACTCGGCGAGCTCATCGCCCTGTACGAGCACATCACGTTTGTCGAGGGCACGGTCTGGGGCATCGACTCCTACGACCAATGGGGCGTCGAGCTGGGCAAGCAGCTTGCCAAGCAGATCACCCCGGCTTTCCACGACGACGCCGCCAAGGCCGAGCAGGACGCTTCGACCCAGGCGCTCATCGAGTTCTACCGCGCTCACCGCAAGTAGTCGCTGCTGTTAACGCATCGCGCCTTATAGCCAGGGGCCCGTATCCTATCGGATGCGGGCCCCTTTGCTTTGCCGTGGCCCCGGGGCGCACGGCCTTTAAGGATCTTCGCCGGAGCGTCGCGTGCTGCGAGGGCCCTGCGCCTAGATCTCGGCCTCCGCATGGCCTCGCTGCGCCTCGGGCAGCTCCCCGTAGAGCGGATGGTCTTCGAGCCTAAAGCGCTCGACCTGTTCGGGAGTGTGGCCGCGCACAAAGAGCCACGAGCGATCGACCGGCGTCGCCATGAGCGTGCTGGGCAGTGCGTCGGCGCGGTCGGAAAACACCCGGGCGCTCTCGGGATCCTGGAACGCCAGCACCAGATGCGTGTCGCAGTTGCCCATGATGGAGCGTGCGCGTGCCTCGCCATAGAGCGCATCGAGCTGATTGGTCGACTGCAATAGCAGCGTTGCCCAGATGTTGCGGCTTCGGATAATCGAGAGCACGTTGTCGATCTGGGGGATCTGCAGATTTGCGAAGTCATCGAGCATAAAGCGCACGGGCACGGGCAGGCTGCCGTCGGGCTGCCTATCGGCTTCGCGAATGAGGCCCATAAACGCCTGCGCAATAAAGAGGCCGGTCAGCGGATCGAGATTGCGGTCAATATCGCTTACGGTTACAAACAGGGCGCAGGGGGTGTGTCCCATGGAATCGAAGTCCACCTGATGGCACTCACGATAGAGCTGTGCCGCACCGTCGAATCCCAGACACATGACCTTTTCGGCAAGGATGCCGACGATGCTCGCGTGCATGCGCTCGGCATTTTGCGTAATGGCGTAGCGCCGCCATAGCGAGAGGGCATAGCTTTGGGGGTCGGTCGTGATCAGGTCGTCAAACAATCGGGCCGTGGCACCGTCCTGCAGGTGCTCGATCAGCTTGATGACCGAGCTGATCGTCTGCTCGTCGGCGGGTAGCTGCTCGGTGACGTAGGCGATAAGACACGACAGCAGGTTTGCCGCCGCATGATCCCAAAAAGGCTGGTTGTTGTCCTCGATGGGGCAGATGGCCTTTGCCACCGAGAGGATGTCCTGCTGGTTGGGCCTGCCGTCCGCCTTGCGGCGAATGTGCCTCAGGGGGTTGTAGCCGCAGCGCTCGATGCCGGGCGCAAGGGCCGGGACGGTGTTGAGGTCGGCGAAGTTGAGACATTGCACGCGGTAGCCATGGGCTGCCAGCACGGGTCCCACTTCGCGACAGAGCGTGCCTTTGGTGTCGAGCACGATGTAGCTTGCGTTCATTTGCAGCAGGTTGGGCTTGAGGACGTTTCGGGTCTTGCCGGCTCCCGAGGGGCCGATCACAAGTGCGTTGTTGTTGAGTCCCGTTTGGCGGGTGTCGCAGGAAAGCGTTCGATCCTTGGCGAGGATGGTGGACGATGCGGACTCAGATGCGGCGAGGCGGCTGGCGAGGTTAGACATGGGCGACCTCCTTGGTGGTCGAGAGGATTTCGTGGGCAAAGCCGAGCTCGACGGCGCGCTCGGCCGAAAGGTAGGTGTCTTTTGCAGTGAGGGACTGGATGCGCTTAGGCGTGAGGCCGCTGCGGTCCGAGAGGATTTGCGTGAGGGTCTTGCGGGTCTGCATGAGACGCCGGCTGGTTTCCTGCAGCGCAAGTGCCGAGCCGCCTGCCCCCTGGGGGATCAGCGGGTCGTGAATCATGAGCTCTGCATGGGGCGCCATACGGCGATCGTCGCCGCCCATAAAGATCACGGCGCCCATGGACGCGGCGAATTCCAGGCAGACGGTGCGGATGGGGCACGATGCGAGGCGCATGGCGTCATAGATCGCAAGACCCGATCGCACGCTTCCGCCGGCGCTGGCGACAAATATGGTGATGGGGCGGCTGGGGTCGGTGGCATCGAGCAGGCGGATCTGCTGGCATAGGTCGTGGGCCATCGGGGTTTCGATGTTTCCCATGACGGAGAGCTCGCGACGGGCGAGCATCTCATCGTAAATGCTGGTGAGCGTGATGCCTCGGGCGGATTCACGCATGGTGAGGGGGCTGATGATGGGGGAATGATTGGTGTCCATGAGGACTCCTTTCTGTTGGTTGTGTTGTGGAATAGGATTGTTGCCCGCGGAGGGGCTGGCGGGCTACAGGGTTCGTCCGAGCCTGAGATCGAGCTCGGTTGTGGGGCAGGCTGCCTGTTCGTGCGGCTCGCAAGCGCCAAGGGCTCCAAAGCGATAGAGCGTTGCGGCGGGCGTGGTGTAGGCGAGCCGCAGCTGATGCTCGACAGGGGCACATCCGTCATTTTTGTAATGAGCCGCGTAGTACTGCGCGATGCTGGCGTTCATCTCGCTGCCATTGCGATGGCGCTCAAACTGGCGTCTGCAGGTCTCGATGATCTTTGCTACCGACTTGGGTGCCGTCGCGGGAACAAGGGCGAGATAGCCCTCAAATAGCTCGTTGATGCTCAGGAGGCACAGCAGGTCGATCAGCGTCCTTATGGCTGCTCCCTCGGCAGAAAAATGCGCGGTCATGCGGTTATATCGGTTGCGGTCGACGATGGCCGCATGGGGTCTTGGAGTTTTCTGCCCTGTGGTCCCGGGCTTTTGCCGCGCCTGTGTATTGAGCTCGACGTTGCAGCGCTTGAGGCCGTCCAACGGAAGGAACAGTGCGGTGCGCAGGGTGTTCCGCTTGCTTTCGAGTTCATGACGCTCGTCGGGTTCCCATTCGAGCTTGAGTTTCGTGTCGAGCGCCGTAAGCATATGGGCTAGGCAGCCTACGGTAAGAACGTACGAATCGTTGTCGCGTTTTGGGGCATAGGGGTCTGTCAGCTTGCGAATGTCGGGGTCGCCCATGATCTTTGTGCAGCGCTTCAGCAGTTGAGGGTGGTCGGCCAAGATCGTCGCGAGCGGTAGCGACGCGTAGTTCTTGATGGTCGCGGCGGCAAAGGCGGCGTCATATTCGTTTGCATATGCTCGCTCAATGCGGGCATCCAGAATGCTTTTCTTATCGCCGTCTTCAGCGTGGTGGTTTGTCATAGCTTCTCCAATCGGTTGATGTTCGTGCTGTTTGTTGATGTGTTGGTTGTCGTGAGTGATGTGCTTGCCGTGGGTGATGTGCTGACGTTGGGGTGCTATGCGGTTTTCAATGAGCCCGTGAGGCAGTTGCTGCAGGGGCGGGATGGAACGGCCCATGCAAGGCGGAAGGCATCGTGCTCAAAATCGAGACAGCAATGCCCTGGGTGCCTCACATGTGGCAGTTACCTCATTAAGTTGTCATTGCGTTTGGGGTTGTACTTTGCCGATCTTCCTTCTCTTACACGCTAAAAACTGAAATTTCATATGCTCGATCTACTTAAAACCGCAACGGCGGTCTTTTATCAACTTATATGTCGGAACGCGTCTTTGCAAGTACTTTTTTGCGTTTGTTTCAAATGGGGTGGTTTTGCAACCGTCACGCGCCACGCTATGCGAACGTGCCCCTTTTCTGTTGTCGGTCGGATACGATGAGTCGCGTGACGTCGTCAGAGGTCGAATTCGACCGCTAACGACGTTGTGCGGCTCATCATTTCTGGTCGCAAACAGTAAAGGGGCATGAGGGTGTATTGAGGGGGGATGTCTTGCTGTCGGCATCCGCGTGCGGTGCCATTCGCTGTCTGTAAATATACGTTTACAGCTAATTTCATACCACTTGTCGGAATGCGGACGCTGTCCTTGTATGTCGGGCGTACATTGAACGTGGTTTTTCGCGTGAAACCACGAATCGGTTGTCAGTCCTGAACAAGGAGGCCCAGCATGACACTTGCCAAACCCATCAATAAATACATCGACTATATCGATGCCCCCGAGGACACGTTTGAGCAGTATGTCGAGAAGGCGTTAAAGTACAACTTTCGCTGCGTATTTGCGAACCTTCAGGAGTACGAGACGGGCCGCGCCATGCTCGAGGGCTCTGACATCATCCTTGCCGGCGCCATCGACTTTCCCCAGGGCACTATGACGCTTGAGGAGAAGCTTGCGAGGTTTGAGGAATACGCTGCGTGTGGCTTTACCGAGATTGACTACGTTTTGAATCAGGGGTCGATCGAGAACCGCGATTTTGATGCCATCGAGCGCGAGATGACTACCATTGCTGATTTTTGTCGCGCGCATGGCATCACTGACAAGGTAATCGTCGAGATGTGCAAGCTGGACGGCGACGACGCCGCCAAGCGCCGTGTATGCGAGATCGCGCTGGAGGCCAAGCCGGGATTCCTTAAGACATCGACCGGCAGAAGCTTTGGCGGTGCTAAGCTCGAGGACGTGCGGCTGATGCACGAGGTGCTCGGCGATGCCGTGGCAATCAAGGCGGCGGGCGGTATCCATAATTACGAAGAGGCTTGCGCATTCATCGAGGCCGGCGCCAGCGCGTTAGGCGCATCGGCGGGCATCGCGATCGTCGAGGGCGCACCGACGGATGAGCGTCGCTAGCAGACGTATTTGACCTGAGCGATAAAGCTTCACGACCACACGCCGTTCATGTTCGAGACAATATGACTTTTTGCCCGTTGTAAACGGAGTCGCGATGGGTGTTCTGTATGATGGCTCAGACAAGGTTGTTCAATGACAGGGAGGCATATATGGCAATCAAAGCCATCGCGATGGATATCGACGGTACGCTCACCAACGATCAGAAAGTGATTAGCCCGCGTACGCGCGAGAAGCTGCTCGCGGCGCAGGAGTCGGGCATTAAGCTCATCTTGGCTTCGGGCCGTCCCGCATGGGGACTGCACGCCTTGGCGCAGGAGCTCGACCTTCAAAACCATGACGGTCTGCTGGTTGCCTTTAATGGCGCGCATGTGGTCGACGCTCAGACCGATGAGGTCCTTTTTGACCAGGCAATGCCGGCTGACGAGCTGCACCGTCTGATTGATCACCTGCGTAATTTTGACGTGATCCCTATGATTTCGCTCGGTCGCGATTTGCACGTCGAGGACTCGTACCATTGCATGATCACGCTGCCTGACGGCTCGCAGAAGAATATCGTCAAGTATGAGCGCGACGCGTGCGATCTTAAGATTCGCGAGGTGGAGAGCCTGCATGAGGTCGCTGATGCTTATCCCGTGGACAAGCTGCTGACGGCGGGCGATCCGGCCTACCTGCAGGCGCATTACGAGGAGATGTATGCGCCCTTTAAGCAGACGCTTTCGGGCATGTTTACGGCCGACTGGTACTTTGAGTACACGGCGCCCGGTATCGACAAGGCCCGCGCACTCGAGGGTGCCCTGCCCAAGCTCGGCATCGATGCCAGTGAGGTCGTATCGTTTGGCGACGGCCAGAACGACAAGTCCATGATTGAGTGGGCCGGCACCGGTGTTGCCATGGGTAACGCCGTCGAAGAGGTTAAGGCTGTAGCCCAGATGGTGACCGCCGATAACAACGAAGATGGCATTGCGGTGGCGCTGGATAAGCTGCTGGGTTAGAATCGCCGATTAATGCATGGCTCGGGCGCCTGCTTGCGGGCGTCCTTTTGTTAGGGAGGGTGCCGTGTCCGCATTTCCGTTCGACGCCGTTATCTTTGACATGGACGGCGTCATTGTCGATACCGAGTATTACTACTTGGGCGAGACTGCCGCGTTTGCCAAGGAGCTTGGACTTAATCTGACTCAAGAGGAGTTGAATGGGCAGGTCGGTACCTCGCATCAGTTCTTCCTGCATATGCTGGTCGATTGGTTTGAGCGCGCCGGTAAGGGACACTTCACTGGCGAGGAGGCGTTGGCCCGTTGGGACGAGTGGGCGCATAAGCGTCCGCGTGACTATCAGGCTTTGATTAACCCAGGCGCCGTGGATACGATTCGAGAGCTGCCGCGCCGTGGCGTTCGCGTGGCGCTTGCCAGCTCGTCTCCCATGGTTGGCATCGAGGAAGTGCTCAACGCATGCGGGCTGTCTGATGCCTTTGAGTATGTGGTGAGCGGCGAGCAGTTTAAGGAGAGCAAACCCGAGCCCGACATCTACCTGCATGCGCTGGACCTGCTGGGGCTGCCCGCGAATCGTTGCTGCTGCGTTGAGGATTCCGTTCCGGGCATTACCGCGGGTAAGCGAGCCGGCCTGACGGTCATTGCCAAGCGCGAGGAACGCTTTGGCTTTAGCCAGGATGCCGCGGACAAGATTATCGACCAGCTGCCGGAGCTGCTCACGCTTTCTTAGGAGCGCGGTAGTTGCGCGTTTTTCGGGTCAGATGAGTAAATACCCGACATTTTGGTGCGGCAGCAAGCATACTTTATGCTAATGCGGGCTTAAGGGCTTGTTGAATGCCCTTGAGCCCGCTTTTGACTTAATTGTGCTGGGAGAGGGTATATGCCACCGACTGAAGGGCTAACTGACGGTAAAGCAGCGATACCGCTGTACCAACAGGTCATTGATATCATTAAAAACGAAATCAACTCCGGCGCCTACAAGGCAGGCGCGCGGATACCCAACGAATTCGAATTGGCTGAGAGCTATAAAGTTGGCCGCGTTACCGTGCGACGCGCTATTGAGGAGCTCGTCCAGCAGGGCTATCTAACGAAGCGACAGGGGAAAGGCACGTTCGTCAATGCCCCCAAGCTCAAGCGCAAGATTCGCCAGAAGGATGACGTCCAGAGTTTTTCGGACGCATGCCGCGTTAACGGAATGGAACCGGGGGCGTGTGTCATTTCGAGAAAGATACTGCCGGCGGATTCTACCGAAGCACAGTTCTTTGGTGTTCCCGTTGGAACTGACTTGATTTGCGTCGAGCGTGTGCGTACTGCCGATGGCGTCCCCGTCATGCTTGAGAACAACATATACGTTTACGAGGACAACGCCTATCTATCAACGGCGCCTCTATCTAACCAATCCATTTTTGAGTTCGTGCGCAACCAGACTGGCCGCATGCCCGCGTTTACCGACCCGTGCACGCTCGAGATCGCGTGCGCATCGCCCGAGGTCGCTCGGTTGCTGGCGGTTCCCGTTGGCGAACCCTTGTTTTATATGGAAGCCTTCTTTTTCGATGAGCAACGGCGGCCGTTTATCATCGGTCGTCAGCGGATCGTTGGGTCTCGCTACGTTTTTGACATCTAGGACATTGCGAATGGAAACGCCCGGTGGATCATCTCACCGGGCGCTTCCATACCGTTCACGGCGCGAACGCGACCGTTCAACCGCGTTGCGGCAATCAGTTTGAAATTATCTTGATGACGGGAAAAGCTGCTGGTAATCTATAGAACGTCATAGAACGTTTGCCTTATGCAAGCGTTGAAGCGAGATGCGATGCAGTCTCGAGTTCTTTGGAGGTATCTATGTCAGATACGAAGGCGAAGAAGACAAACAGACGTTTTAAGTTCAAATTACCGCATGTCTATACGATCATGTTCTTGCTGATCGTTGTCTTTGCGGTCCTGACTTGGATCGTTCCCTCGGGTCAGTATCAGCGCAAGACGATTTCGACAGCGGCGGGCGAGCGCGAAGTCGCCGTTGCTGGAACCTATGAACAGGTCGATAAGAACTACACCGATTCCGAGACCGGCGAGACCATCAATCTGGGTCAGGATATCTTCGCGGTCCTGCAAGCGCCCACTAAGGGCATCCAGGAGGCTGCCGACGTCGTTGCGTTCGTCTTATTGATTGGCGGATCGTTCGCAATCATCACCAAGACCAACGCTTTGAATGCCGGCATGAGCCGTGTGGTTAAAAAGCTCAAGAACAAGGACATCCTCATCATTCCCATCACGATGACGTTGCTGTCCATTTGCGGCACTACGTTTGGTATGTCTGAGGAAGCCCTGCCGTTCTATGCCATCTTCATTCCCATCATGATGGGTATCGGTTATGACTCGATGACGGCATTCATCATCTGCTTCCTTGGTCCTAACCTGGGATATTGTGCTTCGACCATCGACCCGTTTAATGTTTTGATCGCCCAGGGCATCATTGGCATCGAGGGCAATCCTCAGCTGTGGCTGCGCGCCGTTTCTTGGGTCATCTTTACTGCCGTCGGTATCGCATGGGCCATGCGCTACGCTATGCGCGTCAAGAAAAACCCCGAGTCGTCCATTACGTACGAGGACGACAAGCTCAAGCGTGTTGAGTTTTCCGTGACCGATGCCTCCATCGAGGAAGAGTTCACTACCCGTCAGAAGCTCGTACTTATCGATTTTGCCTGCGGTATGGGCATTATCGTCTGGGGTCTTGTTACCCAGGGCTGGTACATGAATGAGATTTCCGCCGTGTTCCTTGGCATGGGCTTGCTTGCCGGTATCCTGGGCGGTCTTGACCAGCAGACGATCGCTGAGGAGTTCGTTAAGGGTCTCGCCGATTTTGCGTACGCTGCTATCGTTATCGGTATCGCTCGCGGTATTCTGGTCATCGCCGAGGGCGGCATGATCATCGACACCATCCTCCAGGCGCTCGCTAC
>UMII01074091.1_pt1 | contig 12559 bp, 6 predicted proteins | sample 1965731 | NCBI WGS metagenome assembly UMII01 (sample SAMEA4836118, study PRJEB28245) | human gut metagenome | biome: gut microbiome; material: fecal sample | place: Denmark | collected 2008
AAAAACTTTGAAAACACGCCACTTTCGGCAGTGTGCAAGAAAACGCAAGGGAAACCTTGGTAAAAAGAGCGAACAGGACAACTCGTTCTGTTTGTAATGGAATGCCAACTCGGAACTTTTTTGAGCAGAAAAACAACCGTCCACTTCAAGTTGAGCTTGAAAACGGACGATCATTCTTGCAAAGTGATTTTCAAATTTGGGAGGCGTTTTGAAAGGCCTCATAGCGCTAGCAAGAGGTTATACAAAGACCATTTTTGCGTTGCCAAACACTTGTTGGGAAAGTCAAACCCTTGAACTGCATCCGGTGGATGCAGGCTGTGCGATTGCATCGCTGATTCGTTCAAACTCATCGCAGCCCTATATTATCGCTCACACTCCCGATCAGGATGTCAAATGCAGAAGCGGCCATCTGCATCTACGCAAACAGCCGCTTCATGATTCATTTTGTACTGGTCACTGCAGTACCTTATTCATCAGCTCTTGATAGCTGTCCACATGGTCGTATGTCACAAGACCATCTGACAATTTTGCGAAGAGCTTCTTGGCGCAGTCAATCTTGGACTTCTCGATTGGGCGCAAGTTCAGGCTTTCCATCGTGCCTTTGGTTTCTGCTACAAAATAGATGTGTTTCACCTTGCCCTCATGGAACACGATTGCCCAGTCCGGGGAGTAGTGTCCAACCGGGGTCGGAATATAGAAGCCTTTCGGCAGTTTTGCATAGATAAAGACTTCCTCTGCACCGTCCAGATTTTCCGCAAACTTCCGTTCCACGCTCTTTTCCGCTGTGCCATCGGTGAAAACGTAATCCTGAATCGCCTTTTGTGCCTTGTAAGCCTTATCCATCGTCAGAGCGTGTTTCTCTGCCGTAAAGATGCTGCTGTCGTAGCTGCCCTCAATGGTATCATAGGTGATATGCTCCACGATCATGGTAGCTTTCTGCTCCTTGACCAGCCGGATCACCTTTGTGATAAATTCTTCTGGGTTGTTCTGGTACATCGCAAAGGTTGTCGGCTTGATGCCCTGCAAAATCCGTGCAACGGTATGCCGGGTCAGCGTTGTGCCCTCTGCAATTTTGCCGATCAGGTCATACGCAACCTGACCTGCGTAGTCATGTTCTAATTTTTTTGTTCTGCTCTTGGCATCGCTGAAGCTGCTGCCTTCTCGCACCATATCGGCACTCAGGACATCTTTCTGCCCGGCATAGGTAACGGTATATTGCAGGCGACTGACGTACAGTTCCCTGTCGATGTATTCGGTTGCTTTCCGGATCAGTTCCTCAGAATCAAAATCCACCGTATAGGCGTATTTGTGGTTGATCGTCTGCCAGAGCTTCTGGAACTCTGCCTTTTCAAACCGGTCGTTCAGCGGATTTTCCAGCACTTTCGGCTTGTTGCCATCCTCAAACATAGACTTGAGCATACTGTCATCATAAATTGCCTGCACAAGCGTGTGCACACCCTCTTCAATGGGCTTCAGCGTTTCCGGCACCGGTGCAAGTGTTCCGGTCTGCACATCGTCCCGGTAGTCCTGCGTGACGTTATCCTGCTCATCCACATAGTTGTTGCGGACAAGGTACTGATAAATCGCCCGTGCCTGATGGTCATCCACCTTGATAGTTTTGCCATCCAGCCTGATGGTCTTGCCGGTAAAATATGCAATGTCTGCCTTGCGTGGGCGGTCATACAGCACTGCTTCGGTCTGCTTTTGCAGTCCGTCTACAAATCCTGCATAGCTCTCGCTGGCAATAACGGTCAGGACGTTGATATCCTGCACCTTATCTCCCAGTACTTCCGCATCCATGCGGTTTCCGTCCTTATTCACGCACAGACGCAGACCACGGCCTACTTCCTGCCGCTTCTGCGTGGTGCTGTCGCTGTGCTTCAGGGTGCAGATTTGGAACACATTCGGGTTATCCCAGCCTTCCCGCAGGGCAGAGTGGGAGAAGATGAACCGGGTCGGCTCTTCAAAGGACAGCAGACGTTCCTTATTTTTCAGGATCAGGTCATAGGCAGAAATGTCATCCGACATATCTGAGCCACGCTTGACCGAACTGTTGACGCTGTGACCTTTCTTGTCGATGCTAAAATAGCCCTTGTGGACATCATGCACATCGGTTGAATCCAGATAGGCTGTATAAGCAGGGTCGAACAGGGTGCGATGCTCATTCAGAACCGAAAGATACTCCTGTTCAAAAATCTTGCCGTACTCGCCCAGCAGCTCGTTTCCGTCTTCATCGTACTGGCGGTATTTTGCCACTTCGTCGATGAAGAACAGCGAAAGTGTCTTGATGCCCAGTTTGAAAAGTTCCTGCTCTTTTTCAAAGTGCGAAAGGATTGTTTCATGAATCTGTACCCGGCGCATATCGTTTTCGGAAACGTCGCCGGTAACATCACCTTTGCGGATGGTGTCTCCGTTCGTAAAGGTCACAACGCCCGTGATCGGGTCGATTTCCGACACTACGAAGCCCTTGTACTGCTCCATTTCCCCGGATTTATAATAGAGATTATCGCCCACATCCAGCATATGGAACTCTCGCTTCGTGCCGTTCTGGTAGCTGACCTCCATCTCCACTTTTGCCCGTGGCGGATTTTTCGGGGAGATGATAATACTTTCCAGATACAGATACTTGTCCGTACCACGCAGATTTTTGACCTCAAAGCCTTTGACTTCGATTTTCTTGACCAGTCGCTTATTGTAAGCGTCCAGCGCATCCAGAACGTAAATCAGATTATGCTGCTTGGCGTGGGTAGCAGAGTAATTCAGTGTGAAAAGTGGATTGAACTTTTTCAGGGCTTTCTGAGTGGCAGAGTCCTCTTTGCCCATCTTCTGCGGTTCGTCCAGAATCAGGATCGGGCGGTTGGCGGCAATCACATCAATCGGGCGGCGGGAACCGAACTCGTCCCGCTTGGTGTAGATAATACGCGCCGCAGCATCTCCCTTGCGGCCTTCCACGTTCTTGTCCTCGTTCATGGAGGTGGCAAACGCCTGTGTGTTGATGATCATGACATTGATGCCGGAATTGCTGGAGAACGAATCCAGCTGATTCAGGTTGCTGCTGTTGTAGATAAAAAACCGTGCTTTTTTACCGTAGCACTCCATAAAGTGATCGGCGGTGATCTCAAAGGATTTTTTCACGCCTTCACGGATGGCGATACTCGGCACAACAACGATAAATTTGCTCCAACCATACCGCTTGTTCAGCTCGAACATGGTCTTGATGTAAACATAGGTCTTGCCTGTACCGGTTTCCATCTCAATATCCAGAGAACACCTGCCCAGCGGTGCCACCAACTTGTCCGACTGATGGATGTTTGCTTCTGCTTGCAACGCGCGGATGTTCTGAAGCAGCTCCTGGTCGGTCAGATGGAGTGCTTCGTTCTTAAAGCCGGAATCGTTGATTAAATCCTGCAATTCCACCTGTGTTGCATCGTCCCCACTGGAAACAAGGCTCAACTGCTGCGGCTGTGCAGACAGGTTTCCCGTATCCCGCAGGTACGACACGCCTGCATTGTAGGGCTGACCCTGAAAGACCCGTGCCACCGCATCCACAGCATCCGTCTGGTACTGCTGAATCTTAAAACTAAACTTCATCTTTGTGGTTTACCTCCTGCTCCAGCATCAGGAACCGGTCAAAATCGCTTTCATACAGGCGATCCTGAATGACACGATACTTTTCGTATTCGGTTTCTGCATGGAGTTTGGCCTGTTCTGCGCTGATTTTACCGGGGCCTGTCAGCAGTTCATTGCCGTTGAACTCCAGAAAACCGTCCAGCCGCTTTGCCCAGTCCTCCATGCTCATGGGGATCTTGCGCTCGGCCTGCAACTCGGCATAATCCAGATAGAGCGACACGATGCGTTCCAGATAATTCATTTCCTCTTTGCTCAGGTAGTTCTTGGCCACCGTCACATCTGCTTTCAGGATTTTCCCATCCGGCGCATTTTCCCATGTGGTAAGCCCCATGTGCTCCTTGTTGGCATCGGCACGCTCCACGATCAGTTCTGCCGCCGTGTGGCGATGCACAGCATAGTGCATCTTATTCTGAACCGTCTGGAAGAACCGCCGGGTCGTTTTTGCATCCTTGTCATAATCAAACGCTGTTGCGTACAGATCCGTTACTTTCTGATAGAACTTGCGCTCCGACAGACGAATTTCCCGAATCTGCTGCAGTTGCCGCTCGAAGTATTCATCCGTGAACATGTGACCCTTTTTCAGGCGTTCCACATCCATTGTCCAGCCCTGAATAGTGTGGTCCTTGACGATCTGCCCCGCCCACTTGCGGAACTGCACAGCACGTTGATTGTTCACCTTGAAGCCCACGGCAATAATCATCTGCAAATTATAATGCGTCAGTTCCCGATTGACCTGACGAGTGCCCTCGGTCTGAACTATCCGGAATTTCCGGATAGTTGCCTGCTCGGTCAGTTCGCCGTCCGCATAGATTTTTTTGATATGCTCGTTGACCGTGCGCACATCCACATCATACAGTGCCGCCATCATCTTCTGCGTCAGCCAGATGTTTTCATCCTCATAGCGCATTTCATAGCTTGCATCGCTCTCACCCGTAGAAGCCACAAAAGTCAGGTACTCCGCAGCAGAACTATGAATCAGTTTGGAGGGTGAAGCTGTTCGTTTCGGTGTAGTTTTATCCTTCATCGTTTAGCATTCTCCTTCTGGAAATGAGAAATTAGGAACGAGGAGTGAGGAATTGTTTCCCTTCATTCCTACTTCCTCATTTCTATTTCCTAATTCATAAAACCTTCCTTACCGTTTCCGGGCTATACGTTTCAAAAATCTGGTCAAAGTTTGTTGCAACGCTGTCGTTTGCCATGGAGCTGTCACGGAACACGGCATAGTAGGGCTTCATCTGAGCAATCGCCTTGACAGTCTCCTCGGTCACATCATGGTCAAAGCAGGCCAGCAAGAAGCCGTCTGCCACGTTGAACACCTTTTTGCCAGCAATCTCTTTCACCTCAATGGGACTGGACAGCAGCACACCCAGATCCAGCATCACCTGGAACAGCAAATCTTCCGGAGTACGGTCAGGTTTTACGTTATCCACCAGCGAGAACATATCCTGCTGTCGGGTTTCCTCCGGCGTGTAGTAGACGTTTTCCATATTGCTGCTGTCCAGACGCAGGCAGCGGAAACCGATGTCGATGGGGGCGCTCTGGTCAGGCTGCGTCTCGGAGAACGATAACTGTCCCCCCCCTGCGGACAGTATTTGCTTGCCCGCACGGCGGATACGCTCCTTGCCGATTTCGCAAAGCGTTTCATATTGCGGCGAATTTCCTTTTTCCGGCAACTGAACAAGAATATACTTTCGATTACCACCTTCTTCCATATTCTTTTTCATGACTGCGTGTGCTGTTGTAGCTGACCCTGAAAAGAAATCCAAAATATACGAATCTTTATCCGTTGCAATTGTTAAAATACGTTCCACCAACCTAGTCGGTTTTGGAGTATCAAACGGAACACTTCCATCAAACAGGTTTTTTAGTTCTTTCATTGCCTCATCTGTATGTCCAACCTCTGCGTATGGCCATAGATTTGTCACTGTCCGTCCTTCAACCTGGTTCAAGTATGTCTTTCGACGAATTCCTCCCATACCATCTCTCGTGAAATAGAAACGTGGCCATTGCCCACGATTTAAGACAAGTTTAGCCTTTTCTTTTGCTTGATTCAAATCGTATTTAAGAACAATTGCTTTTACGTCTTTCCGAATGTTTTCAACATCTACTCCACAAATTTCTGCTCTTTCTTTTTCATCATTGATATTTTTCAGTTCATATTCGCACCATCCACTCATATAATCCAACATTGTCTTCTGGTCATATCTCCAGCAAGAAGCCGGTGCAGGGTAAAGAAGCTCTCCTGTAAATGGATGCTGTATAGCATAAACCATTCCCTGATGAGTTCTCGCCCCTGGTGCGTATGGTGTAGTATTTTGCCATGCACCATTCGGATCATTATCAGGGTTTTTATAAGCTGCATCCATTTTATCCGTACGCGGCAATTTATTCGGAATCCAATTGGGTTGTTTGCTATACACCAAAATATGTTCTGCTTCCGAAGGAAGTCCCTTTGAATCGTTTCGCATAGAATAAGTGCGTTGCCATGCAACATTTCCAACAAAGCAGCTTTCACCGTAGACAGCATCACATATTTTTTTCAAATTATAAAGTTCATTATCATCAATGGAAATAAAAATAGCACCGTCATCTGACAGCAAATCCTTTGCCAGTTTCAGACGTGGATAAATCATATTAAGCCAATCGGTATGAAAACGGCCATTGCTTTCGGTGTTTGTCACCATACGGTTGCCTTCTTCGTCATACTGACCGCTGTTGCCCATGTAATCCTCGGTGCTCTGTGCAAAGTCGTCCTCATAGACAAAGTCCTTGCCCGTATTGTACGGCGGGTCAATGTAGATCATTTTGACCTTGCCCAGATAGGTTTCCTGCAAGAGCTTCAGCACTTCCAGATTGTCGCCCTCGATGTAGAGGTTCTCACTGTCAAAGCCGCCGGGTGTGCCATCTTTGCCAACGCTGTCTGCCACAACCGGGCGCAGGGTTGCCGTGATGGGCGCATTTGCTGCCAGCATTGCCTTTTTCTTGTCCGGCCATGTAAACTGGTAACGCTCTTCCCGACCCTCCACGATGGAGTCGGAAAGCTCCTGCCGCAGAACGTCAAAGTCAATGGCATGTTCTACTTTGCCGTTGCGTTTCACCTCAGTAATGGCGTTGGGAAACAACTTGCCAATTAAATCTATGTTGCGCTGTACGCCGTCAAGGCTGTGCATTTTTAGAGTTTCCATTTTATTTTCCTGCCACTTTCTCTTTTAGTTCATCAATAGATTTTTGACGTTCAATATTGTCCAATAGCAAAAGCGCAAGCAACATCATTTGGTATAGTTCATCATACCAGTCTTCCAGATGCTGATTGTCTATCTCAGCAACATATTTCTTATATTTTGAAGGCTCATTTATATTTTGATTATTATGTCGAATATTCATGTTATTTAACATGAAAAAGATGTTCGATGTCAGGTCTTTATCTAACTCTTGCAGTTCTTTTCTTCTCGGTTCAAGTTCGCTTGCTAGTTTAAGCAAAATTGACTTTTTTGCATTTATATTGCCCTTTAGCAATCTGTGATTATATCGAATAATATCGAGTGCAAGTGTCTCTGGAACAATCTCGGCAGTAGCCGTCACCTCTGGTTTATCTTCAATAACCAAGACACACTCATCATCTTCTGGAATATAAGCAGTATAGTTATACTGTCTCAAAATGTCATCCATCACATCTCTTACATGATAGAAGTTTCCACTCCATTGTAAGCCATTTACTCTTTTTTCCAAGTCACAAGCTGCAAGATTCCAAAAATTGTAGATAAGTTCAATCAATGTAAAAAGGTCTTCCAAATTGAATATGGCTGAGCGTCTCAATTCATTGTAATTTACCGTTTTAAGAAAATCATCAACATCCAAACAGTGGCCTCTATATTTCCACGTTCCAAAACAGTAATCTTCAACATAATCCTTCAACGTATATACCGTATCACCATTGACCCTCAGAAATCCTTCTCTAAGAAACATCGACTCCAATCGTATTACATCACTTGCTTGGTCCGTATTATTTTTCACAATGTCAAAAATACTTTTTCTCACAGTTATAGCTCCTGCTTTTTTATTTTTTGAAGTTCCTGTACCATCTCAAATTTCTTCTTCGGTTGCTTTTCCTTGCGGATTTTTGCTTCCAGTGCTACGATCTGCTTTTCCAGCTGCTCTCGCTGTTTCTGCTGTTCCACACTGTCTTTCAGGGACGCATTTTCTCCTGTGCAAAGCGCATCACCTGCGATCTGACGGACAAAATTCTCGTACACGGCATCCAGCGTAAGCCCATCCAGATGCACCGGCAGGTCGTCCTCGTCCAGCCAGTCCGTAGAATAATAGCGATCAACCTTAAAGGTTGTCTTGCCCGCCGCAGCCTCCTTGTAGCCGATGACCGCCTGATACCTGCCCTCATATTCCAGCAAAAAGAGGATGTGATACGGAATTTCCCGGTCGATCTGGCGCAGCACACTCTCGTCCAGCTTCGGGGCGGACAGCCGTACCTCGAACACCTCGATATCCGTCACCTGCTCCCCAGCCGCCAGATTCAGGGTGGTAGTCGCAATCTTATTGCGCCAGTAGATGATCCTGATCTGCTCGACAAAGGCTCTCTTCATAGCCGGGGTAACGGCAATGTTCTCATAGAACTTCTGCTTCGGGATGCGTTTATTGAACTCGGTAGATTTTGGAAAATTCAGCAAACTATTTTCCTCCATGACCTAAAGTTAAATCTTTCCGTATTCTTCTCTCCGTTGATACATTTCCTGCAATTCTTTCAACGAGTGATCCTCAAATAACAGTGCATTACGTTCTTTTTCTAGTGCAGTTATGTATATATAAAATTCTTTATTTAACGCTTCTTCGATTTGCAACTGCTTATTCGTCAATCGTTTAATTTCACCATTTTCATCATTTTTTAGATGACTTTCTTCTTGCTCTATCGTAAATGAAAGTATCAATCCAATTGCCGACGTACTAAGTTTCCCAGCATATTCCACCAAACTATCTACCTGTGCATTTTTACGTTTATCCATAAACAGCTGTTGTATCAATATTTGATACGATATTCTAATTTGACTGGCTCTTCGCGTTGAAGAACTTAGATTATCTGCTTTATTTTTTGAGGTGTCCCTGTATTCTGCAACTATATTGCTACATGAACATACCTCAAAAAATTCTTGAAACAATTTTCTTAAAAGATTTATCCGTTCGTTCTCATGTTCAATTAACTGCGATATGATTTGTAATTCATTTGTGCGATTGCTTATTTTTTCCAACCGCTCTTGCGATTTATCGTTTTCCTCCTTAAATCTTTGATTTTGCCATAGCGCAAGTAGTCCAAGAATAATTGTAGATGCATACGTCAAAATGTCTCCTGCGCTCCATTTTGCTTGAAAGAACTCTACTGTGGGTTCAATACTAAACAACCAATGTATGACAAATGCAAATACTATACTTCCTATCGCCCAAATCACAATCCATCCATATTTTCCATTTCGATTTTTCATAGTTATCCCTATTTCACAACAAGAAAGCAAATCAATTCAAAATCATCCAGTCCGGACACCTGACTGAGCAATGCCGTTGTTCCGCCCGCAGAGAACAGGCTGTCGATGTCGCTTTCTTCTTTGACATCAATGATCGAGTCAATGGCTTCACTCAGCAATTCGGACATTTCTGCCATGTCCTTTCCATCGTCTGTTTCCCGATTGAAGCGTTCGTATACCTCTTTGATCGGCTCAGTCTTTCCACGGCACAGCAGCCGAATATCGTCCAACATCTTTTTGGGGTTCAGGTAGTCGCAGATGATTTGCCCATCCATGCCGATGTAAACCATGTAGAACGGATGGATCCGGTTCCGATTGTCCACATTGACGCTGTTATTGATGTTTTTCAGCACGAAGATCACACCCTCCGGCAGTTCATCCGTAGCCGGAACCACCGCATGAAGTCCACGGGGCTTCTTGTCCAGATCACCATTGTGTTTGATGTAATCCAGCAGGTCGAGCCGGAACTCGTTCAGGCCCAGATCCATAATGGAGATGCCGTCCGACATATCCTCGATGTCAACGACCTCTTCCTGCAAGCGTTTCAGCTGTGCCTTGCGGTACTCCAAATCGCCCTTTTCTTCGGGGTTGATAAGGTCATCATCGCCGGTGGAGGTCATAACGGTGATTTTCATGCGGGTCTCCACACGGGATTTCAGGTTGATGTAATCGTCCAGCGTCAGATCAGGCCAGAAGTTCACAAGCTGGATGTACTGGTTTTTGCTGCCGATACGGTCGATTCGTCCAAAACGCTGGATAATGCGTACCGGGTTCCAGTGAATGTCATAGTTGATCAGATAATCGCAGTCCTGCAAGTTCTGACCTTCAGAAATGCAGTCTGTCGCAATCAGCACATCAATTTCCGTGGCACTACCGGGCATCAGAACATCCCGGTCTTTGGAAATGGGAGAGAAGCAGGTCAGCACGTTGTTGAGTGTTGCCTTGAAGCCTTTGATCGTGGTACGTCCGTCAATCGAGCCGGTAATTACAGCGGTATTCAGCCCATATTTCTGCTTTACAAACGCACTCACATTGTCAAAGAGGTACTCTGCCGTATCCGAAAATGCAGAGAAAATCAGCACTTTTCTGTTGCCGACATTGATCGGGTGCTCAATTTTTCCAGACAGCAGCCGGAACAGTTCTTGCAGCTTTGTGTCATGCTGCGGCGTGATATCTGCCACCATAAAGGTCAACAGCTCCAGAATTTCTGCATCTTTCCGAAGCTCCGTACGCCAGCTCTTCCAGTCCATATCCGCAAGGTCGATTTTGACTTTTTTGCCGACGGTGAAAAAGTCAGTGTTTTCATCGTCCATGTCAAAATCGTCTCCGGCCATGTCGTATATATCCAGATCAGCGTGGCCGGAGCGTTCAAACTGGTCAATGGACTGAATCGTACCATCAATCAGTTTCTTGATGCGCATCAGGGTCAGCTGGAACGAATGTACAGAGCTTTCCAGCCGTTTCAGCAGGTTGATACTCATCAACCGACAAATACCCTGCTCACGGCCTCTCTGGGTCAGATTCTCTCCCTTATTGTGCGTCAGCTCCTGATATTTCTGGATCTTACTTGCGAAGATGTAGTTGGAGGGCATATAGACGCACAAGCTCAGCTGAATCAGCTGCTCATAAATTTCGTTGTAGTTGATGGCATTATTCAGATCTGTCAGACATGGCCGAACGGAGATCGGCTTCAACCGCTCTGGGAACTTTCCGATAGCATTGGTGTTGTAGTACTTCTCGATATGCTTCCGAGAACGTGCGATGGTAACACTGTCCAGCAGCTCGAAGAAGTCGAAATCCAACGTCCGCAGCAGCGCATCCGTGGTTCTCTCTTCTGGTTTCAGCTTGCTCCATGCGTTAAAGGCTTTCTGCGCCTGCTTGAAGATGTCCTCAATGCTCTTTGAGGTGTTCAGCTTTTCATCCAGATACTCGGAGCTTCCCTCATAGGCAAGGGCCAGCTGATTTTTCAAATCCACAAAGCGGTTGTTGACCGGCGTTGCCGAAAGCATCAGCACCTTGGTCTTAACTCCGGCACGGATCACCTTGTCCATCAGCCGCTGGTAACGGTTGTCCTGCGTCTTGCTGTGCGTACCGATGCCGTTGCGAAAGTTGTGCGATTCATCAATGACGACCAGATCGTAGTTGCCCCAGTTCAGGCGATCCAGATCGAGGCCATTCGATTTTCCGCTGCTTCTGGACAGGTCTGTGTGGAACAGGACGTCATAGTTCAGCCGATCCGATGCAATTGGGTTGTTCACATAGTTGTCCTTGTAGGTATTCCAGTTCTCTGCCAGCTTTTTGGGGCACAGCACAAGAACCGACTTGTTTCGATTCTCATAATACTTTACGACAGCCAGTGCGGTAAATGTCTTGCCAAGACCAACACTGTCCGCAAGGATGCAGCCGTTGTACTTTTCCAGCTTATTGATGATGGCAAGCACCGCATCCTTCTGGAAGTCGTACAGCAGACTCCAGATTTTGCTCTGCTTAAAGCCGGTTGCCTCATTCGGCAGTTCATCTTCTGAGATGTCGTCCAAAAACTCGCTGAACACATGATACAGCGTCATAAAGTAGATGAACTCCGGGGAATTTTCTGCATAAGCCGTGCTGATATTTTCCAGAACCACATCTGTGACATCCTGCATTTTGTCCCGGTCGTTCCAAAGAGAATCGAACAACTTCATGTACTGCTGTGCAAACGGAGCCTCCATACAGTTGACCATGTTGTAGCTGTTATTTCCGCGTTCACAGCCAATATCGACCGTTGTAAAGCCGCCAATCGGCATATAAGCGGTCTGTGCTGCGCCGGAATCCACAGTCATAAAGCCAGCCATATTTTCACCGGTGGTGTTCGATTTGAACGTAGCCTTCCTTCTGATCCAGTCTGCACACTCCTTTGCGATGGCTCTCTGGGTCATCTCATTGCGCAGTTTGATTTCAAACTCTGTACCGTAAAGGCTCGTTTCACGAGAAATGCGGGGAATGTAGAACTCCCGCTTCTGCTTTTCAGCCTTTTCTTTCACAAACGTGGGGGATGTAAAGATAAATTCAAACTCGTCTATGGTTTCCAGCTGCTTCTTTAGCTCTTTGTAGGCATACATCGAAAAGCAGGCTGCCGCAATAGACACCCTGCTGCCTTTTTTGATCTCGACCCGTAAATCATCTCGAACGGTATTGGTGATGTTATCCAGAATTTTCATATCATCCACCGGCTTTATGCTTATCCGTATTTTTTATAGCCTTGACTATGAAAGCACTCTTACAAAACTCTATTTCTATTATACCACCCACTTTTTCCCCTGTAAACGAAAAAGCTGACGGTGTGTAGCGTGCAGCATCCATCAGCTTTTCGTGACACAAAAATCGGCACCCGCTTTTCAGCGAGTGCCGATTTTGTTACC
>UMII01042131.1_pt1 | contig 12494 bp, 8 predicted proteins | sample 1965731 | NCBI WGS metagenome assembly UMII01 (sample SAMEA4836118, study PRJEB28245) | human gut metagenome | biome: gut microbiome; material: fecal sample | place: Denmark | collected 2008
GCGCTGCCGCTCAGTTCGGTATCTTCGGTACTTACATGGGCGCCCGTTTGCTGGCCGCTACCGGTCTGGTGGACTTCACCCAGAAGCAGTCCGCTGCCATCGCCATCATCGGCGGTGCCGACGGCCCGACTGCCATCTTCGTTACCTCCCGTCTGGCTCCTGAGCTGCTGGGCAGTATCGCCGTGGCGGCCTACAGCTACATGGCGCTGGTGCCTGTCATCCAGCCGCCCATCATGAAGGCACTGACCACCAAGAAAGAGCGCACCGTCGTCATGAAGCAGCTGCGTGCCGTGACCAAGACCGAGAGGATCGTCTTCCCCATCATGGTCACCATCATCGTCTCCCTGATCGTCCCGGATGCCGCCGTTCTGGTCGGTATGCTGATGCTGGGCAACCTGATGAAGGAATCCGGTGTTGTGGATCGTATCCAGAAGACCGCTGGCAATGAGCTGATGAACATCATCACCATCTTCCTTGCCCTGTCCGTTGGCTGCACCACTTCTGCCAACACCTTCCTGAACACCCGCACCCTGTTCATCATCGTGCTGGGCCTGATCGCATTCTCCTTCGGCACCGCAGCCGGTGTGCTGTGCGGCAAGGTCATGTATGCCCTGACCGGTGGTCAGGTCAACCCGCTGATCGGTTCCGCCGGTGTTTCCGCCGTTCCTATGGCTGCCCGTGTTTCTCAGAAGGTGGGCCAGAGCGAGAACCCCTCCAACTTCCTGCTGATGCACGCCATGGGCCCCAACGTCGCTGGCGTTATCGGCTCCGCCGTTGCTGCTGGTATCCTGATCAACATCTTCGGCTAAGCGTGATCCTCCAATAAAAAATCTTAAACCGCCTGTCTGCTGGCAACTGCCGCGGACGGGCGGTTTTTTATGCTGGAAACCCTGTGCAATGAGCCGCAAATGTGATATACTATATCTTAGTGATTCATGGGAAATTAGCAAAAAGAACAGGTGAAACAATGGCAACAGATCTCAAGCAGGAATTTTGTGCCCTGCGCGATACCTACATTGAAAAACAGTTTGGCCGCCTAAACGAGATGCAGCGCAAGGCGGTGTTTACGACCAACGGCCCGCTGCTGATCTTGGCCGGCGCCGGAAGCGGAAAGACCACGGTTCTGGTCAACCGCATCGCGAACCTCATCCGGTTCGGTTCGGCTCACGGATCGGGCTGGACCCCCCGCGAGGTGACTGAAGAGGACGTCAAGGCCCTGCGGATGGCCATCATGACCGGCACCGATGCACCGGCTTGGCTGGACGGGATGCTCCGCAAGGACGCCGTCCGGAGCTGGAACGTGATGGCCATCACCTTCACAAACAAGGCGGCCGGGGAGCTGAAGGAGCGTCTGCGGAATATGCTGGGCGGCGAAGAGGGGGACGAGGTGTTCGCCTCCACCTTCCACTCGGCGTGCGTGCGGATCCTGCGCCGCTGGGCTGAACAGATCGGCTACCCCCGCAGCTTCACCATCTACGACACCGACGACGCCCAGCGTGTGATGAAAACGGTCTATAAAGAGCTGAGCATCGACGATAAATTCTTCCCGGTGAAGAGCGCCATCAATCAGATGAGCCGCTGGAAGGATCAGCTCGTCAGCCCCGAAGAGGCCCTGCGCACCCCGGCACGGGATACGAAAGGTGCCATCGCGGCCAAGGTTTACGCTGCCTACGAGAAAAAGCTGAAGGATGCCGGAGCCTTTGACTTCGACGACCTCATTTACCACACCGTGCAGCTGCTGGCCGAGCACGACGAGGTGCGGGAGTTCTACCAGAACAAGTACCGCTACCTCCTTGTGGACGAGTATCAGGACACCAGCGTGGCCCAGTTCCGGCTGGTCAGTCTGCTCACCGGGCCGGAAAAGAATATTTGTGTGGTCGGCGACGATGACCAGAGCATCTACCGGTTCCGCGGCGCGACCATCGAGAACATCCTCAACTTTGAGCGGATCTATCCGGGCACCAAGACCATCCGGCTGGAACAGAATTATCGCTCCACTTCCAACATCCTGAACGCCGCCAACTGTGTCATCCAGCACAACACCGAGCGCAAGGGCAAGACCCTCTGGACCAAAAACGGCGAGGGCGATAAGGTCCATGTCTACACCGCCGAGAACGAGCAGGACGAGGCCATGCACATCGCGGACGTCATCGGCCAGCACCTGAAAGCAGGCGGACATCTGGCTGACCACGCCGTGCTCTACCGGATGAACGCCCAGTCGGCCCCCATCGAAAGCTATTTCACCCGCGCGGGCATTCCCCACAAGATCGTGGGCGGCCAGCGCTTCAATGACCGCAAAGAGGTCAAGGATATCCACTCCTACATGTCCATCGTGGCGAACCCGCGCGACGATGTACGGCTGCGCCGGATCATCAACGAGCCCGCCCGGAAGATCGGCAATACGACCATCGAGGTCATCGCCGACTTGGCCGCGCAGGAGAACACCAGCATGCTGGAGATCATCAGCCACGCCGACCAATACGCGCGGCTGTCCCGCTCCATGATGCCGCTGCTGAAATTCTGGCAGATCTACGAGAGATTACAGGAATCGCTGGAGACAAGGACGCTGGACGAGTTCGCGTCCGACGTCATTGAGCTGACCGGCTACAAAGCGATGCTGGAGCAGGAGGTGGCCAAGGGCCACGAGGACGCCGCCGACCGGATGCAGAACCTCGGCCAGTTGGTCAACAACGTGAAAAACTACTGCGACCAGCACGGCGAGGACGCCACGCTGGAAGGCTATCTGGAAGATATCGCTCTCATCAGCGATATCGACAGCTACAACGAGAGCGCCGATCAGGTGGTGCTGATGACCATCCACTCCGCCAAAGGCTTGGAGTTCCCCTACGTCTTCCTCATTGGCATGGAGGAGGGTGTCTTCCCCAGCGAGATGAGCAAGTATTCCGAGGCCGACCTCGAAGAGGAGCGCCGCCTTGCCTACGTCGGCATCACCCGCGCCAAGCAGGAGCTTTACATCTCCGACAGCGTGACCCGGATGCTCTACGGCCGCACCCAGCGCAACGAGCCCAGCCGCTTTCTGCGGGAGATCGAGCCGGAGTACATGGAGGAGACCCGCAGCCCCGCCTTGGAGCGCCGCTCTCAGATGGGCGGCTGGGGCTCTTCCTACAGCGACACGGTGCCGGGCGGCGCGTCGGGCTACTCCGGCGCTTCCGGCTGGGGACGCAGCAGGACCGGCGGCTACGGTTCGGGTTACAGCTCCGGCTACCTGAATTCCGAGTACAACGGCGGCAGCCGGGGCTTCGGCTCCGAGTACGCCGGGCGGGGAAGCTCTTCCTCCGGCTTCGGCAGCTCGGCCCCCCGCAGCACCGGCAGCTTCGGTGCTGGATATTCCGGCGCAGGTACGAGCAAAAATTCTGCAAAGCCCATCAGTTTTACCGGAACACCGGCGGCCCAGAAACCCGCTGCCAACACCCCCAAGCACTACGAGCCGGGGGATATCGTGGAGCACAAGGTCTTCGGCCGCGGCAAGGTGCTCAAGGTCAAGCCCGCAGCGGGCGACCAGATCGTAGAGATCAACTTTGAAAAGGTCGGCGTGAAAAAGACCATGGCAAATTTTGCGCCGCTTGTGAAGATCACGGAGGAATGACAGATGATGACGGTACGATTGATCGCACATACCCCGGAACCCGAAAAGGTGGTGGCGGCGGCGGCCAAGCTCTGCTATTCCGATGCCCACATCACCGACCTGCTGGACGGCCTGACCGAGGAGAAGACCGCCAAGTTCCTGACCATGCTCAGCGACCTTGGCCACGCCAGCCCCATCGAGCACGCCAGCTTCACCTTTAGCATCGAGGGCGTCAGCCGCACCCTGCTGGCTCAGATCACCCGCCACCGCATCGCGTCCTTCAGCGTTCAGAGCCAGCGCTATGTCCGCTTGGACGATTTCAGATACGTTATCCCGCCGGAGATCGAGGCCATCCCCGAAGCGAAGGAGGCCTTCATCGCCAGCATGAACGAGGATGCTAAGCGCTACCTTGACCTTGTGCAGAAGCTGGAGGACGGCCACACCGCCCGCCTGATGGCCGAGGGAATGCCCGAAAAACAGGCCCGCGCCAAGGCTTCCAAACAGGCCAACGAGGACGCCCGCTTCGTGCTGCCCAACGCCTGTGAGACCAAGATGGTCGTGACCATGAACGCCCGCAGCCTGCAGAACTTCTTCCACCTGCGCTGCTGCAGCCGCGCCCAGTGGGAGATCCGGGCGTTGGCCGAGGAAATGTTGCGGCTGGTCTATCCGGTAGCACCCCATCTGTTCCGCACGGCGGGGCCCGCCTGCGTGTCCGGCCCCTGCCCGGAGGGCAAGATGTGCTGCGGCAAGACCGCCGAGGTGCGGGATCAATACGCCGCGCTGAAGGGAGAAGCCGTATGAGCCGGGGAAAGTTGATCGTGCTGGAAGGGCTGGACGGCAGCGGCAAGGCGACCCAAGCCAAGCGGTTGGCGGCGGCTCTGACTGCCGAAGGCCGCCCGGTGCGGGAGATCACCTTTCCAAACTACGAGAGCGACTCCAGCGCGCTGGTCCGGATGTATCTGGCCGGGCAGTTCGGCGAAAAACCCGACGATGTGAACGCCTATGCGGCATCCAGCTTTTATGCGGTGGACCGCTATGCGGGCTACAAGGCCGACTGGGGGAAATTCTACGAAGAGGGCGGTATTCTCATTGCGGACCGGTACACCACCTCCAACGCGGTGCACCAGTGCTCCAAGCTGCCGCCGGAGCAGTGGGAGGAGTTCCTCCACTGGCTCTTTGATTACGAGTTCCGGCTGCTGGGTCTGCCCGCGCCGGACCGGGTGATCTACCTCCAAGTGGACCCTGCCGTGAGCCAGAAGCTGATGACCCAGCGCTACCACGGCGATGAGACCAAGAAGGACGTCCACGAAAAGGACGTGGAGTACCTGAACCGCAGCCGCAAAGCTGCGGAGTTCTGCGCCGCCCATCTCGGCTGGTGCTCCGTCCGCTGCGATGCGGGCGGGCAGATGCGCAGCATTGAGGAAATTGGGGAGGAAGTTCGGCAGCTTGCCCTTTCTGCCCTTGAATAACGAATGCGTAAGGAGGAATCCTATTTCATGTACCGTTTGATGCAGCCGTCCGACCGGGCGGAAATTTTGGCGCTGTGGCAGCGCGAGCGGGGCGACGGGGAAACCTTCGTCACCAACGCCATCGAGCGCTTTGCCGGAGTGGAAAATGTCTACGTGGCCGAGGAAAATGACCACATCGAAGCTGTGGCGATGGCTGTGCCGGTCACGCTGCAGGGGCGGCCCGGCTGCTGCCTGTACGGGCTGACCGGTCAGGGGAGCCTGATCTTGGCGGGCCTTGTGGATCACCTGTGCGCGCAGCAGAAGCTGCGGGGCGCCGGCTTCGTGGTCGTGGTGCCCGCCGGGGCCGAACAGGCCGCTCTTTTGCAGGACAAGGGCTTCCAGTGGGCGTTCCCGCTGCGGTGCCTCCCGCGGGAAGTGGAGCGGAACCTGTGGAGCCAAGCAGAGTTCGACTCCGTGACGGCCCGGAAGCTGGGCGAGCTGCGGGCAAGGTTCTGGCCCGATACCGTTCAGCTCCCGCCGGAGCAGATGACTGTGGTGCTGGGGGATCTGTACTCCCGCGGGGCCACCATCGTTTCCAACAACGACGGCTACGGCATCTATTTCCGGAAAGAGGATACCCTTTATTTTGTGGAGCTGATGGCCGAGAACGACCGCGCTGCCGAAATTTTGATGGAAGCGGCCCGCGAGAAGGAAGTCATCGTGGAAAAGGCTGTCATCACCGTGGGGGCCGCGCAGAACCTCTTCCTCGGCGAGGGCACCCGGCAGGATTACGGCATGATCCGCTTTGAGGGCGAGCCCTTTGACGTGAGCGAGAGCTACATGCGGCTGATGCTGGACTGAAAGGAATGGACGGATGGCGAAAAGCAATCATACGAAGCCCCGCAAAAAGGGCGGTGCGCTGAAGATCCTGCTGGTCGTTCTGGTGCTGCTGGTGCTGGCGGCGGGCGCCGCCCTCCTGCTGGCAAAGCGGGAGATCGACGGCAGCGGGGAGCAGGAGGAGGCCGTAACGGTCGAGATCGCGCAGGGCAGCGGTGTGAGCACCATTGCCAAGAAATTGCAGGAGGCGGGGGTCATCCGCTTCCCGCAGCTCTTCCGCTGGTACGTGGGCCGCGAGGGCGCGGCGGCAAAGCTCCAGTACGGCGAATTTTCGCTGGAGCCCGGCAGCTCCTACGATGAGATCATCGCAGCCCTTTCCGAATACGCCAAGGCCGAGAGCGTCCGCCTGACCTTCCCGGAGGGGATCACCGCCATCGACATCGCACAGAGGATGGAAATGGCTGGCCTGTGCACCGCCGAGGAGTTTCTGGAAGAAGCCAATACCGGCGATTTCAGCGCGTACAAATTCTGGCAGTATGTCCCGGACAACAAGGAAGCCCCCGGCCGTTTTATGAAGTGCGAGGGCTATCTCTTCCCGGACACCTACGAATTCTTGACGGAAGATACCGTACACAACTACGTGGCAACGTTCTATTCTCATTTTGATCGGCAGTTCACCGACGAAATGTACAAAGAACTGGACAAGCAGGATCTGAGCCTTTCGGAGGTCATCACGCTGGCGTCCTTCGTGCAGGAGGAGGCCGGCAACGAGCAGGACTCCAATGTGGCGCAGGTGTTCCGCAACCGGCTGGCGGAGGGTTCGCCCTACCCCAAGCTCCAGAGCAACACTTCGAGCTATGTCCAGAGCGATGAGGACAACAACTACCTGTGGAACTGGGTGGCTCCGTGGTACGGCGGCTGGGACAAGATCCCGGAAAATATCTTGAACGCCTACGACACCTACAACTGCACCGGGCTGCCTGCCGGGCCTATCTCGAACCCCGGTCTGGCGGCCATCCAAGCCGCGCTGGCCCCCCAGCCCGACGAGGACGTCAAGGGCTGCTATTTCTTCGTGACCGACCTTTCCGGCCATTACTACTATGCCCGCACCTATGCGGAGCACCAAGCCAACTGCGAAAAAGCAGCGCAGGTGAATAAAAATTATAAGTAAGAGGATCATTATGCTACAAATCCCGGAACTTCTTTCCCCGGCGGGGGATCTGGAACGCCTTCGCTACGCCATCAACTACGGCGCGGATGCCGTATATTGCAGCTTGCCCGAATTTGGGATGCGCTCTGCCCCGGCCAACTTCACGCCGGAGCAGCTCACCGAGGGCGTCATCTATGCCCATGCCCGCGGCCGCAAGGTCTACCTGACCATGAACACCCTGCCCACCAACGAGGAGGCAGACCGTTTGCCGGAGGCCATCAAAAATGCCGCCGCTGCGGGCGTGGATGCCTTCATCGTGGCGGACCTCGGCGTGATGGAAGCGTGCAAGCAGTTCGCCCCGGACATCGAGATCCACATGTCCACCCAGACCGGCATCACCAACTGGGCCGCAGCCCGCGCTGCCTACAACATGGGCGCCAAGCGTGTGGTGCTGGCCCGTGAGCTGACGCTACAGGACATCGCCACCATCCGCGACAAGACCCCGCCGGAACTGGAGATCGAAGCCTTTGTCCACGGTGCCATGTGCATGAGCGTGTCGGGCAGGTGTCTGCTCTCCAATTACATGACGGGCCGCGACTCCAACCGGGGCCAGTGCGCCCAGCCCTGCCGCTGGAAATACTACCTGAGCGAGGAGACCCGCCCCGGCCAGCTCTATGAGATTGGCGAGAACGAGAACGGCAGCTACATCCTCAACGCAAACGATCTGTGCACCGCGCCCTTCCTCGACCTCATCTGCAAGGCGGGCGTGGACAGCCTGAAGATCGAGGGCCGCGCCAAGACCTTCTACTATGTGGCCAGCGTCACGGCGGCCTACCGCAAGGCGCTGGATCAGTACCTTGCCGACCCCCTCAACGACAACTTCGAGCTGCCGGACGAGGTGCTGGCCGAGCTGACCCGCACCAGCCACCGCCACTATTCGCCGGGCTTCTACTTTGGCCGCGAACAGGCCAGACAGGCCACCGACAGCGCCACCTACATCCGCCAGTGGGAGTTCGTGGGCACCGTGGACGGCTGGGAAAATGGCATTGCCAGCTGCCAGCAGCGGGGCAAGTGGACCCTTGGCGATACCTTGGAGGCTCTCTGCCCGGACGGCCGCAGCATCCCGCTGCACCCGGAGTGGATCAAGAACGAGGCAGGGGAGAGCGTGGACTCCACCCCGCACGCCATGGAAAAATACACCATCCCTACCCCGGAGCTGCCCCCCATGAGCTTGCTGCGGCGCAAGGTCTGAGCAGGGTTTTCAGGATAGGATAAGGAGAGGAACCAGATGAAAAAGCTACTGAACAGTCTTCCGTTCCGGCTGTTGCTGGGCATCGTTGTCGGCGTGCTGCTGGGGCAGGTCTTCCCGCTGGGAGCCATGAAGGTTGTGGTAACGCTGCAATACATCATGGGCCAGCTGATCACGTTCTGTGTGCCGCTGATCGTCATCGGCTTCATCGCGCCGTCCATCACCCGGCTGGGCAAAAATGCCTCCCGGCTGCTGGGCGTTGCCATCGTCATCGCCTACACCTCGTCGGTCTGCGCGGCCTTCATGAGCACCGGCGCGGGCTATGCGCTCATCCCGCATCTATCCATCGATACCGAGGTGGCCGGTCTGCGTGAGCTGCCGGAGGTGGTGTTTGAGCTGAACATCCCCCAGATCATGAGCGTTATGAGCGCACTGGTGCTCAGCGTCCTCGTGGGTCTGGCAGCAACGTGGACCAACAGCAAGCTGACCTGTGATCTCCTCGGCGAGTTCCAGAACATCGTTCTGTCCGTCGTCAGCAAGATCATCATCCCCATCCTGCCGTTCTACATTGCGGCCACCTTCTGCAACCTGAGCTATGAGGGGATGATCACCCACCAGCTCCCCGCCTTTATTCAGATCATCCTCATCGTCATGGCGGGCCACTATATCTGGCTGGCGGTGCTCTACCTGCTGGCCGGGGCCTACTCCGGCAAGAACCCGTGGGAGGTCCTCCGCCATTACGGCCCGGCCTACCTCACCGCCGTCGGCACCATGTCCAGCGCCGCGACGCTGGCCGTTGCGCTGGACTGCGCCCGCAAGAGCAAGGTGCTGCGCAAGGATATGGTCAGCTTCGGCATCCCGCTGTTCGCAAACATCCACCTCTGCGGCTCGGTGCTGACCGAGGTGTTCTTCTGCATGACCATCTCGAAGATCCTCTACGGTGAGCTGCCCGGTGTCGGCACGATGATTCTGTTCTGCGTGCTGCTGGGCATCTTCGCCATCGGTGCCCCCGGCGTCCCCGGCGGCACGGTCATGGCGTCGCTGGGCCTGATCACCGGCGTGCTGATGTTCGACGATGCGGGCACGGCTCTGATGCTGGCGATCTTTGCATTGCAGGACAGCTTCGGCACCGCCTGCAACATCACCGGCGACGGCGCGCTGACCTTGATGCTGACCGGCTATGTGGAAAAGCACCACATTCAGGAGAACGGCAATTTGGAAAGCCCGATCCTCTAAATCGACGATCTCTACACGACCTGTCCCGCCCAAACGGCGGGACATTTCTCATCTCAGCGGGAGGAATGCAGGATGAAAGGCTATCTTTTGGCGGAGGGAAAACGGCTTGTGCTGGCGGTGCTGGCCTTTCTGGTCGTTTTTGCGGCGGTGCCCGGTCTCCGGCTGGTGCACCTGCTGGGGCTGCTGGCGGCAGGGCTCTGTGCGCTGGGGCTGCTGTACCGGAACGCCTCGTCCCGGTTCTTTGGCCGGGTGATGGCGGACGGCATCGGCTGCCTTGGCGGCTTTGTGCTGGCGCGGACCATGCTGCAAGATCGGCCGCTGCGGAGGGTCTCCGCTTCGGAATACGCCCTGCTCTTTCTGGACTTTTTGCTCTGGGCGGGCCTGCTGCTGTGGAGCTGCCGGGCGGATGCAGCCCCGAAACGGGAGAAGCCGCCGCTGTTCAAGGAACAAGTGCCGGATAAAGCGCGGCTCATCCAATACATACAGGATCTGCCGATCGTAGGCATCCACGCAAAATGGGGCAACGGAAAAAGCTTTCTGTGGGAAAATCTCCGGTCCGACCTTCAGGCGCAGTTCGAGATCGTTCAGATCGACCTGCTGGCCTGTGATCTGGACCAGATCGAAGCCTTCCTCATCCGGGAGCTGGAAAAGGTGTTGGAGCGCGGCCAGATCTACCCGGAAAACGCCCACTACCTCAAGGCACAGATGGGCAAGAACACAGCGCTGGAAAAGCTGGGGGGCATCGCGGGGGAAAGCGGCTTTTCGGATACCTTCGACTCGCTGCAGCAGGAGCTGGAACGGCTGCCCAAGAAGGTTTTGCTGAACTTTGAGGACATCGACCGCATCCGCAGCGAGGAAGTCATCCAGAAGATCTTCGCCATCTCGGAGAAGCTGGCCTCGGACCGGGTGCATGTGGTCTTCCAGTACAACAAGGAGGCTCTGCCGGGCCGCTTGCAGGAGAAGGAGTATCTGGAAAAGTATGTGCCCTTCAATGTGGGCCTGACGCCGATCTCCTTCGCCTCGCTGGTGGGGTATTTCTGGGATCGGTTCGAGATGGATCCCCTGCCGCTGAAAAAAGACGCGCTGAGCCTCATCGGCGTGACCCGCCCGTCTTACGAAACGCTGAACTCTGCGGTGGGGCTGGATGCGAAGGCATCCTTTGACCTTACGTCTTTGGTCTCGATCCGGAAGGTGCAGTTCTATCTGGAAGAGGTCAAGGTCCTGCTGACCTCCAACGAGGAGTTCGCCCGGCAGACAAATGCGGAGACGGTGGCGATGGTGCTGCTGGTCAAGCACTTTTTCCGGGAGGAGTACGCGGCCCTGCAAGCGAAGACCAGTCCGCTGAAAATATTTGCATTTGAGACCGAGGAGGGGCCGCTCACCCTTCTGGAACTGGCCGACCGATACCGCAAGCCGCGGCAGGAGGAGCCGGAAGCGCGGGAACAGCGCCGCGCGGCGCTGGAAGAAGTGCTGCAGCGGGGCGAAAACTCCAAGAACCTCTGGCTGCTGATGCTTCTGGGATATCAGATCCCCTTTCAGGGAGGGGATGAAGAGTGGAACCGGAAGCAGAAGGTGCAGACCGAGATGCACAACGCAAAGATCGACCATCTGGTTTGGAACGTGCTGGCCAACGGCGTTTCGGAGCTGACCGACGAGGAGAACGAGGTGGACGGACTGTTGCACAAGGTCTTCTATGACGCGAAAAAAGAGGAGTGGCCCGCCCGCTGGGAAGCGTATCAACTGGACCGCATCCATGGCCGCTTCCCGAAGGACAACACGACCGTGATGATGTGGGGAGACAATGCACTGGCGTGCTCCTTCCGCGCCATGGCCCGTGCGGGAAAATACGCCAAGGTGCAGACGCAGCTACTGGAACTGCTGATCGAGCTGGAACGGGCAAAGGAGGACCCGGCGGTGTCGGATGTGCTGCTGGAATGCCTTTCCTACTGCAATTGGTTCAACGGGCAGGATCTGATCTTGATGGCGGATTTCTTCGTCACCCTGAACGGCGGGAAAAACCCGGAACATCTCCCATTTTACCGGACGTTCTTTCAAAATGCCATGAAAGCGATCATAGAGAACCGCTATTGCGAACGGATGGAAAGCTTCATGTTCGAGTGGTCGGACAAAGACGGTTTTGCCGAGCATGAGATAGAGCAGCTTGGATATCTGAAGCAGGAGCTGGAAGAAGAGCGTGCGACGCAGACTGTTCCGTTTTTGCAGAAAGAACTCGACACCCTGATCCGGTTCGTGGAAAAGAATGCGGCGCTTCTTTCCGGCCCGGCTCCGATGCCCCAGCGGAAACCGGGCTGGAAAGTCGGCGAGTGGCGGAGCGAGTACAGCCATCAGACGGAGATCGACCGGCTGAAAGAATACCGGAAGACCCACACCGAAGCGGAATTTGAGCAGGAGCTGCAAAAGAGCCGCAGGGGGCTGTACTACGTCGAGGTCAAGGAAGCTTTAAAACAGGACAAATAAACGAAACGATCCCGCCACATCCAATGGCGGGATCGTTTGTTACAGCGTATCCAGAACGGTGCGGGCGTTTCGGATGGTGTCCTTGCTGGTCTGCCAGAGCTCGAACTCCGAGAAACCGGGCAGCCCCATGGGGACACCCTCCCGGCGGAAGGTCATCCGGCTGTCCAGCACCTGCTTGCCGGAGAGGTGGAAGGCAGAAGCGCCTGTTTCCCTTGCAAGGGCGGGGAGATTGGCCGGGGAGACCCCCGCACCCACCAGAATCTCGATGCGGCCCGCCGCCCGCTCCACGAGCTGCCGGAGCAGGGGAGCGCCCTGCGGGGCACTGGCGGCTTGGCCGCTGGTGAGGATGGTGGAAAGATCCAGCCCACAGGCCGCTTCCAGCGCGGCGAAGGGGTCACGGCAGACATCGAAGGCGCGGTGGAGGGTGAGGGCGACGGGGCGGTTCGCCTTGGCTGCGGCTTCGTGGGCGGCGTCGTAGATGGGGCGCAGAGCTTCCACATCCAGTGCGCC
>UMII01013683.1_pt1 | contig 12440 bp, 13 predicted proteins | sample 1965731 | NCBI WGS metagenome assembly UMII01 (sample SAMEA4836118, study PRJEB28245) | human gut metagenome | biome: gut microbiome; material: fecal sample | place: Denmark | collected 2008
TTCATGTAGGCGTTGGCGGTGTCGATGTGCTCGTAGCCAGCCGCGAGCGCGGCGGTTGCGGCCGCCTCGGCCTCGGCCGGGGTCATGAGGAAGGTGCCCAAACCTTCGATGGGCATCTCTACGTCGTTATTGAGCTTCAGATACTCCATGGTCTCCTCCTTAATGGTGACTTTTCGAATGCAATGCTACGGCGTTTGCTGACGTGCGAGAAGTTCACGTTGGAATGATGGATATAACCATGGGGTATATACGGCACATAATGCGTGACAGGAGGATCGATGTACAACCCACAGCTTGACACTTTCATCCGCGTGGCGGAGGCGGGCAGCTTCTCCAAGGCGGCACAAGAGTCCTTCATCACGCCCACGGCCGTCATCAAGCAGATGAACCTGCTGGAGTCGCGGCTAGGCCTTACGCTGTTCCACCGATCGCATCAGGGGCTTTCGCTTACGCGAGCAGGCAGGTCGCTGCTCGCCGACGCCCGCCATATCGTGCAGTACTCTCAAGAATCAATCGCACGCGCCCGCGTCGCCGAGCGCGGAGAGAAGCGCATCATCCGCGTGGGAGTGTCGCTCATGACGCCCAGCACGCCGCTCACAAAGTTATGGCCGAAGGTGAAGGAACGTTGCCCTGGCATGAGCCTTCAGGTGGTCACGTTTGAAAACACACCCTCGGCGGCGCGCGGTTTGGCGAACCTTGGGCAAGACATGGATATCGTGGTGGGGATTTTCGACGATGCCTTTCTTAAAGAGCGCGGGTGCCTGGGCCTCGAGCTTTCACGCGAGCCGCTCGGGTGCGCCGTTCCTGTCGACAGCGAGCTCGCCAAACGCGACATCGTCACATTCGACGACCTCCACAATCACAGTCTTATGCTTATACGCCGGGGCTGGAACGCCGAAATCGACCGCGTGCGCGACGAGATACTCTTGCATCATCCTCAAATCGCGCTCGTAGACTTCCCGCAATATCGGGCGGAGGTGTTCAATCGCGGCGCGAACGAGGATCTCGCGCTTGCGACGCTGCCGTTGTGGGCCAACGTCCACCCCATGCTCAAAACCGTCCCTACCGATTGGGACTGTCTCGTGTCTTACGGGCTGCTTCATTCGCCGCACCCCGCAGACCATGTGCGGGAGTTCCTCGATGCGGTGTCTGCCGTGCTCGAGGCAGAGCATCGATAGGCAATCGCGAGCAGATGCGCTTATGCCTATGGGAATAACGGGAACTGGCTTCTGAACTCGCGTTTTGATACCGTCGAGTACCGCCTGATGCTGTTTCGGCGTCGCCATAGAGCAAAGCCATCAGCGAAATAACGGGAATAACAGCCTCCGAACCTTCTAGTTCGGAGGCTTTCTTTTTGCATGTCTGCCTAAAACGACTCCTTGCCAAAGCCCCTTGAGCATCGGGCGGCATTATTGAGTGTGGGCGTTATCGTAGGTATCTTTGATCTCTTCCGGCAAATTGTCGGGAATCAGCGCCTTCACTCTATCCTCGTTGCCATCCTGAATCGCCTGCTCGTAGTACCAGCATTTGAACTTCAACATGTCCAGTGCGCGGTTCATCTTCGCGATCTCCGACTCCATGTGGGCCTTCCGCTCCTCGAACATGGCCTTACGCTGGGGATATGTCGATGGGCCCTCCGCACACCATTCCATGAACAGCCGGATGTCCTTGATCTCCATCCCAGCCTTCTTTAAGCATTCGATGACCCGAAGCGCCTCGAGTTCCGTATCGCCGAATCGGCGAATGCCGGATGTCCGCTCCAATTCCGGGAACAGCCCCTGCTTGTCGTAATACCGCAGCGTGGAAACGGGCAGACCGAACATCTCCGCTACCTGTCCGATTGTGTACATGGTCCCTCCGGATAAATCTCGAATTCACTCCTTGACCTAAAGTCAGGTTTAGGTATTACATTCATTTTCGTCAATACAAATCGGGAGCGCAAGGGATTTTCGCCAAAGGCGCACGTTTGCCGGAACGGTATTTGCCGGCGGCGTGAACGGCGTGTGCGAAATCGCCGGGCATTCCGCTCTTGAGCAGGCGCGACGAATGGGCTTAGGAGTCTAGGCGCTGCTTAGCTGCGCGGAAGCAGTTTTGTACTCAAAACCATCGACAGGAGGAATCAAACATGACGATTAAACAGACAGCGGGCAGAGATGCCCTGGGGGACTTTGCCCCCAAATTCGCACAGCTCAATGACGATGTGCTGTTCGGCGAGGTGTGGAGTCGAGAAGACGGGCTTTCCCTTCGAGACCGCAGCGTGGTGACGGTTGTGGCCCTGATGGCGCAGGGACTGACGGACTCTTCGTTTAAATATCATCTGATGTCCGCAAAGAACAACGGGGTGACCAGGGCGGAGATAGCGGAAATCCTTACGCACGCGGCGTTTTATGCGGGATGGCCCAAGGCGTGGGCGGCCTTTCGCATGGCGAAGGAGGTCTGGGCGGACGAGGACGACGGCGCCGACGCAAAGGCCCGACACCAAAACGAGATGGCCTTTCCCATCGGTGCCCCCAACGACGCATTTGCGAAGTACTTTATCGGGCAAAGCTACCTCGCGCCCCTTTCCACCGAGCAGGTCGGCATTTACAACGTTACGTTCGAGCCAGGCTGCCGCAACAACTGGCACACCCATCACGCCAAAAGCGGCGGCGGGCAGATTCTCGTCTGCGTGGCTGGTCGAGGGTTTTACCAGGAATGGGGCAAACCGGCACAGGAGCTGTGCCCCGGCGATGTAGTAAATATTCCCGCAGGCGTAAAGCACTGGCACGGTGCGGCGCCCGACAGCTGGTTCTCCCATCTCGCGGTGGAGGTTCCGGGCGAGGAGGCCTCCAACGAGTGGTTGGAGCCCGTGGACGACGAGAAATATCTCAAAGCGACTGACAAGGAGGTTTAGGTATGGAACAGTTGAATCTGACGCAGGAATGGGACAAAGTATTCCCCAAAAGCGACAAGGTTGAGCACAGCAAGGCGACCTTCCATAACCGATACGGCATCACGCTGGTGGCTGACGTCTACGTGCCTAAGAACGCGGAAGGCAAGCTGCCCGCCATCGCCGTAAGCGGCCCGTTTGGCGCGGTGAAGGAGCAGTCTTCCGGTCTGTACGCGCAGAAGATGGCGGAGCTGGGCTTTTTCGCAATTGCCTTTGACCCGTCCTATACCGGCGAGAGCGGCGGCACGCCCCGCTATGTAGCATCTCCGGACATCAACACCGAGGACTTCTGCGCGGCGGTGGACTTCCTCTCTGTGCAGGAAAGCGTTGACCCGGAGCGTATCGGCATCATCGGTATCTGCGGTTGGGGTGGCATGGCAGTCAATGCGGCGGCCATCGACACCCGTATCAAAGCTACCGCGGCTATGACCATGTACGATATGACCCGCGTGACTGCAAACGGATATTTTGACTCCGAGGATTCCGAGCAGGCACGCTTTGAAAAGCGGAAAGCGCTGAACGCGCAGCGCACCGAGGACTATAAAAACGGCAGCTATGCGCTGGCGGGCGGCGTGGTCGATCCGCTGCCGGAGGACGCGCCGCAGTTTGTGGCGGACTATTTCGCCTACTACAAGACTCGGCGAGGCTACCATCCCCGCAGCCTGAACTCCAACGGTGGCTGGAATGTGACGTCCTCGCTGTCGTTTTTGAATATGCCGATTTTGCAATACAGCAGCGAAATTCGCTCTGCGGTACTGCTGGTGCATGACGAAAAGGCGCACTCCCGCTATTTCAGCGAAGCCGCGTACGGCAAGCTGACCGGGGACAACAAGGAATTGCTCATTATCCCCGGCGCCAACCACACCGACCTTTACGATCAGATGGACATCATTCCGTTTGGAAAGCTGAAGGCATTCTTTGAGGAATATCTGAAATAAGACGTGCCTTGATTCAATGCCAAGTCTCCAGCAACGATTCTTCCAGTCATGGTCACAGCATACGGCTTCTGACCTGCTGAAACGCGCAGGGATAAAGCCGCTAGTTATGATTCCTTCCTCGAAATAGGTGAAGAGGGGCTGAAATAGCGAATTCACGTCCTCAGCCAAGATGTCTGCAACTTGCAATCTGACCTGTTTTGTCCTTGGGACAAAAATGAAACTGCGGGCCTTCGATGTCGAAAAGTTTTCTGCGTTGCTCCACGTTTTGTCCCAAACTCCTACGCGAAGACACACGGCGAGATTCGGTGGCAAGACACCTAAAGCCGACGACCCAACTGGAGTTGACTGGAATGGCACAACAATAAACGAGCGTGAAAGAGTGGGAATAAGCCTGGGTCAGGATTATAAACCCACCTGCAACCACTCACTACAATGCATGGCGACACACTGCGTTTCAACGGTTGCCACGCCACTTGCAACAAACGGGAATAACAATTCCGAATCAGCCTCCGAAACCGCTTGGAATCGGGGGCTGTTTGTGCTGGTGCATGAACGATTTTGATTCGTGGTTACTCTATGGAGTGACGGGCGTTGGCGCGATTTGGCGCAGCCTGGAGGTTCTCGTTCGCCACGGAGGTCTGCCAAGCTACCCGCAATAATTCCCAAGCGCGAAAACGCCGATTTTCGCCTGATTCGAATCAAATCCGAATCACGGTGCTCCCAGAAGGCACGAAATCGCAAAGCCGCAGGTAAAACTGGGGGAATAACAAACGGCGATTTCGTGCAGAAATCCAGCTCGAAGATGCCCTCGGAAGCGTGAAAAAGCGGCCCGGAGGCCGCCATTCCTGATTCGCAATTATTCCGCGAGCGGCTTTCTCAGGCGCCGAATTCGGCCTTCCAGACGTCGAGCTCCGCTGGGGTGATCTCCCTGGCTCTCTCCGAATCAAGCATCTCCTTCCACGCCTTGATCGCCATGACAAGTTTGGGCGACTTCTCCGCCGCAGAGTCGAATCCCAGTGCCATCGTCCCGTCGACTTCCATCGGGATGAGCCCGAGCTCCTCGTTGAGCCGAAACAACAGCTCCAGGGCCTGCCTGCTCGATTCCAGGGGCACTCCCCGCAGCGCCTCGGGCGAGATCGCAAGGGCGGAGGCGATGGCCCTGATCTGCGGCTCTCCTGGCGTCCTGTTGCATAGCTCGTAGTTGCGAATGGCGGAGTCAGTTTGGCCGCACGCGGCTGCGAGCTGCTTCTGCGTCATCTTGCGCATCTTCCTGTACTTCTTTATGAGCTCCCCGGTCTTCAACTTGCCCTCCACGTCTGCCTTGGCACGGACCATCTTGAACCATGCGGAAACTATAGCACGAAAATGAACGGTATGTATTGACCGTTCATAAATGAACGACTACTATGCAATTGCAAAACAGTTCAGAACCGAACGCTATGAGGTAGCAGGGAAAAGTAAGAATCGCGCCTTCTCGGTGCGGCGGAAGTTGCCGACCGGCTCTGCATCTGCCGCACGAAGGCATATGAAATCATTTGGGAACTCAACGACGAGATGGAGATACGAGGCTGCAATGTTATTGCCGGCCGCGTGAGCAACGAGATCTTCGAGGAGACGTTCTTCAACCCGAAGGGAGGGGCGAGGCATGACTGTTAAGCAATCCAAGAACGGCAATGGTTCACGCAGCTCCGATGCAAGAATAAGTTCGGCAAGGAAGCGCACAAATGCAAGCGCGGTTTCAGTGCAGCGGAAGAAGCCCAGGCGTGGTAGGACGACTTCATCGCCTGGGCTGGATGCACCATGGACATGACGTTCGCTGAGTTTTACGAGGTGTAAGAGGCCGACGTTCGGCCGCGTCTGCGCGAGTACACATGGCGCAACAAGGACTACCTGGTCATGTCGAAGATCATACCCTCCTTCAAGAACTTTCGTATGAGCGAGGCCCAGGGTATCGACATCATCTGCTGGCAGAACGACCTCATGAAGGGCAGTAACAACAACGGGAAGGGCTACGCACCCACGTATCTGCGCACCGTGAACAACCAACTTTCTGCCGTCCTCAACCACGCCGCACGATATTACGGGCTCCACCCCAACCCCGCAGTGACACCATGAAGATGGGCAGTAAGGAAAGATCCGAGATGCAGTTCTGGATCAAGGAGGAGTACCTAAAGTTCGCGGACGAGATGATGGAGAAGCCGCGTGAGTTCCTGATGTTCGAGATCCTCTACTGGACCGGAATTCGCGAGGGAGAGATGCTCGCGCTCATGCCGTCGGCCTTCGACCTGTCCCGCAGGACCATGCGCATTGACAAGTCGTACCAGCGCTTCGATGGCCGTGACGTAATAACGGACCCGAAGACGCCCAAGTCGATTCGCACTATCAAGCCTTCGAAGTTCCTTGTCGAGGAGATCGCCGACTACCTCAAACGCCATCCGGAAATCGGCCCCAACGACCGCATGTTCCCGGTTACCAAGTACCAGATATCGCGTGCAATGAAGAACGGCTGCCAGAAGAGCGGGGTCAAGAAGATACGGGTGTATGACCTGCGCCACAGCCATGTGAGCCTGCTCATCGACAAGGGTTTCACAGCTCTCGCGATTGCCGAACGCATGGGCCACGTGGCAACCGACATTACGTTCCGCTACGCCCACCTGTTCCCCACGGTGCAGGAGGACATGGCAAACGCGCTCGATGACGAAGAGGAGGATTCTAGATGCCCTGCCCCAACTACCGCAGGAAGCGGACCATCTCCAAGGCGTTCCACGCAAGTCGCGAGGAGAGCGAGCGCATAGAACTGCTGGCGAAGGCCGCTGACGTCACGCAGTAGGAGTACATCATGGCCAAGATTGAAGACAAAGAATTCACAGTGGTGCCCGACATTCGCACCTACAAGATGCTCCGCGACACGATGCGCCAGGTCTACCAGGAGCTCTGTCGTCTGCGCGATTGCTCGACCATGGACGAGCGCCTTATCGCGAAGATCGAGTTGCTGAACGACCTATTTGTCGACATGGCTGGCGACGCGTCACGCGGCGAACTCGAGAAGGAAGACAATCTGATTGCGGAAATGGAACGAAGATAGACGAACAATACCCGCGCCTTTACCAGCGCGGGCACTGTTCGTCGTGCGTCTCAAAGTGGGGCACATACAGTCTATAGGTCCCTAGAATGGGATATCTTCACGGTCGTTTGCCGTAGAGGCTGGCTCAGCATTACCGCTCTTTGCTGCTTCCTCAATCTTCTGAAGCAGCTCTTCAATACGTTTCTTCTGGTCGTCGGTGTAAGACTCCGCAACATTGACCTCAATGGCAGCGTCTTGATTATCGAAGAGCCATTTAACGAGCGTCACATAATCGAATGCTACGGGATCTGCCCCATCAAGGGACATGGCGGCCGTGGCGTTTCCATTAGGGGCATGCTCAAAGATCAATCTCAGTGACATTATCGTCCTCCGAATCGTTTGAAGTTGTATTTCCTGAAGCGCTTCTGCACCGAGGGCTCTCCGCCGTCGGTAATCTCGACTATCCAGTCGAGCACGCGTTTGCCACCGAGGGTACCCTCCAACGGAGCTGAGCGAATAACGAGCTTGTCCCCTTCGCTCTGGCAGAGAACCACGGTCTGAGCGTCTGCGAGCATCGGAATTGTTGCGTTGTGGGTGACAACGATTGTCTGCCTCGTTGCCTTGCTCTCTTTGATGGCATTTGCCAGACCTGTGTTGATGTAATCGGCGGCGAGATTGTCTTCCGGTTGGTCGATTATCAGGGGCGCAAAGTTCCCGTCAAATGCAAGAATGAGGTCTAGAAGAACGGCCGTCTTCCTGCCTTCGCTGAGGTCGTTCCAGTTGAGTCCAGTCTTGGTCTTGATGCTGAAGGTCCTCTTCTTGCGCTTCTCCAGGTTGGCGGACACTGCATTTCCATAGGCTGACATAGTTGTGATATTGCGTCTCCTGTCAGCACCGGTCAGAGAGTCGGCCAACGTTTCCGCCGTGACTTCATCGATTGACCCGAACTTGTGGTCGACGTTAAGCAGCATATTGATGTCGTCGAGCAGAAACTGGGCTGACATCTTGAACGAGTAGACTACACCCAGGTGATGCCCGGCTAGGTCAACTTGCTTGGGCATATCTTCGAATTCCTGTTCAAGGAGTTCTGCCTTGGCATCGTCGAAATCCCTGAGTCCGTTCCGCAGCTTAACGATGCTCGACAGGAGATTCTGCACGCTCGTACGCTTCTTCCTATCGCTCTTCTTGGAGGCGCCTTGAGCGGTGCTGTATTCCCGCGCTCCGACAGCTAGCGCTGATGCAACCTTTCTTTCCATCACTGTTATTTCTCTGCCACGAGCAATCTGCTTCGTCAAAGCCTCAACCTCATTACGGATTGATGGCAACAGGGGGTTGTCTTCGAACATCTCCTCGAGTTCAGCCAAAGCGGTGCGTGCTTCATTCTCAACGGCAGGCTTCCAGAGAAGCTGCGGTTTCAATTGAGCGCTCGGTTGCATGATTGCGATGGGATTGCTATCTAGCGAGTCTACCGTTATAAGGTCGCTTGGGGTGGAAAGACGATGCAGCATCTGCTCGGATTCGTGGACGGCATCCGATGCAGCGAACATGCTCGAAACCAAACTACGCACCTTCTCAAAGTTGGTGTCAAGCACATCCGAAGCGTTTTGGTCTTGAGGAAAAACGTCTTTGAGAATCTGGATGCTCTCGATCGTGTCATGGTCTACCGACTTGCCAACAACCGAGCTAATGTAGCTTTGATTGATGTAGTAGGGGTCCGTCTGGTCATTGCGTTCCAGTTCCACATCGTTGATTCCGAACTTGTCGTAGAAGCTGTGCCTTTCCTCGGGCTTCAGAATGCCAGTCCGTCTCGCAATAGCCTCAAGAAGAAGCGTTTTGCCAGTCGAAGAGCCGCCAATTATTACGTTGAGCCCAGGCGTTAGATCAACATCAATGTCGATGTTGTCCTTGTTGAGTCGAATGCGCTCTATTGAAGGAGTAGGCCTAGAAAAACTTTCAGGCGGTTCGCTCGAGTAGTGAAGCCTTGACTTCTCCGACAGAGCCATTCGTAAGCCATCGAAGCTGGCTTCGGCGACAATCCATGTAGGTGTGAATTCATCGGCGTCCGAGCTCTTTGGTTCAGGGTATTTTGTCGGGTCGTAGTTGTCCGATCCGGTGAGCAGGTTGGTGAACTCATCAATCCCGATGCGCTGGAAATACAGCGCCGTGTTATCGACGTTTGCGCACGATCGAGCGGTGAAACCATCGAACGTGTTGTAGTAAATGCTGCGCATCATGAGATCGTCAAAGCGTTCGTCAGCGCCGACCGCTCTGTCAAATGTCCCGTGCGCTTGTCCGCCATGGGGTAAAAAGAGGAACTCATACTTCTGAAACGCGTTAAGAATCGCGGGCAGCTGCGGGATGTCATCGTCCTTACTTGGCAGCTTGTTTGGATATAGCTCGTCAAGCACCTCGTTAAGCGCTTCGATGTTGTCATCGTTTGGCTCTACGTTGAAGTATGCGTGAGCATGGTAAGGCTTCGGGCCATTCGCCTTAACATGCAGTTCCACACCCAGAATGAGAGCGACATTATCGCCGGCTTTCTCGGATGCTTCCTTGTAGGCGTCGGTATTGATGACGTTGTGGTCGGTAAGAGAGATCATCGCCTTGCTGCCGCGTGCACAGTCTCTCACCCGAGCCAGCAGCGCGTCAACATCGTAGTGTACGCTTTCGCGCTTGTTGGCGTCGGCATAGGTGTGTATGTGCATGTCGCAGTAGAAGGGCTCAATTTTCAATGACATTCACTCCTCATTTATTTGCCTGTAGTTCATATTCCCGCTAGGCTTTATCCGCATTGCACCGGCGGTACACGATGGGCAGCAGGTCGTCGTTCATGATGCGCATGTACTCATCTGGCTTCTCGTTGAACTTCTCATACATGTCCTGGCTGTCTGAAAGAATAGCCGCCAACGCCTTCGTTACGACATCGCCAAATATGGTTCGCAAGTCGCTCATTGAATTTGACCGCGCTTTAGCCCTGAAGTCCTCATCCTCGCAGATCTTGTTCTCAACTGCCTTGACGACCTTGTCGGCGTCTTCCCACTCGGTGCCGAATGTGGCGTTCAGATGGTCGATGAGAACGTTTAGCAACTCCTCTTCCTCGTCCTTAGGTTTTCAGCCTCGGCATGTACAGAGGGGATATCTTTCCGTAGTCATCTCCCATCATGTTCATCTGCTCCATACGGTCGTATCCTAATCGACGAGCATTGGTTCAGGCAACCGAGGAGCTGCTCGAACTGTTTTCCGAATCGCTTAGCGCTGCTGTGGAAATCCGTGTTCTTCTCAGATTGAAGCAAAACTTCCGAATTGCAGAAGAAGAACTATGTTCGGTCGGTGCTGCAACCGTTTTTGTTTTCCTAGCTTATTTATTCTACCAGCGAACACAAGCCCTGACGGTCCCTTCAGCCCGAAAGGGCACAGTAGAAAATGACGATGCATCGCATCGGAAGACTTTAATCGGTATTTAAAACCGTTCGATAATGAACTGTTTGTGGTATAATGCTCCGCTCGTAGCAAGTAGCCCATCTTGTATCACGTTCGTCCGAACGCTCACAAGATGGCACTTGGCCTGGGGAGTCGGGGAGGGTTGGTCGAGTATGGCACCGACCTCCGCCGCCACCCGCCCCACCTCGCCCCGGGTATACGTCATCCACCCGCGCCGCTGATTGCGCAGCGCCCGCAGATGACTGCGGGGGCTGCCCCCGCTCCCCGTTGCTAGCAGACAAGGAAATGCCGGCAGCTTCCACGTAAAGTCGGCGATGCAAAGGAGAATACCATGACGAAACGAAAGTGCAGGTTCGTCACTGTCGGCTCTCAGAAGCCGACTTCGAACGCTTCCACGAGCACGCCGAAGAGCTCGAACTCGCCCCATCGGAGTACCTGCGCTATATAATCCGCATCCCCGTGAAGACGGGCGAAGGCAGCGGCAAGGTCGTCGCGCTGGACACGAAGACCATGCCGCAGATATACGGCGAACTCGTACGCTGGGGCCATCACTACAACCAAGCCGTGCACGCGCTGAACACCATCGTGCTCTTCGCCAGCCGCGGTGGCAACAACATCGACTATTTCGTCGAGCAGCTCGAGCGCGCCAACCGTAACCTGGAGGATGTGAGGGTCGGCGAACGCGACGTCGAGAACAGGATTCGGAAACTTGAGGGCACTACTCTGGTGGGTGGTCAGCGATGCCGATAGTGAAGGCGATATCGGGGCATACCAACTGCCAGAAGGTGAAGACGTACCTGGAGAAACGCAACCGCGCCATGGCGCGCGACTTCTTCAATCTGTCGTGGGATGAGCGCGATATGGAAGGCTACGACGAGACGATGAAGAATGTCGTGGGGTGGGACGACGAGATGGACGCCACGCGGGTCCGATGCGGCAACGACGAGCCATACGAGGGCAGGCGCGTCCGCACCTACAAGCACTTCATCATCTCGCCGACCCCGACGACCACATAGACCTTCCCGCCCTGCGCGAACTTACGGGAGCGTGGGCCATGAAGTTCTTCGGTGACTACCAAGTGGCCATCGTGTACCACGACGACAACCAGAACCGGATCCCGCATGCGCACCTGATCGTGAGCTGCACCAACCTGTTCACCGGAAACCGGCTGCACACCGACAATCCTTTCGAGCTGAACTGCGCCCTTCAGGACATGGCGCATGATAGGGAACAGGCGTGCTTTCCAACGTGACGGAACACGACGAGGGACTGTCGCGCCTAGCGGCAAAGGATGAGCCGGAGTAGACCGCCAGGATGATGCAGCCGACGTACATGAGCCGCTCAGAACGCGAGCTCGTGGACAGTGGCGCATACTCCTGGGTTGCAGACATCCGAAGCCGCGTATCCGTGGCTAAGGGCCTTGCGCGCAACGAGAGCGAGTTCCGCGGCATCCTGGACACGCTGGGCGTGACGGTGGCGGACAACTCGCCGAAGGCAACCAACCGGGACTGGGTCTACTCGCTTGCAGACGACCCCAAGTGCAAGGTGACCGGCGGGCGCCTGGGATACCTCTACAGCCGATGCTCGCTCGAAAACGGGTTCGAGAATAAGGCTGCCTACCACCCCGACGCCGCTTCGTCGCGGACGATCCTGAAGGCCGCGAAGGATGCCGTGGTTCTAAAATTCCGCCGTGTGCTTGGGAGATGGATTGCCCATGGCCCGCCCCGCTTTCCTCCGTTGCGGCCATCATGCCGAAACGGAAATCGACATGTCGGCGGACCTGGGGCAGATTCAGATTCAGTGATTCTACGAAGGGGATTGCGGAGCGGTTTCTCGCCGTGTGCGACGCCGACGAACTCGATGCCGACCTCCAGAGGCAGCTCGCGCTGGTCATGCAAATCCTCAACGGGCTCGGCGTGGCGCCGTCGTCTGGAAGGTGCGCGACGAGCGAGAAAGGACCCAGCGACGTTCTCTTCGGGATGTCTCGGTGCTAATCCCAGGCCGCGATTGGGAGACGCAACCGCTTCCGGGCGCACGCGCGTGCCGGCGCGGCGAGGGACCGCAGGCG
>UMII01039806.1_pt1 | contig 12374 bp, 7 predicted proteins | sample 1965731 | NCBI WGS metagenome assembly UMII01 (sample SAMEA4836118, study PRJEB28245) | human gut metagenome | biome: gut microbiome; material: fecal sample | place: Denmark | collected 2008
GGAAGCATACGGATCTGTCATCTTCACCGTTCCGGTAAGTTCCTGCTGTGCCCGCCAGGGAATCGTATCTCCGCTGTCGTTTTTCAGCGGCTGTCCCTGCGTCAGGATATGGATCCAGCCATTCATATCTTCCTGTGTGAAATAGCGTGTCTTTGCCTTGTAGATCTTCATGCTGTTTCCCTGCGGGAGATAAACACTCGCCTGAAGATCCACATGAATCTTACCTTCTTCCACACTCAGCATACAGGGACTCGCTGCCTGTACCTGTTCTGCTACGCTGACATTTTCCACTGCCTCTGTGCCGGAAGAATAAGGACGGATACTGTCTCCGGTCTCTGTCTCTTTTTCCTTTACAATACATTCATCTTCCGATGTTTCCATACAACCGGTCAGAAATCCTGCAGCCATCAGGATCATTCCGATCCATACGATCCTTCGTAAGATTCTTTTTTTTGCCCTTTTCATTTTTTCTCCTTACTGTTCTTCCGAAAAGATCACCCGGATCTGCGTACCGACGCCCGGTTTGCTTTTGATCTCCATCTTTGCACCATGAAGCTTCACGATCTGTGTGCAAAGTGCAAGCCCCAGCCCGATCCCGCCTGCTTTTTTGCTTCTGGATTTGTCAACCATATAAAAAGCCTCCGTGATCTTCGGAATCTCTTCTGCCGGGATTCCTCTTCCGTGGTCTTCCACCAGAATGCATGTTCCGACCGCTTCAACATAAATGGTATCACCTTCTTTGGAAGCTTTCATGGCATTATCGATCAGATTCACCAGAAGACTCTCCATCAGATCCATGTCCATGAGCAGAACGGTGTCATCGCTCCTGGTTTCCAGTGTGATCCCCTGTTCTTTCAGATGATATTTCTCAAGCTCCGCCACTTTTCCGATCAGCTGGCTGACCGGATGCTTCTCCATATGGATCGTCTCGTTGTTGTAAAGCTCCAGCAGATTCATCATCTTTCCGGAAAGTCGCTCCAGACGGCGACACTCGTTGTTGATGTGCGTCAGTGCCTTTTTCTGCTGTTCTTCGTTGATCCTCACATGCAGAAGCGTATCCGAATAGCCGATGATGGAAGTCATCGGCGTTTTCAGCTCGTGTGCCAGACTACCAAGAAGCTGTTTCCTTCGCTCAGAAACCTGTGCCAGCTCCTCCATCTGACATTCTATCTGGTCTGCCATCTGATTAAAAGAGACGCTCAGTGCCCCGACCTCGTCATTGGAACGCACACGTACACGGCGGTCCAGCTGTCCCTGGCTGATCGCACCGGCTGTCTCTCTTAAGTCACGCAGCGGTTTTAACATTCTTCGTATCATCCAGAACACCGCATTGATCGCCACCGCAACGATTGCACCCAAAATGATCAGGAACATGCCGATCTGCGTCAGCACATTGTTATAAATTTCCGAAATATCCCGCACCAGCAGAAGCTGATACGATGTATTTTTACTGTCTGAAAGCGGGATTTTCTGTCCGACGATCATCAGATGTCTGCCGTTTTTCTGCTGAAAAGCTGCCACCGGCTCATAAGAATCAAACTGTTCAAGCCGGTTTCCGGTCAGCTCGAAATTCGTGGTATTCGCTGCAAGCTGCCAGTCCTGAAGCAGCATATAATCTCTGCTGCTGTATCTGCGCAGCAAAAACTGGAGATAAGCTTTCCTTGCGGTGTCGCTCATCTCCTCCGTAGCTGCATTTTCAAGACTCTGTCCCAGTGCATAAGCGGTCGCACGCACCTGTCGTGACGCTGCACTTGATGTCTGCCTGATGTTATAATTTGATGTCTCATACACTGTGATCCCACCGTAAACTACCATGGAGATCAAAAGAATCGCTGCCGTGAGCAGAGATATTTTCTGCCAGAGCTTCATACTACTCCTCCAGTCGATATCCGATCTTCGGAATGGTCTTGATGACATCCGACAGATCCAGTTTCCTGCGAAGCTGTCCGATATGTACATCGATCGTCCTTGTCTCACCCAGATAATTGCTGCCCCATACTTCATTCAGCATCTGTTCTCTGGTAAATGCCACATTTTTATTCTTTGCCAGTAATACCAGCAGATCATATTCCATCGGCTTCAGACTGACTGTCTGCCCGTTTCTGGTCACTTTATGCTCTGATAAATGGATCTCCAGATCTTTCACCTGTATGATCTCTTTTTGCTTTCCGGTACGCTCCAGCACTTTCTCCACACGCACCAGCAGCTCCAGAACCTCAAACGGTTTAACGATATAATCCTCCGCTCCCGATCTCAGTCCCTTGATCTTGGAATTTACATCTGCCTTAGCCGTGATATAAATGACCGGTATGCCATATTTTTTCATAACTCCGAGAAGTTCAAAGCCGTCTTTGCCCGGCAGCATAATATCCAGCAGTGCCAGGTCAAAATCCTCCTCTTTCTCCAGTGTTCCCTCAACTTCATTGCCATCCAGAACCGGAACCACTTCGTAGCCGGTCACTTCCAGATTCATACAGATCAGCTCTGAAATCGCCGTATCATCCTCTACCACAAGAATGCGGTTTGCCATAATTCTCTGCCCCCGTACTTCTACATTTTATAACTGCCCGCCATCGGTGCAGTTACCCTGCTTTCATTCTTTCCGGTCATCCTCCGCTTCCAGGCTCTTCAGTTCCCGGCAGAGTCTGGAAATCGGAAGTCCGACCACGTTATAATAATCTCCTTCAATTCTTTCTACGAAAATTCCTGCACGTCCCTGTATTCCATAACTGCCTGCCTTGTCAAACGGCTCCCCGGTGGCAATGTACGCTTCGATCTCCTGATCACTCATCGATGTCATAAAGACATCGGTCCTTTCATGGAATGACCGGATGATCCTTTCATCCCCTTTTTTCTGTAACAGTGTCACGCCCGTATAAACCTGATGCTTCTCTCCCTGAAGCATGGCAAGCATCTGATGTGCATCTTCGGCATCTTTTGGTTTCCCAAGTACTTTGTTTCCTTTGGCAACGATCGTATCTGCCCCGATGATCACAGCATCTCCTGTCACGGCTTCTGCAACTCCCTTTGCTTTTGCAAGTGACAGTTCTTCAACGATCTCTCCCGGTTCTTCTTTTGTGATACATTCTCTGGTACTGCCGATCAGTATCTCAAAATCGATCCCGGCCTGTTCTAAAAGCTCACGCCTTCTCGGCGAAGCGGATGCAAGTACAATTCTCATACAGTCCTCCTGTTGCGGTGCTGCCTGCGGCAACCCAAAAGAACCACCCCTCGCTATTACTATAACAAAGAGCGGTTCTTAAAATCTTCTAATTTTTGTAAACAAAATGTAATTTCCGTTAGCGGATTACCTTAATCCATCCTTCCGGTGCTTCCAGACGACCCATCTGGATACCGGTCAGTGTCTCATACAGTTTTTTGGTAACCGGTCCCATCTCTGTCATACCGCTTGGCATGCAGATTTCTTTGCCGTGATCTACGATCTTTCCAACCGGTGAGATAACAGCGGCTGTTCCGCAAAGTCCACATTCTGCGAAATCTTTTACTTCATCGAAGTAAACTTCTCTTTCTTCTACTTCCAGTCCCAGATATTCTTTTGCAACATAAACAAGAGAACGGCGTGTGATAGAAGGCAGAATACTGTCTGACTTCGGAGTTACGACCTTGTTGTCTTTTGTAACGAACAGGAAGTTTGCTCCGCCTGTCTCTTCTACTTTGGTTCTTGTAGCCGGATCCAGATACATGTTCTCGTCAAATCCCTGACGGTGTGCATCCATGATCGCATGCAGGCTCATGGCATAGTTCAGACCTGCTTTGATATGTCCGGTTCCTCTTGGTGCTGCACGGTCGAAATCGCTGACACGGATCGTGATCGGCTTTACGCCGCCCTTGAAGTACGGTCCGACCGGTGTACAAAATGCACGGAACTGGTATTCATCAGCCGGTTTTACACCGATAACTGCATTTGTTCCGAACATGTACGGGCGGATATATAAAGTAGCACCTGATCCGTATGGCGGTACATAATCTGCATTGGCTTCTACCAGTTTTACGATTGCATCTACGAAACGATCTTTCGGGAATACAGGCATTTCCAGTCTTTTTGCGGAATTCTCCATACGCTCTGCGTTGAGGTCCGGGCGGAATACAACGATGCGTCCGTCTTCTGTTGTATATGCTTTCATACCTTCGAATACCGTCTGTGCATACTGCAATACACAGGCACACTCACTGATTGTAACCATGTCATCGGTACTTAATGTACCCTCATCCCAGGCACCGTTTTTAAAATTTGATACATAGCGATAGTCTGTTTTTACATAGCCAAATCCAAGATTTGACCAGTCAATATTTTTTCCCATGTTATCCTCCTGACGCCTTACCTGCTGCTTTTTCAATCCATAAATACTGGTACAACAGTCTGACAAAATATTTTTGATATGTTTCTAAGTATAATACTTTTTTCTGTGATGCACAAGCATATTTCCTGCAATTTTTAGCAAATTCATGCAAAAACTGCAAGAATCAGGTCCGTTTGATAAATTTACTGCGGCAGGAAGGACAGGTGATCTCGATTTTTCCCTTCCCTCTCGGGACACGGATTTTCTGTCTGCAATGCGGACAGCGGTAGATTTTGTGTGTTTTGGAATCGCTGATCACACTTTTGTCCCCTTTGCAGAACCGGACAACCTTTTCTTTTGTATCCATATACATACGCTCTTCTTCGCATCGTTTCCGGATATTTTTGGAAAACATGCGGTAATACATCCAGATCAGCAGAATCCAGCTGACATAGTTCAGTGCCGATGCCCGCAGCAGACCGGAAAGCAGGATGCATACCAGTGCTCCCACCAGCAAAAACCTGGAAAAATGGTCGATCCCATATCTGCCCTGCATAAATTTTTCGAATTTCTGTCTCATACTATACCCTTTCTTCTGACCCGGCCTTTCTTTTGCCCTTATCTTTCTTTTACACCGCTCTGATCCGCCTGAGGCTATATCAGAAAACGCAATGGGTCATACGTGATTTTTGTTTCTTGACTCATCTTAATACTCCGCCCGCAGAAAATCAATAAACTGGCTATTAAATAATTCTAAAGTTGCATCCCTTTCTTAACATCGTAAAGCCGAGTGCATGTGAGACGTCTCACTGCTGCTCCAATATTTCTCCAAAGTTCCGCCGAAGTCTCTTGCCAGTGTCCGTATGTTTTGTTATAATGCAGTTAGTTTTGTCAAACTATGTCGCCCGATCGGGCGACGGAATGGAGTTTTGTATGAAAGTAAAACATATGACGTTTCTGGCAATGTACACGACCATTGCCCTGACGATTTTTGTGGTGGAGGCAATGCTGCCGCCGCTCGCCCCGATCCCCGGGATCAAGCTGGGACTTGCTAATGTCGTTACGCTGTGGCTTCTGTATTATGCTACCTGGAAGGATGCTCTGTGCGTACTTCTGATGCGTATCCTGATCGCCAGCATGGTGACCGGGCAGATGGTATCCTTCTCCTACAGCCTGTGCGGCGGTCTGTTCTGTTTCGTGGCCATGGCACTGCTCTTTCGGCTGCTCGGGAAAAAGCACATCCCTTTTATCAGTGTGATCGGTGCCCTTTTCCATAACCTCGGTCAGATCTGTATCGCCATGGTGATCCTTCGCTCGGCAAGTATTCTTGTTTATCTGCCGATGCTGACCATCAGTGGAATTCTCACCGGAGCATTCACCGGACTGTGTGCATGGTTTGCATCCAGAAGGCTTCGAAAAGACCAGGTGTGGTTTATCCGCTGATCCACGGCTTTCAGAGACATATATGCCTGGATATCCTGAACTGCTGTAACAAAAACAGAGTCCCGAAAACGGGACTCTGTTTTTGTTTTGCAGCTTTTCATCCTGGATGATGCCTGCGAATCGCCCTGACACAAAGGAACAATTGCATCCTTATTTTGTTTTCTTATAAGATGCCTTCTTTACGCCTGCTTTTTTCAGAGCTTTTTTCAGCTTGTTCAGCTGTGATTTTTTCATCTTCTTCGGTACTTTCACCGTTACTTTTGATTTTCCGGACTTGAATGCATTCTTTCCAACGCCCGGTGCTTTGATTCCCTTGAAGGTGATCGTTGCCAGTTTCTTGCATTTGTAGAAGCTGCTCTTGCCAATGCTCTTGACATTTGCTCCGATCACAACGTTCTTCAGTCTGGATGCATTTTTGAATACATTGTTTGCAACTGCGGTTACTTTAAAAGTGTATCCGTCAATGGTCACCGTTGCCGGAATCGTTACCGTCTTGACCGTTTTCTTCAGAAGCTTGCTTACTGTTACCGTACCATTCTTAGCATCTGATTTTGTTACTTTGAATGCCAGTTTGCCGTCAGCACTCTTATGAACAGATCCTTTTGCCGGAACTTTCTTCGGTACATCTGGTTTTTCTGTCTCCGGAGCCTTTGCCTTTACGTTGATCTCAACCGTTGCTTTCACATCCGGTCTTGCCACGCTGCTTACGGTAATGGTTGCTTTTCCGGCTGCTTTTGCGGTTACCACACCTGCATCGCTGACTTCTGCGACTGCTTTATCACTGGATTCATACTTCAGATCTTTGCTGTCTGTAGTATCTTCCGGAGTGATCACTGCGGTCAGTTTTGCAGTTTCGCCGACTTTCAGTTCGCTCTTGTCTGCTTTTACAGAAACTCCTGTGATTGGTTTTTCCACAACCGGTTTACCGTTTACTTTTACTGCGATTTCTGTATATACATCGCTGTCTTTTACAGAAACTTTAATCTTGGTCTCACCGGCTTTGACTGCTGTTACATTACCTTTTTCATCTACTGTTGCTACTGTTTCATCTTCTGATGTAAATACAATTTCACCTTTTGCATAGTAAGGTGCGATTGCTGCACTTACCTGTGCACTTTCTGCCTCTTTCAGTTCCAGAGCATCTGTCGAAACATGTACACCCGTTGCAGACATATCGATGTTATTGTATTTATACTCATCGAAGTCATACCACAGTACCGTCTTTTCGTTGTCTGCTTTGTAAGTTCCGTTATCCAGATCATCTTTGCTCAGTGCTGCTGAGTAAACGCGGATGTTCTTCAGATATCCGGAAGAAAGACGTTGTGTCTCCGGACAATATCCGATACCAAGCGGATAGGTCGTTGTAGCTACGCTTCCCACATTCTGTGTGGTTACCATTTCTTTTCCTTCTACATAAACAGAAATATTGTTTCCATCGTAAACTGCTGCTACATGCAGCCACTGGTTCATTTCTTCTGAAGTAAGAGGAACCTGTACGATCTTCCAGCTTCCATTCGTATTCTTGATAAAGAAGTACACCGTCTGCTCAGAAACACGGAATGCCGCACTGCTGTCACCTTTTGATGCGATCATATTGTAGTCAGCACCATTGTATCCTACATTATTCGGATTAAATACAGCTTCAATTGTAAAGGCTTTATTTCCCCCGATCAGACTGTTGAAGGTTTCATCTGCTGTTTCTCCGGTTACATCTGCATACCCTTTCAGAGCAATTTCGCCGTCTTTTTCTGCCAGATCTGCTGTGGATACGCCACTGATATCCATGTCATAACCATTTGCACTCTGATCTTTTACAACAACGGCTGCATCTTTCGTATCTGCAAGTTTCTGTGCCAGTGCGATTGCCTCCTGCAGTTTCCGGTAACGGATCTCTCCTACGATTGCTTTGCCTTCCTCTGTGAGTGCATTGTAAGATACAAGCATTTTCTGGAGTTCTTTTGTATCACTGCCTGTTACCAGAATACCATCGATTTTATCGCTCAGTTCTTTTGCTGCACTCTGGATGATATCATCCTCAGAAACAGATGCCACCGTGCGGTATGCACGTGTTACATCCATCGGATCGCTGTCTTTTGTGGTATATGGTACCATGGTGTACTCATAAGTATAAGCTTTGTTATTTGGAAGCAGGTATGCGGAAAGTGTATCCGCTCCGCAGCTCTTGTTTCCGGTTCCCTGTGAACGATAGTTTACTGTCAGGATCGTGGAATCCAGTTTGGTCAGTTCATATGGATGCTGTGCCTGATCCAGATCATCTACTGTGAAATGCAGTGCAGACGCTTCTACCGTATCGGTTGCTGCGATTGCCATTGCACTCTTTGCAGATGGGTTGGTTACGCTGATCCATTTTACTCCGGTTACGGTACCGGTATCCTGTGTATCCAGATACGGATAGAACATTCCGGATACGGTGTTGCTATATCTTCCAACCGTTGCGAAATCTTCTCTGTCCCACATAGCCTCTACCGGGCCGTTACCATACCATTCTACGTTTTCATATCCTTCCGGCAGTTCCATAACGGTACCGATACGGATATAACGTCCAAGGCTTGTTCCGGTTGCGTCTACGGTTGCATCTACCGTCACTGCACCGCTTCCGTCTACCTTATAAACCATGGTCTGTTTCAGGTTTGCCTGGCTTGCACTTGCCAGTGTCACACGGATCGTCTTCTGTCCTGCATCGTTTGTTCCGACCGCAATATCAGAAGCCGTTACATTTTTGTTGACATTCTTCCAGTTTCCATCATAATTACCGTTATCGTTGTTGAGAATACCTCTCCAGTAATTCGGAACCGGTCCGCTTGTCAGCAGAGTCTCACCTTTGTATACATAATTTTTCAGTGTTCCGGTTGCTTTCTCTACTTCGAAGCTGAAATCGGTACCGGAAACTTTGATCACATCTTCTGCACTTTCATCTACGGTTACGTTTGTATTGACTGTCGGCTCTACTTTTGTGACTTCTGCCGGGATCTGGAACTGCTCGTAAGCAACTTCGTGTCCTGCTTTTGCCCATTCGGTATCCTCTTTGAGCTGTACAGACAGGTTCAGATAATACTCTGCTCCTGCTTTCTTTTCTTCCGGCATAGATGCACGATACGGAACTTTGATGCTTCCGCTCTCTCTGCCTGCGATGTTGGTATCTTCCGCAGAAAGTTTACCGGAGCCAATCTCTTTTCCGTCTTCAGTCAGTGTCCATTTCACGTCAAAATCATTCAGATTCAGGAAGTTATTTTCATTGTAAACATCGATGGTCTCGCCGAGCAGCCTGCTGTCATCTGCGGTAAACCATACGCTCTGATACTGATATTTTACTTCATAAAGTTCCGGCTGGACATCCCTGTCCGGAGATACCAGACCGTTTACACAGAAGGAGTTGTCGTTCGGGCTTTCGCCGGAGTCTCCGCCATATCCATAGAAGTTGCCTTTGATTTCATCGGAGTACAGATTTGTATGAGCATCGGTATCTGCATAGTAATCATACGGTTTGGAAGATTCATCAACGGTCAGGCCCGAAAAATCTGCCCACAGAAGTACATCATCAGATTTCTCTGTGATTGCCGGTGTCGTGCTGTTCTGAGCATTGATCTCCTCCAGGGACAGTGCTCTGCTGTAAACGCGGCCCATAGAAATTTCACCGTCAAAGGTTCTGCCGTTGTCAGCACTGCATCCTACTCCCAGTGCTACGCTGCTGGATGCAATGGTTGTATTTCCGTTTCCGCTTCCAACCAGCTCTCCATCACAGTAGATCTTGATCGCACCTTTATCGTAAGTTGCAACAACCTGATGCCAGTTTCCTACCCAGTTATCCGGTTTTTTCGCTGTCACAGAATTCCAGTTGTTGTTATAGTAAGCAAAGAACTCCAGCTGTTTACTGCTGTTTGTCTTTAATGCAAACTGATAGTCACCTTTTGCGATCAGGACTTTATCTGCTCCGTCCGATGCCGGTTTGCAGATAACTTCTACGGTAAAGCTCTTGCCGCTTCCGGAGAGTGCTTCGTTGTATTTATCGCTCTCAAACAGTGCATAACCATTTGCACTCTTGCCGGTCAGTGCTCCGCTGTCCGGATTTTCATCGACAGAAGAAATGCTTGCAGATCCTACCACGCCGTCTTTCTTTTCTGTTACAACGTAAGACTGTGGCAGATTGTCAAGGCTTAAGATTCTGGACTGGTCAACCCAATCCCAGATAAATCCGCCGAGCATATTGTCGGAAGAACGGATCGCATCCCAGTATTCTTTCAGGTTACCAACCGCATTACCCATCGCATGGTCATATTCACACAGAACATATGGCATATTTGCTGCTGCTCTGGAATACAGGGTATCAACACTTGGGTACATATTGCTTCGCATATCGGTTCCATTGTTTCCATCCGAAGATTCTGAATGAATCGGTCTTGTACTGTCGTTGTTCTTGAAGTACCAGATCAGATCATAGAACATGCCATTTGCATAAGAAGCACTGCTGCTGTAATAATTTTCGTTTCCGGTTGACCACATAACGATGGCAGTGCGGTTTTTCAGTCTGTTGAATGCGGTAACCGTACGATCCATTGCCAGGTTCTTGAAGTTTACCTGTTTTTCCCCCTGATTCATCAGTGCATGAGATTCCAGGTTGGTCTCACCCATCACGTAAATACCGTATTTATCACACAGATAATACAGATACTCGTCGTTGCTGTAGTGAGAGGTACGCAGTGCATTTAAGTTGTACTGTTTCATCAGTTTGATATCTTCTTCCTGTGTCTCATGCGGTACATATTTGCCGTATTCCGGATCGGTATCATGACGGTTTGTACCTTTGAGCAGAAGCTGTTTACCGTTGATCGTGATCGGTTTGTACTCAGAATCGGTTGTGATACGATTACCATTTGTATCTACTTCTGATTTTGTAAACTCGATCTCACGGAATCCAAGCTGCTGGGAAACGCTTCCCATGTAGGTGCCTGTCTTGGAATCGTACAGGGACAGAACCATCGTGTACAGATTCGGCGTCTCAGCAGACCACAGTTCCGGTGAAAGAACCAGTTTGCTGCCAGCTGTCGAAACGCTGCCGTCGGTATCACCGTCTGCTGCCGGAACGGTATCCAGATCCATCGTCATATCGTTGACAAACATCTTTCCGTCCTGATCATAAAGACGTACATCCACTTTATAACCTTCTGCTGCTGCCTTGGAAGCATTTGCTACGGTTACATTCAGCTTCATCGTTGCATTTTCGTAGTTCTCATCGAGATCTGTCTCTACTTTATAGTCCTGGATATGTACCAGCGGTGCAGAATACAGATATACATCACGGAAAATACCGCCATCATAATACATATCCTGATCTTCCATCCAGGTACCGTCACAGAATTTGTGAACTTCAACTGCCAGAAGGTTGTCGCTTCCGTCTGTTGTCAGATAATCGGTAATATCAAAGCTATGTGGACTGTAGCTGTCCTCGCTGTATCCTACTTCTTTGCCATTTACATATACATAATAGGAAGATTCTACGCCCTGGAAGGAAAGATAAACTCTTCCGTTTGCTGCCTTCATGTCATCGGTCACCTTAAAAGTCTTGCGGTAAAGACCTACCGGGTTATAATTTGCCGGTGCATTCGGGGCACTGACATTACTGTCATATTTTGACTGCCAAGGCATAGTTACATTGGTATAGATAGAAAAATCAAATCCCTGTCTCGTCCAGCTGCAAGGAAGCTGCAGATTTGTTTTCCAGTCGTTCGTCGTTGCTTTGTAGTCGGTCTTATAGAAATCTTTGTATGCATCACCCTGTGCGAGTGCCTGGTTCTGTAACACAACAAGTGACCAGTCTTCCTGATCCTTCCCTGTTAAGAACTGTACATATTTTGATGCTGCTTTGTCGTAATCTTTTGCACCTTTGATTGCTTTCTCTACGCTGTCATACACCACATTGGTCGTTGCAAAAGTGCTTGCCTGTTCTGTGTTGATGCCATATACATCTGCTGCTTTGACCTGATTGCCATCCACATCGGTATAGGTTTCTCCGGTCCATTCTTTGTGCGTGAATTTTGTTTTGTCCACGTCGGATGTTACTTTTGCGGCCTGATTTGGGACAGCTGTTTTTGTCCACGGGTCGGTGTAGCTGGCATTGGTGTTGGACTTACTGTCTGCCTGCGTCTGCAGTGCAGACTCGGATGCTGCTTCAGCTGCAGGTGCTGCACTTACTGCCTGTCCTGCGATCATGGAAGCCGCCAGGGAAAATGCCATAACTTTTCTCCACTTCATACTTCTTGCTCCTTTCTTTTTGCATCTTTTGAAGCTGCAGTCTGCAGCTTCCTTCTAATACATGCTCTAACAAAAATTTCAGTCCTCTTTCACCGGACTTAGTAAAATTTTACCATATTATCCACAATTTGTCCATAACATTTCTATACATTTTACAGTGTTTTACAAGATTTTTACTAAACTTCTCACTATTTTTCAGTAATTCACACAAAAAAAGTGCGACATTTTTGTCACACTTTTTTCTTGCAAGATTTCGCTAAAAGTTGAATGTGCAAACGAACGGTATCATAAAAAATAATACAGCCATGATGAATCCAAAAACAAATCGCTCTGACGGTAGCAAGGCTTCCGTCGTGAGGT
>UMII01064263.1_pt1 | contig 12295 bp, 9 predicted proteins | sample 1965731 | NCBI WGS metagenome assembly UMII01 (sample SAMEA4836118, study PRJEB28245) | human gut metagenome | biome: gut microbiome; material: fecal sample | place: Denmark | collected 2008
CCGTCGCTGCAAGCAGGGAGGCTTCCTCGGCTTCGCCGAGACCTTCCATGCGCATGTGCCAGAAGCGGTCGATGACCAACCTGTCCTGGATCTGACGACCGAAGAACCCTTCGTCAATCTCGCTCGAATGGCCGCGCGTGTTGTCGGTGACGATCACGCGGGTCATGGGATGCGGAACGACGAGTTCGCCGGTTGCGCCGTTGTCGAGCGGAAGCCCCTCAAGAATGTCGTTGCAGCTCACCCACATGTCTGCGGGTGCTGCGCTGAATTCATTGATGAGAAGCGTCCAGCCGTGCTTCCAGGCGAGAAGCGCAGGACCGTCGATCCAGCGGGTCTCACCGCCCTGAAGAGCCCAGTGACCGAGAAGCTCGCGGCGGTCCATGCGGGCGCGTGCAGTGACGCTCACCACGGGAATGCCGAGGCGGGCGCAGAACTGCATGGCCGTGCTGGTCTTGCCGGAGCCCGACGGACCCGACACGTAGATCGGTTCACGACGAGCGAGGTTCCACCACGCGGCGAGCGTGCGGTAGTGCGCCTCGTTGAAGAAGTGGCACGGGTTCAGGACGGGGATGCGGGTGCGGGCGAAAGCAGGAAGCGTTTCGACTTGGTAGCCCAGGCAGTCGCGTTCGCCGGCGAGATGTTCGCCGAAGACGGAGGCCGGGACCGTGCGGGTTGCGGGAGTGAGATGGGAGAGATTGATGTCGGGAGTCATTTTGTTTCCTTTGAAAAAAGAAAACGAGGACGCCCGACCCCATGTGCCCCGCATGTGCAGGGCCCCGAGGGCAAACGCCCTCGTGGTGTTGATGATGTGACGCGCGCCTTCTTCAGATGAAGAGGCGGCGGAGATTGTGCTTGCTTGACCGGAGTCTGCAGCATGCACGTTGCAGCTGTTAAGCACCTTCATGATGCACCGCCCCACCCCGTCTTGTCAAAGGGAACCTGATAATTCGCCATTTCCCGTCAGAAGAAATTTTCCTCGGGGCGCAGGGCGCATAACCCCGTCCCGAGAGGCGCTTTGAGCTCAAGCGCCGCCATTGGCAGCCCTCCTGAAGCGCCAGCGTGTGGCGCGTTTGCAACGAAAAAGGCTCTCACAAATACCATGTTTGCGGTATTCGGAACGCGTCCCGATCCCCCTGTCACGCGTCCACATCATTGCCGTTTTCAATGAGAACGATTGTCGGCAAGCCTTCTCCCGCAATGAGAATGGGTCGCATTGCTGTTTGCGAACAACAGTTCGATTCGAGCGGAAAGTCATTGGAAGCCATTCTCCACGGTTCGTGATGACGCTTGCGCAATGAGAATGACTCGCGTTAGAGTTTAAGCCGACATACCAATGCTGCTCCCTCCTTCGGGAGCGCGACAAACCATCAGGAGCATTTTCATGTTCAAGAAGTCCATGGCCGCCCTTGCGGTTCTCAGCCTTTCCGCGGGCCTTGCCTCCGCCTCTGAAGTCACGCTTTACGGCATCGTCGACAACGGCCTCCTCTACAAGCATTCCAAGGTCGAAACCAACGGCGTTTCGACGAAGACCGACTCCTTCGCTCTTGAGAGCGGCATCTCCTCCCCGTCCCGCTTCGGCATCAAGGGTTCCGAAGATCTTGGCAACGGCATGACCGTGAGCTTCAAGCTTGAAAACGGCTTCAACGCCGACGACGGCAGCTTCGGCGACGACCGCCTCTTCACTCCCTGACGCTCTCCGGCGACTTCGGCAAGCTCTCCTTCGGCCGCATGGGTGCGATCGGTTCCGCCGCCGGCGACTTTGACGCCGCCTTCGCCATCGGCGACGCCTTCGACGGCGGTGACGGCGACGTCTTCGGCTTCGCCACGTCCGACCGCTACGACAACATGGTCACCTACCAGACGCCGAGCTTCTCCGGCTTCCAGGCCACGGTCCAGTACTCGCTCAACGAAAGCAGCGTCGACAACACGAAACGCGAAAACTCCTCTCAGGTCGACCGCTACCTCGGCCTCGCACTGACCGCTGAACTCGGTGCTTTCCAGAGCGTGCTCGCCTATGAAGCCCAGAACTACGCCTCCTTCGGTGACAAGGCTCAGGCCAACACCGAAGACGGTCAGGTCGTCTACCTCGGCGGCAACTACGACTTCGAAGTCGCCAAGGTCTTCGTGATGGGCCAGTACTTCAAGGGCCTCGCTGAAAATCCGTTCGCCGCCGGTGACCCTGTTGACGGTGAAGGCGTCAAGGGCTACGGCGCTCACGTCGGCACGATCGTCCCGGTCGCGGGCGGCGACTTCACGGGCGGCCTCTACTACGTCGACTCCACGGTCAAGAACGCCGAGGAAGACGCCGACGGCAAGTACTACGGCATCGCCCTCAAGTACGAATACCCGCTTTCCAAGCGCACCTCCGTCTATGGCGGCACGGGCTGGTACAAGGCCAAGGTCGACTACTCCGCCGACGACGTCTACAAGGAAGAGGCCTACCAGGCCTACCTCGGCCTCACGCACTGCTTCTGATGAGGCTCATGCATTGATCCTTCGGTCAGCATGGGAAAGATTGGTTCCGCGGACCGGGATTAAGGGTTGAAAAACAGGACGGGCGGCTCCCGGTGAGGAGTCGCCCGTTTCCTTTGCGCCGATCGACACCCATCGAGTCTCGTCCCCTATGCGGATGTACGGCTGGGTGTCATTTACAAACACCTGCAGGAGAGCCCTTTACAAGACACCCTCCCCCGCCCTTGAACGTCAGTCTCCTGGGCCGGTTGTTGCAAATTAGCAACACTCCGCACACGAAATACATATTTTTACAACCGCGCCTGACGTCAGGATCGTCCCTCTTTGAAGGCCCCTTTTGCCGTCCCTCGGGAATACCCTTCCTTCGCGAAAAGAAGGCGGCAAACCCTTGTGCATCAAGGGGAGCGCTCATTTCGTCCGGATCCGTCGAGGTATTTCCGAAATGCCCTGCGTCGCTCGTGGACGTTCGCCTTCATTTGCCCGGACGTCGTTGAGATGGGTTTGCGTACCGCCCGCATCGGCACTAGATTTGCGTTGCGATCAATTCAAACCCCTCGATCCTCCGGAAACGGAGGAAATTGGAGAAATACACAAATGTTCAAGAAGTCTCTCGCCGCGCTCGCCGTTCTCGGCGCTGCCGCCGGCTATGCCTCCGCTGCTGACGTGACCCTTTTCGGCGTCGTCGACACGGGCCTCATCTACACGCACCAGTCCTTCGACGATTCCAACGAAACTGACGTCAACAAGTTCTCCATGGACTCCGGCGTCTCCTCCGCCTCCCGCTTCGGCCTGAAGGGCACGGAAGAACTCGGCAACGGCCTCAAGGTCGGCTTCAAGCTCGAAAACGGCTTCCAGTCCGATTCCGGCGCACTCAAGTCCGAAAAGCGCATCTTCGACCGCGAAGCTTCCGTCTCCGTCTACTCCGACTTCGGTACGCTCTCCATGGGCCGCATGGGCGGCGTTGGCTCCGGTGCCGGCACGTATGACCTCGTCCTCGCCACGGCTGATGCCTTCGACGGCGGCGACAACAACGTCTTCGGCTTCGCCACCTCCGACCGCTACGACAACATGGTCACGTACCAGACCCCGAAGTTCGCCGGTCTCCAGGCTACGGTCCAGTACTCCTTCAACGAAGACTCCGTCAAGGAAACGGCTCGTGAAGGCTCTTCCGCCGTGAACCGCTACAGCTCCGCCGCTCTTACCGGCGACTTCGGCGCTCTCCAGACGGTCCTCGCCTACGAATTCCAGAACTACAAGTCCTTCGGCGCTGATGAACATGACGACGGCCAGATCGTCTACCTCGGCGGCAACTACGACTGCGGCTTCGCCAAGACCTTCGTCATGGGCCAGTACTTCAAGGGCATCAAGGCCGGTCAGCTCACCGCCATTACTGAAGCCGATGCCAATCTCATCGACAAGGCTAGTAATACGGAATCCGCTGCCGACGGCGTCAAGGGCTACGGCGTTCACCTCGGCACGATCGTCCCGGTTGCCGGCGGCGACCTGACGGTTGCGGCCTACTTCACGGACTTCACCGTCGAATTCGATAATGGTGAAGACGGTGATGCCAAGAGCTACGCCTTCGGTGCCAAGTACGAGTACTACCTCTCCAAGCGCACTTCCGTCTACACGGGTGCCGGCTTCGCTCAGGTCAAGTATGACGATGAAGGCTCCGACAAGACGACCCAGGCCTACCTCGGTCTGACGCACCGCTTCTAACCGGATCCTTCAGTGCCCGGATCTGATCCTCAGCACTGAGTCATCCTGAAGCAAGGGCCGGCGGGCTCCGAAAGGAGCCCCCGGCCTTTTTCATGTCCGCCGTTTTCGTGCGCCTTTCCCTTCCCTTTCATCAACGACAAGCTTCGCGATTCGGGACCGCGCCGCCATCCGACAAAGCACCCGCTCAAAAGAAAGACCGCCATGCGTGAAGCAGGACGGTCTTGTCGTCTGGTGCCCTCAAGAGAGGGGATCCACTTGTCAGCGAACGATCAGGAGCGGCACGTCACACTCGCTCGCAACCGTCATCGTGACGGAGCCGAGCAGCGTGGCGGAGACGGAACTGTAGCCGTGGGAGCCCATGACGATCATGTCGTAGTTCTCTTCCTCGGCGTGTTCGGCGATGACGTCGCCCACGTCGCCGTAGAGCGTCTTGGTCGAGACGTTCATGCCGGCGCGCGTGAGAATGGACTCGACCTCGTTGGCGATCGTGCCCGTTTCGGCAAAGCCGTTGGCCTGTTCGTCCTCAGCGCTCTTCTGAACGTGGATCAGCGTGAAGGACGTGCCCTGTTCGAAGAGGTCGACATGCTCCGTGAAGAAGCCCTGGACGCGAAGCGACTGGTCGGACTCATCAAGGCAGATCGCGATGCGCTTCAGGGACTCGGAAGTCGGCATGCGTTCGCGGATGAGCAGAATGGGACGATGAGAGTGCGCCACGACGTCGTTCGAGACGGAGCCGAAGAGCAGGCTGTCAAGCGGGCCCTTGCCGTGCGTGCCCATCACGACCATGTCGGCCGAAAGCTTGTCGCCGGCGGAAACAATGGTCTGGACGGGAGAGCCGACGCCGTAGTCGAGCGTCACGCTGGCGGGAAGCGTGCCGCAGCGGTCAATGATGGAGTCGAAGACGGTCTTCGCCTCCTCGCGGTAGAACTCGTCAAGGGTGTCAGGGTCCGTCGCAAAGCGGATGCGGTCCGAAGCGGGCTCCTGCGCGTAGAAAATGTGGATCTCGGGATCCTTGCCGAAGAGAGCGGGCTTGCCCGTCGCCCAGAAGGCGGCGTTCTTGCTGCATTCGGACGCGTCGATGGGAATAAGAATCTTCATTTTTTGGTCCTCCTCAGAGGTGCTCCTCGACGCAGGGTCCGTCGGAACGGTCGGAACGAAAGGGAGGCGTCGAATAACACCCTTGTGCCCCTTATCTTATAGAAAGAATCGGACCTTCGGGAGGAAAAATCGACATATACCCCCTATTTGATAGCACTTTTGCGTCACGAGTGAGCGCCCCTTGACCCCGCCCTCCTTCACGGGCCGTCTTTACACGGCAAAATCCCTCCAAAAGTCATGCAGGAAACGAGACACGCATAGGAAAAGAGCCGCCGGAAGCGTTCGTTCCGACGGCTCCTGATTGTTTGGACCGGGTCTTTTTTACCTGTCTTTGGCTTCCGCCACAACGAGCGTGAGACCGACTGCACGCAACGAGTCGAGCAGCACCTGAAGCGTCGGATTGCCGGACTTGCTGAAGGACCTGTAGAGGACCGCGCGGCCGATGCCGCTCGCCATGGAAACCTGGCTCATGCCGCGGCAGCGGAAGAGCTGGCCGATGCTCGCAGCGGCATCGGAGGCGGATCCATTGTTGAAGGCCTTGCAGATGTTGTCCATCTGAACCTGGTTATCCTCGAGGGACTTGGGCATGAGGACCGTCTTGTGCGAATTCATTCTGATCATCAGTTTCTCTCTGTATATTTTCGAGTTGAGATTCGGCCTTCAGCGGCGGCTCCTTGACGCAAGGCCCTGTCGTTCCTGCCTTTGAGGGGTATTGTGCGTATCCCCGACAGGCGCGACAGTCTCGAATCCGAGGGACCGTCAGGCCGTGTTTAAATTCGCGTATATGATACAGTCGCGCCGCCCCCTGCTGTCTACGACAAACACCTGAGTCGGGCCCATAAAGAAAAAATTTCTTGCGCCTGATCAAGGTTTTTTCCCAAAATTAACCTTTTCGCCGATGATTGAGCACGGCGTTTGGTTGTCATCTTTAGGTTTCTCCCAAGCGTCATGAGACTGATTCTCGAGTCCTGAAGACTTCTGCAGGAGCGGTGTTTCGAGCCGATTGTCGTGAAAAGGCGAACAATCTGAAGGATTTGGTTGCATTTGCCCGCCCTCTCCAGTTCTCAGGAGGACTTGTGGGTTCTTACCAGACTAAACAGTCCTATAAGGATAAAAATTTCTATATCAAAACACGGTTTTTCGGCCGGCAAAAAGGCCGCTTCGCGATGACGGCGAAACGGCCTTTTTGGGAGTCGTGAACGGGCTGGAGACCGGATCAGGCTCCGAGGCTTGCGACGAGTTCGGGCGCGAACTGCTGGCACCAGCCGTAGGCGGTGAGCAGAATGCCTGCGACGGGCACGAGCGCGTAGATGAGGAACTTCTCGAACGCGCCCCAGGTCTGGACCTTCGAGCGGAAGACGAAGGCGAAGACCACGGCTGCGCCGAAAATGAAGGAGCCCTGGCGGAAGTTCTGGCGGGCCTCCTCGATCGTGAAGTCGAACATCATCGAGAGGGAGACCGATAGGGCCCAGGCGCAGATGATCGCGCCGGCCACCCAGAGAGCAGTGCCGATTCTGTCTTTCATAATTGGATGTCAGTCGGGTTCTTGTGGTTGCAAAAGGATTCCGTATTGTAGTCCCATGGAACGAGCGCCGTTGAAGCCGATCCGATTGCCGCGCCGCCTCGTCCGTGACGAAGGCTCGCCGATGCACGTTTTCCTCTTTTGCAGAGGACATTCGCCTTAGAATGACTGCATCCAAAAATTCTCGTAGAGGACGCCAAGCAGAGCCCGAAGCCTAAGATCCATGACCTTGCCATTCTCAACGCCCGCGTGCTCGACGTCTTCACGGGAGCGCTCGATACGAAGACAGTACTTGTTGAAGACGGCCTCATCCACGGGTTCGGTTCGGAACCCGCAAAAGAAACTTTCGAAGCAAAGGGCGCTGTGCTTCTGCCGAGCCTCATCGACTCGAACGTGCACATCGAGAGCCCGATGCTCTCCCCCGCCAGCTTCGCCTCACTGGTTCTTCCGTTCGGTACGACGACTGTCACCGCCGACCCTCATGAAATGACCAACGTACGCCATGCACGGGCTCGTCGAGGTCTGCCGGGACCTCCCGCTTGTCGTGAAGCTCATGGTGCCGTCCTGTGTTCCGGCCCTGCCCTTCGAGGATGAAGGCGCTTTCATTGATGCCGGGCAGACACAGGCGCTGCTCGAACACCCCGAGTTTTTTCGGTCTTGGCGAAATGATGAACGTGCCCGGCATCCTCAATGGCAACCCCAAGGCCTGCAGCAAGGTCGCGGCTGCCCTAAATCTCGACAAGCCCGTCGACGGTCACGCGCCGCTTTGCACGGGCGCGGATCTCGAAGCCTATGCCCGAGCAGGCATCCGCACGGACCATGAATGCACGACGACTGCGGAGCTCAGGGAACGCATCTCGCTTGGCATGTACGTCTCGATCAGGGAAGGCTCGCTCGCGAGAAACCTTCTGCCCTTGATCGAGAACCTCACTGCCGACCTCTCGCGGCGCTGCAGCTTCTGCACCGACGACAGGCACGCCGCCGACACGGTCGAGCGCGGTCACATCAACGGCATGCTGGCGATGGCCGTTGAGGCGGGCATCCATCCCGTTGACGCCGTGAGGATGGCGACTCTCAATACCGCCGAATGTTATGGCCTTCAGGACCGCGGTGTGATTGCGCCCGGACGCAGAGCCGATCTGCTGCTTCTCGACAACCTTGATGACTTCAGTCCGCTCGCCGTCTGGACGAAGGGCAGGCTCGTCGCGCGCAACGGGAGCCTTGTCATCGGTGCGCCAAAGCAGAAGCCCGGATTTCTCGCGGACACGGTGAGGATTGCGCCCGTGACGGCCGAATCCTTCGACTTCAAAGCCCCGTCCGAGAAAGCCAGGATGATCGGCCTTCTGCCTCACAGCCTCATCACGGAGGAGAAGATTGCTGCGGTGAAGACACTTCGCGACGGTACGGTGAGGCTCTCCGACAATCCGGGATGCGTGAAGCTTGCGGTCGTCGAACGCCACAGGCGCACAGGCCACATCGGCACGTGTCTTCTTGATCCCGCCTACGGACTCAGAGGCGGCGCAATCGCCATGTCGGTTTCCACGACTCCCACAACATCGTTGTAGCTGGTGACGACGAAGAGGACATGGCGCTTGCCGTGCAAAAGATTGAGGAAATGCAGGGCGGCATCGTCATGGTCTCGAAGGGCAAGGTGCTCGATGCGCTGCCGCTTCCCGTCGCGGGCCTCATGAGCGACAGAACGCCCGAAGAGACGGCGGCGGCCATCAGGCGGCTCACGAAGCTCGCCCACGGGCACTACGGCATTTCGCAGGACAGCAACGCCTTCATGACCCTCTCGTTCCTTGCGCTCCCCGTGATTCCGCACCTCAAGCTCACGACGAAGGGGCTCTTCGACGTCACCCGATTTGAGTTCGTGCCAAATGATGCGGGCGCATGAAGACGGTCGAGGACGACTGAGCGTCCGAATTTCATCTAGCCCGGCCGCATTTTTTACCTGCCGTCATGCTTTTCCCGGGATTTGGGCGTTTTCTTCGTATTTTTTGCCTTTCCCTCGTGTACACTTGAGCTCATTCGTTATTTAAGCAAGATCAGGAACATGTCCAACGTCTTCATCACCGGCGCTTCAAGCGGCATCGGCGCGGCACTTGCCCGCCAGTATGCGCAGCGAGGCGACGTCCTCGGGCTCGTCGCCCGCAATCCAGAAAAGCTGCAGGCCCTCATCGACACGCTTCCCGGCGACAAGTCTCGCTACCACGCGATTCCCGCCGACGTGACGAAAAAGGATGAAATCATTGCGGCCGCACAGAAGTTCGAGGCCCTTTCCGGCGGCGCTGACATCGTGATCGCCAACGCGGGCATTTCCATCGGCTGCAAGACCGAGTTCTACGAGGACCTTGAGGTGATGGAAGCCATCTACAGGACGAACGTCTTCGCGATGGCCTACACCTTCCACGGCTTCATCGAGCCGATGACGAAGCGCGGCCGCGGCAAGCTCGTGGGAATCGCCTCAGTCTCCGGCATTCGAGGCCTTCCCGGCAGCGAAGCCTACGGCGCATCCAAGTCCGCCGTCATCACCTACAACGAAAGCCTTCGCGTAGGCCTCAGGAAGACGGGCATCAAGGTCCAGACGATCAGTCCGGGCTTTGTGAGGACGCCGCTCACGAGCGCCAATCCCTACAAGATGCCCTTCGTGCTCACGCCCGACGAATTCGCCGAGCGCGCCGTCAAGACCATCGACAGCGACGCCTCCTACCGCACGATTCCCTGGCAGATGGGCCTTCTCGCGAAGGCCATGCGCATTGCGCCCAACTGCCTCTGGGACAAGATCGTCGCCAACCGCAAGCAGAAGCCCCGCCTCGCCGACAAGCAGAAGGCCGAAGCCGAGGCCGCGCAGAGGAAATGAGCGCGTCAGAACACGTGACCCGACCGGCTCGACCCTGATTGAGCCGGTCCATTACAAAGAAATAGACCAGCGACCTTCCGGCGACGCGACGTCGTCGGCAGGTTCATGCGCGACATGAATCCGCGCAGCGCGTGCCGGCGCACGCCGACCCTCATGGAGATTCACATGACCACCTACAAGCCCACCGGTGAGAAGCCTGACGAATTCAACCTTTATCTTCAGGAACGCATGGCCGCGCTCGGTCTCGATCCGAAGACCATCGCGGAAAACACGGGCATTGCGCTCCCCACGGTTCTTACCCATCTGAACCTCCCCGGCAAGCCCATCAAGCCCCAGAGCATCCAGAAGTTCGCAGCCGAGCTCAACGTTCCTTATGCGGTGCTTCGCGACCTCTACACGCGCGTGCGCTGCCAGGGCAAGGTTCGCACGAAGTACGTCATCGGCATGATGCCCAAGGGCGAGACCGCCCTGCTCGCCATGATGATCAAAAACACCCTGACCTACAGGTCCATTCCTATGACCGATTTCTCGGAGATGACGGGCATTCCTCTTGATCAGCTCATGTATCCCCCGAGAAAGCCCTCCGACGCCTTTGTCGCAGCCCTTGCACAGGGTTTTGACGTCGGCGAAGACGCCATCCGTGAACATGCCACCAGTCTCGTGGACACGAAGGACAGGACGCCCATCGTGCTCTCCGAGCTCCAGAAGCGGGGACTTTGCTTCAGAGACTGGATCGCCATGACCAACTGCTCCGTCGAGAACGCCTACAGGCTCCTTGTCGGCAGATTTCCGCTCGATCCCGACCTCAAGATCACGGCTGCTCTGGCCCTTCGCATCGATCCCGAAGAATTCATCTTCAGATACGACACCTCGAAAAGCACCACTGCCTCCGAAGCCAAGCGTGCGAAGCGCTTCTGCGAGCTTGTCATTGCCATGATGGAGCACAAGAAGCTCACGAAGTCCGAGTTCATTCACAAGAGCGGCGTGCACTCCTTCACGGCCGACACCATGCTGGCCGGCGAGACGACCTCGCTCCTCTACAGAACGCTGGAAAAGACCTCGGCGGCCCTGGAGATCCCCATCGAGACGATCATCGATCATATTTCGGGACTCAAGCCCGCCATTTGACGTCTCCTCGACGTCATCCTTCAGCGGTGACGACCGGGTCGCGGAAGACGAATCCCTCAGGACTAGGTCCGGCGGCAGCCCTTGGTGTGGAAATATCCGGTGGAATCCTTTTCAAAGATCGTACCGTCCGGATACGGTATTTTGCCGTCATAGCACATGCTGCGCATTTCAGGTGAAATCGAAATCGAGAAGCGAATTTTCATCATCTGTTGACGCGTGAGCTTGACACCCGCCTTCCTGGGTGCGTCGGCCGACACCCCGGCCGAGATCCTGACGCACGGACCGCCGTTAATGACGGCCGTACGCTGAAAGGCTCCGCACTTCTCCAGCATGGCCAGAACGAGGAACGCCGTCTGTTCGGTGGTGATCAGGCGCGCCAGCGCCTCGAGGCCACCCTCGGCCTGAAGGACGCGGGCGGCGTTTTCAAGGTGTTCGGGATTCCTGCAGAGTGGCGCAACCTGATGGATGGTTCGGTTGAGTGAAAGCCATTGCTCGTCGACGACAGGTTTCCTGAGGGTCAAGTTTTTTATGTATGGTGTCATTTCTGTAGCTTGTGTTATTGCGAAGAAATGTCGAAACGCCTGAGCGGTTTCGACGCGAACATCGTGCCATGCAGATCAAAAGTTTTCAACCCGAGCAAATGACGGAAATGTCGTCTCAAGGCGCATCCAAGGCGGTTTTCGCCTTTTGAAATCAATTTATCAGGGTGAAGATCTCTGCCGCTTCAATAGAACGTGATCGTCGTCAACGCCTGAAAGACAGAGGCCTTAAGGCGATGTTCACTTCCAGATTTCATCAGGAGCATCGACGAGACTTCGATTTCTTGATTCAAATCAAGCCTTTCTGAAATCACCCTCGAGATCAAGGATCAAGCTAAAAAAATGGACCGCCTGCAGGCAGTCCTCTTGAGTGTCGAATGGAGCGCAAAATGCACGGTCGTCAGCGCATCATGCCATCGCAGTCCGTGCAGAGTTCTTCAATGTAGTCGATGCGGGAAAGCGCATGAGACCAGCAGACGGGAATGCCGTTGTCGCCGTCTTGGCCGTAGATGATGCCGGCAAGGCCCCCGGTAACCGCACCGATCGTGTCGGCGTCACCGCCCAGATTGACGGCCTTGAGGACGGCATCGACGTAGTTGTCGGAGTTGATGAGGCACCAGAGGGACGCCATGAAGACGTCGGAGACGAAGCCGGAGTTCGGCACGGAGACGCGCGAGAGGTGCGGCATGAGCTGCAGCTTCGGGAGGTAGTAGTCCGGAATCTCGACGAAGTGGTTCTCAATGAGCGTTTCAAGCGCCTCGGCGGGCTTGTGCCCCTGAAGGAGCTCGTCGACGTAGCACGAGTAGAGACGGCAGATGACGATGCTGATCTGGTGGCTGTGCGTGAGCGAACCAGCCGCATCGACGATCTCGAGGCGGTCGGGGCGGTTGAGAAGCGCATAGGGAAGCATGCGCATGAGTGCGCCTGCGCCGTTGTCGAGAATGTCGCCGCCGC
>UMII01054846.1_pt1 | contig 12279 bp, 15 predicted proteins | sample 1965731 | NCBI WGS metagenome assembly UMII01 (sample SAMEA4836118, study PRJEB28245) | human gut metagenome | biome: gut microbiome; material: fecal sample | place: Denmark | collected 2008
ACGGCAGGTTCCCGAAGAAGGCCATCATCCCAAGCTCCGCCGCCGTGGTTCAGAGCGCGGCGACGATGCTCCGGGATGAGGTGAACGCCGGGACGCTCGGCCACATCGCCTCGCCCGCCCTCGATGAGTCCGCCATGAAGTCGGTGCGCCGCGACATCGGCCACGACGGCTGGGGCTTCGGAGACGGCGCGAACATCATCTCCGCGCCCATCGAATCGGCATCCCTCGCGCTCTACGCGGCGCGAACCACGAGGAGAGACCCGCAAAGAGTACAGGAGGCAAGTTTCTGATGAACATCGACATGAACCTCGCGGCCGGGGTCTCCTCAGCCGCCAACCTCGAACCCGAGGACAGGGAGACGGTATTCGAGCTGATGAACCTGTGGCGCAAGAAGCGCCCGCGCAACCTGCTGCGCGAGAAGTACTACCTCGGCCACGTGCGCGTGAAAGACCTCGGCATCGCCATGCCGAAGAGCCTGGCGAGGAAGATTGACCCGCGCATCGACTGGCCGAAGAAGGCCGTCCACGCGCTGGCGGACAGGAGCGTGTTCGACGGGTTCACCACCGACGACGATGCGACCACCGACGAGCTTAGGGAGATATGCGCGGCCAACTGCATGGAGGCGCTTTACCGCAAGAACCTCATCTGCGAGCTGAAGCACTGCTGCGGCTTCTGGACGGTATCCGAGGGCGAGGGCGGCATGCCCGTGATCAGCGCGTACCCGGCGACCGCCGCCGTTGCGCTCTGGGACGATTCGCTGAAGGCCATCCGCGCCGGCCTCGTGGTGGCCGAGTCCAAGGCCGTGGAGGGAAGCGCGGTGACGCGCAAGCCAACGCTCATCGAGGTCTACACCAAGGACGCGGTGATCGTGCTCCGCAACAGGGACGGCAACTGGGAGGCCGAGTACCGCGAGCACTCCATGGGTCGCCCGCTCATGGAGCCGATGCCCTACGGTGCCACCCTGGAGCGCCCGTTCGGCTCCTCGCGTATCACGCGCTCCGTGATGAGCATCACGGACGATGCGATCAGGCAGCGCGCCCGCATGGAGGTGGCGGCGGAGTCCTCCACGCTCCCTCAGATGTGGCTCCTCGGCACCGACAAGCGCATCACGAACAAGGAGAACAAGTACGACGCTTCCGTGGGGGCAATCAACGAGGTGACCAAGGACAGCGACGGTGACTCACCGAGCATCTGGCAGTCCGCGCAGCTCCAGATGGCACCCCTCAGCGAGTACTTCCGCAACCTCGCGTGCCAGATGTCGAGCGTCACCAACGTGCCGGTCAGCTTCTTCGGCGTGAGCAACGACAACCCCAGCTCCTCGGACGCCATCGCCGCGTCCCTGGAGCCTCTGGTCATCGACGCCAAGAACCTCAACCGTGACAACGGCAACGCCCTCCGGAACGTCGCCTACATGGCTCTTGCCGTCAAGCACGGCACGGACTACGAGACGGAGCGAGACGCCGGCAGGAACGTCAACCCCCGATTCATGTCTCCGGCCTACCCGTCCGTGGTGAGCCAGAGCGACGCGGTTCTGAAGCAGGTTCAGGCCATCCCCAAGCTCGCGAACTCCGACGTGATGCTCGAAATGCTCGACTTCACGGACGAGCAGATGCAGCGCATCGAGAGCGACAACAAGAAGGCTCAGGCAAGCGCCGCCGTGATGTCGCTGCTGGCACCGAAGGAGGATGACGGTGGAGATACCGAGCAGCCTGCTTGATGAGTTGACGCGAGAGGTGAACGCCCTCTCCGAGGCGGCTCAGCGCCAGGCGAGCATCGCCATCGGGCAGGTGATAGCGGAGTGGGACGGCGAGGACGTTGCCGACCTAAGGACGGCCGCGTTCGCCGTCCTCGACGCCCTGCTATCGACGTACACAGACCTGTCGGCCGCGCGAGCCGCCGAGTTCTACGACGCATCGCGCGAGGCGCAGATGGTTCGCAGGAAGTACCGCGCCGTGGTTGACTCCCGCCGAGACCCGAAGGCTACGGAGGGCGCGATAAGGGCGATCGTGCAGTTCGCCGCAGACGGAGACGTTGAGCGGTTCAGGCGCGAGGCGCTTGACCGCGTTGACACCGAGATGCGCCGCGCGGCAAACCAGTGCGTTGCCTACAACGCCGGGCGAGACCCGGCGAAGCCCCTCTATGCCCGCGTTCCCGTTGGCGAGACGTGCGGGTTCTGCCTTATGCTGGCCAGCTTCGGGTTCCAGTACACGAGCGAATCTGCGGCGAGCCATTCCCACCGCAAGTGCAACTGCCGCGTAGTCCCCAGCTTCGGGGACGCGACCGTGCGTGGCTACGATCCCGAGCGGATGTACGGGAGGTTCAACGAGTGCCTGTCCACCCTCGGCGGGCGCGACGGCATACGCGCCGAGTGGGACGCGCTTCCGAAGGAATACCGGGACAGCTACATCGCAAAGCACGGGAACAAGGCGGGGGATGCGTTCGACGCCTACGTGAACAAGCGCGTCTCCGATGAGATAGAGACGCGAGACCCGGAGTGGTTCACGACCGGGAAGATTCCGGAGATCACGAAGGAACGCGGAGCGAAGCCCCTTCCGAAGGAGCGCGACGTTTCCGAAGTGCTGGCCGAGAGCGGGTTCGCTGTCGAGTTCATCAAAGAGGTCAACAAGAAGGGCGTGAAAACGGCCGACGCACGTCTGTGCGGGGTCGTGTGGGAGTTCAAGGTTCCCGAGGGATACAACGGCGAGCACACGGTGAGAACGCAGTTCTGGAAGGCTCGCGGCAAGGGAACGTCGAAGCTGCTCATCTCCTGTACCAAGAACCACGCACCGGCCGAGGATGTTTGCAAATGGGTCGCCGAGACGTTCAAGAAGGGCGACTACGAGTACATCGATGAGGTTCTGGTAATGGGCGATGACGGAACGCTCACGAGGATGAAGCGCCCGAAATAGGAATGAGGAGCGCCCAGACACCCGTGACCTGAACCCGGGTAGGAATCGCTCCTCACCGCAATTATACCCAATACCTCGGAAATCTGCCAAATCTCACGCACCAAAGACAATCTCCCGCGAGATGCCGCACGGCATCTAAGTGACGTAATTCGGTAAGCCGCACGGCGAGCCGGGCGCGCCGCACGGCGCGGGAAGGAGAAGCGACATGGCAGACGAGGTTAAGCCCACGGAGGGCGCGGGTGACAACGAGCCGCACGGCGAGGAGAACGAACCCGATTACAAGGCGCTCTACGAGGCGGAGAAGGCGCACTCCCGCAAGTGGGAGAAGCAGGCCAAGGCCAACCGTTCGGCGGCAGACGAGCTGGAGAAGGCTCGCGAGGCGGGCAAGACCGCCGAGGAGCAGATCGCAGACCTCACCAAGCGGCTGGACGAGAAGGAGAAGGCCGAGCAGCGCGCGAAGCTCGCGGCCGAGGTCGCCGAGAAGAAGGGCGTCCCGGTGGAGCTGATCGTGGGCGATGACAAGGAGTCCATGGAGGCGTTCGCCGACAAGATGCTCGCGCATTTCAAGAAGAAGCCCGCCGCGAAGGTCGATAAGCCAGGCCAGTTCGACCACGGCGAGGGCAAGGACGATTCGGGGATGCGCGGATTCACCCGCCAGCTCCTCGGAAAGGAATAGGAGGCCGAAATGGCTAACGACACCACCAAGGTGACGCTCCCCCGCGAGGCCGTCACCACCGTCATCAACAAGGTCAAGGACACCTCGACCATCGCCGCGCTCTCCCCGAGTGAGCCGCAGAAGTTCGATGACAAGACCTATCTCGTGTTCAACCCCACCTCCGAGGCCGAGGTCGTTGCCGAGGGAGCCAAGAAGGGTTCCTACGACATAAGCACCACGCCCATCGTGGCCAAGCGCGCCAAGATCGTGACCACCACCCGCGTGAGCGACGAGCTGCGCTGGGCTGACGAGGACAACCAGCTGGAGATCGTGACCAACATCATCGCCGACCAGGCCGCCGCGCTCGGCCGCGCGCTCGATTACATCGTCTATCACGCCGTGAACCCCAAGACGGGCGGCGCTCTCTCCGGCTACACCGCCCTCACCGCCGGTGCCAACATCGTGACCGCCACCGATGACCTCGTGGCCGACATCGACTCCCTCACGGACGCCCTCATCGACTACGACATCAACGGCTTCGCGCTCTCCCGCAAGCTCGCCAGCGACCTCCGCAAGCTGCGCGTCCCCGCAACCGGCATGCGCCTCTACCCGGAGATTCCGCTGTCCCTGAACGTCGGCAACTTCGACGGCATCCCCGCTGCCGCCTCCGGTACCGTGAACGGCCGCCTCGCCACCACCCCCACCAAGGTGCTCGGCATCATGGGCGACTTCTCGTGCATCAAGTGGGGCATGGTGCGCGACATCACCTCCGAGATCATCGAGTACGGCGACCCGGACAACACCGGCAACGACCTGAAGGGCTACAACCAGGTGGCCTACCGCACCGAGGCCGTTCTGGCCTACGCGGTTCTTGACGAGGACGCCTTCTCCGTGCTGAAGAGCGCCGCGTAAGGGGGCGTGAGCGATGGCAAAGATCGTGCAGAAGGTCATCGTCCACGAGGATGCGGACGCCTCTCCGCTCCTTCCCATGGACGTTGCCCTGTTCAACGAGGACGGAACGCCGTTCACCGGCGGCGGCTCCGCCCCGAGCGACGCCACGACCAGCAAGGCGGGCGTCGTGAAGAAGGCGAGCAACACCGCAGCCGTCTCCTCGGCCGACGCCACCCAGGCGGCCGGCGATGCGCCCACCAAGGCGGAGTTCGATGCCGTGGTGGCGCTCCTCAACGAGTGCAAGGCCCAGCTCAACGACCACCTTTCCAAGGTCAAGACCGCCGGGCAGATGGCTTAGGGGGCGCGTCATGGGGACGGTGTTCGCTACGGTCGAGGACTACAAGAAGCGCTACGGGGAGCCGGGCGATGAGGAGCGGTGCAAGGTGCTGCTCTCCGACGCCACCGACCAGATGCTCTCCGCCTTCGAGGAGGTGTACGGCACCTATCAGGAGGGTGTCTGCGCCGCCTTCGACCGCAACGCCACCGCCGTCTGCTGCCTGCTCGTGAACCGGGTTCTCAGCGCCCCCGCCGCCATGGCGGGGGCTACCCAGTACAGCCAGGGGGCGGGCGGCTACACGGCCTCCGTCACCTACGGCTCCGCGCTCGGCGAGATGTACCTGGGCAAGACCGACCTGAAGAGGCTCGGCCTGAACGCCCAGGTGCGCCGCGTCCTCCATCCCTTGGAGCGGGGTGAGGTCGAATGAACCTCATCCAAGGCGAGACGGTCACCGTCATCCGGCGCGAGGTCGAGCGCGACGAGCTTGGCGAGCCTTCCTCCGAGAAGGTGACTAGAGAGGCTGTCGGCAACGTCGTGGTAGCGCCCGGCTCCACCTCAGACCTCGACGCGTCGCGCCCAGAGGGAGTGACCGTCGCGTTCACGCTTTGCTTCCCGAAGTCCTACGAGGGCGAGCTTCGCGGCTGCTCCGTGGAGGTTCGCGGAGCCGAGTATTCGGTCGTGGGAGACCCGCAGAGGTACACGCCGGAGAACACGCCCGGCGACTGGAACCTCACGGCGGAGGTGACGCGAACCGATGGCTAGGGTCAGCTGCAAGGTCAGGTTCGGGAGTTTCCGATGGAAGCGCTCGGGCTATCGAGAGGTCATGAACGGTGGCGGATGCCAGTCCCTCATGTTCCGCACGGCGCAGAGGATGGCGAACGAGCTGAACGCCGAATCGGGTGGCGGCTACCACGTCAGGCGGAAGAAAGGAATCCTCGCAAACGGCTGCATCGTAGCGGCGAGCAAGGAGGCCATGGATGGAGAGCTTAGGAACAACAGGCTCAAAAGGAAGGCGGATGGTGCGTGATGGACATCGAAAGCGTTGCCGCCAGTAGGCTTATGGACTCCATCGGCATCAAGGCCGTCCTGGAGGTTCCCGACCCTCGTCCCGAAGAGTTCATCTCCGTCGAGATGACCGGCGGCTCTGGAGATCGGTTCGTGCGAACCGCTTCTCTCGCCGTTCAGTCCTGGGCAAAGACGCGCAAGCGCGCCGCAGAGATAGCGCGACTCGTTGAGGAGGCCGTTCCCGACATCGCGGACGAGCCGAACGTGTTCCACGCCGTGGCGAACGGCACCTACCGATGGCCTGACCCCGACTCGGGACACGAGAGGTACCAGACCAACGTCGAACTTACCGTATGCGAATAGAAAGGACGAGATCATGGCCAAGACCGTGGCAACGTCGAACAACACCGACAACGTTAGCTCCGCCAAGGGCGTGAAGGGCGGCTACATCTTCCGCGCCCCCGTCGGCACCGATCTTCCCACCGACATCAAGACCGCGCTCGACCCGGCGTTCAAGGTTCTCGGTTTCATTTCCGAGGACGGCTACGTTGAGAGCCTGGAGACCGACTCCGAGGACATCGTTGACATGAACGGCGACCTCATGGACTCCCCCCAGACCTCCCGCGTTGAGAGCGCGCAGTTCACCCTCGCCGAGATCAAGGCGGAGACGCTGAAGGTTCAGTACGGCAATGAGAACGTCACCGATGCCAACGGCATCATCACCGTCAAGCACAACGGCGATTCCGTCACCACGAGCGCCTACGTTCTCGAACTCCTCCTGAAGAACGGCCGCCGCTGGCGCAAGGTCGTTCCCAAGGGTCAGTCCAGCGAGCTTGATGACCTCACCATCGCCGTCGGCGAGCTTTGCGCCCGCGCCATCACGATGAAGTACCTGACCGACGATCAGGGAAACACCTGCTATGACTACTTCGAGTCCACCGAGACCGAAGCCGCAGCGTAGGGAAGGGGACTCAGATGAACCAGATCAAGTTCAAGGTCGATGGCGTTGAGGGCGACTTCTTCTGCGACGCCGACCAGCTCACGAGCTACCGCACCGTGAAGCAGATCGCCTTCTCCGAGGAGAACCCCGCCGGCATGTTCCACGCCCTGGAGCGCATCTACATGGGCAGGGACGAGGAGTACGTAGAGCGCGTCGGCGGCATGGAGAACCTTTCAAAGTTGAACGACGCCGCCACGGAGGCCGTCAAGGCAAAAAACTCATCGGCTTCGTCTCGTGCCTAGAAAGGCACCGAGGCGAAGTAGTGGCGGACTTTCAGCAGTATTACGGCATCCCCCTCCCGCTGGAGGGGGAAGTCCCTGATCTCCCGAGGATGGCGCTGCTGTGGGTTCAGCTCCCGGCGGACTCGCGCACGGCGAGGATGCAGGCACCGTCCCTCGAATGGGAGACGGGCGAATACCTCCTCTGGCAAATCGAGTTCCAGCTAAGAAGTCTCGTCTGGGCGCTCACGTATGACAAGAAACACCCGAAGCCAAAGCCCCAGCCGATACAGACGCCTGGACAGAGGGCGGAGGCGCACAGGAAGAGGGACGCGGCTCTTGCCGCAAAGGAAGAGATAGACAAGGCGCTCGGAATGGAGGAGACGGATGGCTGATGTAGGCTCCGCTTTCGTTACGCTGATGCCCTCCATGAGGGGCTTTGCGAGCCAGATTGACAGCGAGCTGGGTTCCGCCGGGAAGTCGGCGGGGCAGAAGTTCGGCTCCGGGCTTTCCTCCGGAATCAGCGCCGCAAGCTCCGCGTCGGACGGATTCAACGCAAAGCTGTCCGCTCTCTCCGGGGCGGTCATGGGCGTGGCGTCATCCATCGCCGGAAGCCTCATGAGCGCGATTGGCGGGCTTGCGGGCGAGATGGTTTCCGCTTCGGACTCGGCGCAGAAGTTCGCCAGCACGCTCTCCTTCGCCGGAATCGATGACTCCACAATCAAGCAGCTAACGGCCTCGACGCAGGAGTACGCAGACCAGACCGTATATGACCTAACCGACATCAGAAACGTGACAGCGCAGCTGGCTGCAAACGGCGTCTCCGATTACGCGCAGCTCGCAGAGGCGGCCGGCAACCTGAACGCCGTCGCGGGAGGAAACGCCGACACCTTCAAGTCCGTCGGCATGGTGATGACGCAGACCGCCGGCTCCGGGAAGCTCATGACGGAGAACTGGAACCAGCTGACGGACGCGATTCCAGGCGCTTCCGGCGCGCTCCAGGAGGCCATGAGGAGCGCCGGCGCTTTCGAGGGCAACTTCCGCGAGGCGATGGAGAACGGCGAGATCAGCGCCGACGAGTTCTTCGCCGCCGTGCAGCAGCTCGGCATGCAGGACGTGGCCGTTGAGGCGGCGACTAGCACGAGCACCATTGAGGGTGCCATGGGCAACCTCCAGGCATCCGTGGTGGGCGTCGGAGCCGGCCTTATCGACGCGTTCAAACCGGCCATCACCGGCGCGATCTCGGGAATCGCGGAGGCCGTCACGTGGCTTGGGAACAATCTGAACACCATCGCCCCATACGCGGCCATCGCGGCGGGGGCTATAGGTTCTCTTGCCGCCGCGTCCGTCATCGGTCAGATGGGCGGCCTGTCGGCGGCCGTCAGCTCCGTGAGCGGTGCGGTCACGAAGATGGGAGCCTCCCTGCTGGCAATACCGGGCGTGCAGGTCATCGCGATAATCGCCGCCGTGTCGGCGGCTCTCGTCGGCCTCTATCAGACCAACGAGCAGTTCCGCAACGCCGTGAACGCAGCTTTCGCTCAGATAGCGGCTGCGGTCATGCCGGTGCTCCAGCAGCTGCAAGCACTCTTCATGCAGCTCGCCAGCGCGCTGACGCCCGTCGTGAACACGATACTTTCGATGCTCGTGCCGGCGATAACCTTCCTCGCCACCACGGTCGCCCAGTTCGCCGCAAACGTGGCGTCCATCGTCATGCCCGTGATACAGCAGATACTTACCGCGATCCAGACGGCGATGCCCGCGATTCAAGGTGCCATCACGACAGCGCTTGGCGTGATCCAGGCTATATGGAACGCCGTGTGGCCGGCGATACAGGCCGTTGTCACAACGGTGTTCTCCCTCATCCAGAATCACATAAGCACTGTTATGGGGGTCATCCAGGGCGTCATCAGCGTCGTCACTGGAATCATATCCGGTGACTGGTCGGCGGTATGGAACGGCATCAAGCAGATAGCCTCCAGCATCTGGAACGGCATCAAGAGCCTCGTGTCCACGGCCGTGAACGGCGTCAAGAGCGTCATTTCCGGTGCGCTGGGAATCATCCAGAGCATCTGGAGCAGCGCGTGGAACAGCGTCAAGTCCCTGTTCTCCAGCATCTGGAACGGCATCAAGAGCGCCGCGTCGGCCGGAATCGACGCCGTTGTGAGCACGGTCACGGGAATCAAGGACAGGATCGTAGGCTTCTTCTCCGGTGCCGGCCAGTGGCTCGTTGACTCGGGCAGGGCTATCCTCGACGGCCTTGCATCGGGCATCAGCGCGGGATTCGATGCCGTCACCGGCGTGGTCGAGGACGGCCTCAGCTTCATCCGTGGCCTCTTCCCGTTCTCGCCCGCTAAGCGAGGGCCTTTCAGCGGCCATGGATACACGACGTTCTCAGGCAAGGCTCTCATGGGGGACTTCGCCGATTCCATCAGGAGCCAGGCCGGCAAGGTCGCGGCGGCCACCGAATCCGTTCTCGGCGTGGCGCAGAGGGGCTTGTCCGCCCAGCTCACCACGACGCAGAGCATTTCCGTCGCGCAGCCGAGAGCCGAGGAGCCTAGGACGCGCGAGGTGACCATGAACTTCTACGGCAAGACCGAAAGCCCGGACGAGATTGCGCGGATGATGCGCCTCAACGAGCGCTACGGCTTCGCCGGCAGCTACTAGGAGGCTCGCATGCTGAAGCAGCCGACAATCAGGATCGTGAGGGACGACGGCCTTGGCCAGGACAACCCGGCCTTCGTCATAGACGGCTCCTATTGGTCTGTGGCCAAGGACGGCCTGGAGGGCTTCGACGGACTCACCCACGAGGTATCGACGGGGGAGTACGCGCAGTACGACGGCGGGTACCTCCTCGCCGAGCGCACCGGCACGGTTGACCGAACCATCTCCGCCCTCTCCCGCTTCATGCGCCTCTCGCGCGGCGAGGCGAGGGACGAGGCGGAGAGGTTCTTCATCCCCGGGCGCTCGTATCAGGTTCATGTGGCCTACGCCGGCCACGAGCGATTCTGCGAGGGCAGGCAGTACGCCTTCTCGCTCCCGCTCACGAAGGGGGAGACCCAGACGCTCGATTGGACGCTCCTATGCCTCGACCCGTATTTCATGAGCGAGGACGAGAAGAGCATCGACGTGGTTGAGGCGTCGAAGCGTCGCGGGTTCCCGTTCGTCTCGTGCCTGGAGCGGGTAGCGCCCAAGCCGGACGCATCTATCAAGGACGAGAGGCACGTCGCCGGCTTCGTGGTGGGCGTGATCCAGAACCGCATCTCCATGCGCAACGACGGCCATACGCTCGCGTACCCGAGGTTCGACGTTAGGACGACGGGCGAGGTGGTCAAGCCCTCCATCAGGGTGCTCGACGCATCCGGCGCTGCGGTGGTGAACGTGGGCATGGACATCACCATGCAGGACGGGGATTCGCTCGTCATCGACTTCACCAAGCGGCCTACGTCTGTGCTCCTCAACGGAGAGAACGCGTCCGCGAAGGTATCCAGCGGCTCCACGCTCGCGGCGGGCATCCCCGTGGGCGCTTTCCACGTCGAGTGGTACGCGGAGTCCGGAGACGCGGCACTCTCCGTAGTCCCATCGATTCGCGAGAGGTACACCTGCATATGATCGTCTCCATCCACAGGGTTGACCCATCGGGTGCCATATCGCTCATGGCGGCCAACGTACCCTACTCGAACCTCCAGTGGACGCGCCGGCTCTCGACGTGCGGGGAGTTCGCCGCCGAGCTTGCGTGCGCGTTCCCCGGCGAGTGGCCGGGGCGCTACCTTCTCACGTCCGACGAGCGCGGCGAGGTTGGCGTCATCGAGAAGGTGACCGCATCCGAGGACTCGTCCGGGAACGCGTGCTCAATCTCGGGAAGGTTCGCCGAGTGCCTTTGGGCGCGGTGGGTAGCCCCTGCGGGAGGCTCGACCGCCAAGGGCGCGAACTGGAGGCAGGCGGTCACGGCCGCACTCACGAACTGGCACATGAGCGACATCCCGGCTCTCTCCATGGGGAGCGGAACCAGCTCCGCAACCGGAAGCTCCTACTCTCTGGTGGCGGAGCAGGGGAAGTCGTGCATGGAGTCCGTCTACGCGGTCACGTTCGACGCCGGGAGCCGCCCGCTCGTCTCCTACGACCGTGACAAAGATCCCGGACATCTCGTTGTGAGCCTCGTTGACGGCGTTGACCGCACGAGGGGGCAGACGGCCAACGCCGTGTGCGTGTTCGCCCTCTCGCTCGGCACCGCCGACTCCATGGAGTACAGCGGGGACTACTCCAGCATGTGCTCGGAAGTGCTCGCGCACGCGTCCAAGAACGAGGGGCAATCCGACGAGGTTTCGGTGAGCCGCACCGTCGGCGTGCCGGGCTTCGACGCCGAGTCTATGTGGAAGGCTCGGGCGTTCGAGGACGTTTCGTCGCTCATCGACCAGGACGCGAAGCCCACCGCAGCGCTCGTTGACTCGGCCGGCGCGCTTAGAGCCTACGACCATCAGGCCGCCGTCTCGATAGACGGGAAAATCTCATGCGCCGGATACCTTGACACGTGGGACTTGGGAGACCTCGTTGAGGCCGAGCTTCCCTCGCTCTCGCTCGTGGCCGAGCAGCGCATAGAGGAGGTTCGCGAGGTGTGGAAGGCCGAAGGCCATACGGTCGAGGCCACCGTCGGCACGAAGCAGCTCTCGCGCATCGCGAGGGCGCTGATAGGAAGGAGATAGCGTGGCTCTTAGCACGACATCGATAAAGACCGTCTACCCGATGGACTCCATGGTTTCGGAGGGCGATGACGGGCTTCCCGTGTACGACCGCCCGTACAACGCGAGCGACCTTCGCGGCGTCATGCGCCACCTCGTCTCCGATGGCGTGTGCGGCGGGTTCGGCGACGAGCTTGCCGTCTCCATCTCCGGAGGCTCGTGGTACGTGGGAACCGGCGCTGCCGTCACCTCCGGCCTCCTCATCGACAACGAGGAGGCCGTGAAGGTTCTAGACTCCTACGACATCTCGACGGGGGAGTACGCGTACATCATCGTGGCCGGGCGCTTCGACTCCACATACCGAGACGGCGCGATCTACGCCAAGGTCACGAACAACACGGACTTCGAGCCGGAGCGCACCGAGAGCGTGTGGGAGCTTGTCCTCGGGCGCGTCGATTGGCTCGGCAACCTCATCGACTTCCGCATGAACGACGAGATGTGCGGCATGATGGCCGCCGTCCCCGTTGACAACCTTCTCAACGAGCTTTCCGCAGCGTCGGTAGCCGCCACGGACGCGGCCATGGGCGC
>UMII01059741.1_pt1 | contig 12169 bp, 9 predicted proteins | sample 1965731 | NCBI WGS metagenome assembly UMII01 (sample SAMEA4836118, study PRJEB28245) | human gut metagenome | biome: gut microbiome; material: fecal sample | place: Denmark | collected 2008
GCAGCTTTGTCACCCGTGCAATGGCGCTCGAGTTCGGCGTTTCGCCGGAGGATACCGCCGAGGTGTACACGCCGCGCACGGCTGCCGCAGCGCGGGATGAGCAGGCGGAAAATCCGCTTGCGGAGAGCACCTATGTGCCCTCGTCCGACACCGAGAACGACAATCCAGTGCTGTCGGCCGCTGACAAGGCTGCCACGGTCTCCATCAACAACGAGACCTCGTATGACGTGGATGCGGCAGACTGTCTGGCCGCAGATGAGCATTTTTCCGCTGATGGAGATGGGCCGCAGGTGCTTATCTATCACACACACAGCAGCGAAAGCTACACGCCGGATGCCGCTTTTCCGTATACACCGACCGAGACCGAGCGCACGACCGATACCAATTATAATGTAGTGCGCGTCGGTGACGAGCTGCAGAAGGTCCTCGAGAACAACGGCATTGAGGCCGTACATATCCGCGAAATTTTCGATTCGCCCGTGTACATCGGCGCGTATGACCGCTCACTTGCCGTGGTTGAGGACACGCTGGCAGAATATCCATCCATCACAACCGTCATTGACGTGCACCGCGACTCGATCCTGACCGATGACGGCCGCGCCTACAAGACCTCCTGCACGATAAACGGCGAGGAAACCGCACAGCTTATGCTTGTAGTCGGCACAGATGACGGCGGCCTGTATCACCCGGACTGGCAGGAGAACCTGAATCGTGCAGCATCGCTGCAGTACCGGCTCAACCGCACCTATCCGACGCTCATGCGTCCGCTTAATCTGCGGACCCAGCGTTTTAATCAGCATGCAACGCACAGCGCGTTTCTGGTGGAGGTAGGTTCGTCGGGCAATACGATGACAGAGGCGCTCAGAGGGATCAGATTATTTGGCGAGGTTCTTTCGGCCGAATTGACCACTTGACCGTAGGGCAGAATGAGGTCACCCCGCCCTACAAGATAACTTTCCGAATAATTTTTATCATAGTGCGCACCCTAACTTGGGGTGAAACTATGGAAACGATCACATTTACCGCCGATCTGGAACGAAACATCCGCATGATGCAGGAGCTGTTCCGGAACGACGATACGCTTATCATACGGCGTGCCATCGGTCAAAACGGACTGCGCTGTGCGCTGTTTTTCTTTGACGGCATGGTAAATTCCCTTGCCATCAACCAGAGCCTTGTGCGGCCGATCCTGCGCTGTGAGCAGCCGCGGCTTTCCGCCGATATACTCGCCGCCGCTGTGCTCCAGGCCGATGAATGCCGCGTGGAAACTGATATGAACAAGGTATTTGCCGCCTTTCTCTACGGCGACGCCATTGTACTGACTGACGGCGATGCACGTCCGGTTCTCGTCAACACCAAGGGCTTCGACAAGCGCAGCACCGCCGAGCCGGAAAACGAGCGCGTGCTTTCCGGCCCGCGTGAGGGCTTCACCGAGTGCTTTATGCCCAATCTGGCGCTCATCCGCCGCCGCGTGAACGACCCCCGGCTGAAATTCCGGTTTATGCGCGTCGGCAGCCGCACGAACACCAACGTGTGCCTGTGCTATATCGCCGGACTGTGTGAAAACAGTCTGGTTGAGCGTCTGGAAACGCGTCTGACCGCGCTCGATATCGACAGTGTACTCGACTCCAACTATCTTGCCGAGCGCATACGCGACCACCGCTGGTCGCCGTTTCCGACACTCGGCACGACCGAACGGCCGGACGTTGCCGCTTCCCGTATGCTGGAGGGTCGGTGCGTCATTGTCGTGGACGGCAGTCCAGTAGCGCTCACAGCGCCGTTTCTGTTTCAGGAGTGCTTTCAGTCCAACGACGATTACTATATCAGCTTTCTGCAGGCGAATCTTTCGCGCATCCTGCGTGTCATCGGATTTGTATTCACAATCACGTTTCCCGCCATGTACGCCGCACTCATGCTCTATCACCGAGAATTAGTGCCCGCGCGGCTGCTGTTCGCTGTCTCCGCCGCACAGCGCGGCGTTCCCCTTCCCATCGGCTGGGAGATTTTGCTCATGCTGTTCGTGCTCGAGGCACTCAAGGAAGCCGGAGCGCGAACGCCCGGTGCCATGGGACAGACGATGAGCATTGTCGGCGGTCTGGTGCTCGGTGACGCGGCAGTTTCCGCACGATTTGCCGCCGCACCGACCGTTATCGTAGTCGCTATCGCGGGTGTCACCGGTCTGATGGTACCCAAACTGCAGACCGCTGCCCTGTGGCTTCGCTTCGTGCTGCTCGCTGCTGCAGCCTCCTGGGGACTGTACGGCGTTGGTCTTGCACTCGGATTAACACTCGCAGCACTGTGCCGCATGCACTCGTGCTCGGTACCGTATCTGCTCAATCTGGTGCCGCGCATCTCCGCCGAGCACGAGGACACCTGGCTTCGCTATCCATGGTTTTTCATGCGCTGCGACCGCTTTGCCGTCAAACGCCCGTCGAAGGAGGAACGCCCGTGAAGCTGCTCAGATTCCTGCCGCTGCTGCTGTTGCTGTGCGGCTGTGCGAGAGAGGTTTCGCCGGTATCCGCGCTCGCGCTCGACTGCAAAAACGGTATGTACTGCCTGACCGCCGAGGTTGTGCGGCAGGACTCGCCGGACGACACCGCCGCACCGGCTTACCTGTCCGCCACCGGAACCGATGTGACGGACGCACTGCGCAACCTGCGCAGTATCCTGCCGGGCGACCTGTATTTGAGCCATGCACAGGTGCTGCTTTTAAGCGAGGATGCGGTTTCCGAGAGCATTCTTCCGCTGGCGGACTATCTCTGCCGCGAAAACGATGTGCGGCTCAGCCTGCGGGCAGCCGTCGTGCGGGACGGCTCTGCCGCCGAGCTGCTGGAGAACGACAACGAGGTGTACGCGCTCAGCGAGCTGCTTGACCGCTCCGCGCAGGACGGCGTTCTGCCGGATATGCCGCTGTACCGCGTCACCGATGTGCTGCACGCAGACGGCACGGCCATTCTTCCGGCCTTGCGCGTGGATGCGTTTGGACAGACGGCACCGGCAGGCACGGCAGTGTTCAAAAACGAACGGCTGAACTGCTTTTTAGACGGTGAGATCGGCGGTGGCGCCTATGCGTGAGCGGCTGTTTCCGCGGTGGTGTACGGCGCTGTTTGCCCTGCTGCCGATGAGCGAATTACTGTATCTTCCCGCCGACGGGCAGAGCGTGTACGCCGCTGCACTCGCGTGTACGGTCTGTGCACTGGTCGGTATCGGAGCAGCAAGGCTGTCCGACCGTGTTCGGCATTCGGTTCCTGCACAATGGGTGCTCGCCCTGACCTCGCTGTTTCCGCTGCTGGCATCCATCGCCCGCATGAGCATTTTCCTGCAGAAGACCGTGTTCACCGGACGCTCATGCGGCAGCACAGTTGTGCTGCTGACAGTCTGCATCCTGCTCATGGCATCAATGGGGCTCAACCGCTGTGCCATGTGGGCACTGCCGATTGCGTGGCTTGCCGGTACGGTACTCCTGCTCTCCGGCGTGCTGACATTCACACAGCTTACGCCTGCCAGCTTTTCCGCACCGACAGCGGCATTGCTGCCGCAATTCCGGCATATTCTGTACTCCCTGCTGCCGGCATCGGTCGTACTGGCGTTTTCTCTGCCGGAGACCAGGCTGTCCGCAAGCGTGTCGCGCGGACTCAGCGCAGGCGGTGCATTGCTCGCACTCCTGCTGCTGCGCACAGTGCTGCTGCTTGGAGCTAACACCGCTGCCCTGCTCCCCTATCCGGCGTTCACTGCCGCCGGACTGGCTGCCATCGGCAATTTTGCCCGACACGGCGAGGTATTCTTCGCAGTGCCTCTCCTCCTGTGTGAGATTGGCCGATGCGCCGCACTTGTCTGCGTGCTGCTGTATCCGTTCACACGCACCTGCGGCGTTTTGCACCTGCGCCGACCGCAATAGGACTTGTTTTCCGCTCTCCGTTCTGCTATAATGCAAACAGCAGAGTAAAGGAGATTACGGCATGAATATTCAGATTTTCGGCAAAAACAAGTGTTTTGATACCAAAAAAGCGCAGCGATGGTTCAAGGAGCGCGGTATTAAATTCCAGATGATCGACCTTGCGCAAAAGGGCATGTCCAAGGGTGAACTGGACAGCGTGCTGAAGGCTGTCGGCGGACTGGACAACCTGCTCGACCAGAAAAGCAAGAGTTATGCGTCGCTTGCCTACCTCGCCTACGACGAGGACAAGAAGGAAAAGCTGCTCGAGGACGGCACGCTGATGAAAACGCCAATTGTCCGCAACGGCCGTCAGGCAACTGTCGGCTACCAGCCCGATGTTTGGGCGCAGTGGGAATAACTTCTCCAAAGCCGTTCTATGCCTCAGAACGGCTTTTTCCGTGTCCGTTGTCCGCTTTAGCGCCTTGTATAAAATATTTTTAGGAAAATGCTGTCATTTCGCAAAATATACCCTCTTTCTGTATCTGCTGTCTGATAAACTATGTTCGATAATAAGAAGCGGCATTGATTTATGCTTCTGATTTCATGCGAAAGTGAGGGAGAGCTCATGAAGAGAAAAGGCAAGCGTTTTCTTGTTCTGCTGACCACCGCCAGCCTGAGTCTGAATATGCTCGGCATCAGCGCTTTTGCAGCAGAGGATTCTCCGGAGACGGACGCTGCTTTCGTTTCAGAGATCTCAAAGAACGAGACTGATTCATCTGTAAACCGTCCGGATTCCGATGTTCCGGAGGTTTCTTATGAGCCGATCATTATCGACATTCCCGATGGACCGATTCCGGCTGGTGAAACCCGGGATAACAAGGTTTCGGCTACTGATATTGCAGAGAACGATATCCCAGCGGCTGACAGCTTCAAGGTGCACTTATCTGACGGCTCATCCAAGCTGTGGATAAGCGTAGGGGTTGTCTCCGGTGCAGGCGTGATTTTCACTGCTATGTGCCAAAAAGGCAACGAGAACCGGTAAAAACAATAAACGCCCGCTCATTTTTTGAGCGGGCGTCTTTTCGTCTCACAGGCATAGCATAAAAACAGCTCAGGCATTGCTGAGCTGTTTTTATGCGCTTTATGCAGTTAGTTCTTGAGGCTCTGAATCGGAGCCGGAATACGGCCTCCGCGGTTAATGAACTTCGCGGGAGAACCGGTCTTGATCGGCATGATCGGAGCCGAGCCAAGCAGACCGCCGAACTCGACCATATCACCGACTCCCTTGCCGATGGCCGGGATAACACGGACAGCAGTGGTCTTGGTGTTGACAACGCCTATTGCGATCTCGTCCGCGATCAGGCCGGAGATGACCTCAGCGGTGGTGTCACCCGGAACAGCAACCATGTCGATACCAACCGAGCATACCGCAGTCATTGCTTCGAGCTTCTCAAGGGTCAGTGCGCCTGCCTGAGCCGCCGCAATCATGCCCTCGTCCTCGGAAACCGGAATGAATGCGCCGGACAGACCGCCGACACTCGAGGATGCCATAACGCCGCCCTTCTTAACAGCATCATTCAGCATCGCGAGGATTGCGGTCGTGCCGCAGCCGCCGCAGACCTCCAGACCAACTTCCTCCAGAATACGCGCAACCGAGTCACCAATAGCCGGCGTCGGTGCGAGAGACAGGTCAACGATGCCGAACGGCACACCCAGGCGCTGGCTTGCCAGTGCGCCAACCAGCTGGCCCATACGGGTGATCTTGAATGCCGTCTTTTTGATAACGTCAGCGACCTCGCCGATGGGGCAGTCGCCTGCACGGCGAATTGCGGACTGCACAACGCCCGGACCGGAAACGCCAACGTTGATAACAGTCTCCGGTTCACCGATGCCGTGGAACGCACCGGCCATAAACGGGTTATCGTCCACCGCGTTGGCAAAAACGACCAGCTTGGAGCAGCCCATGGAATCATTGTCCTTGGTCAGTTCTGCGGTCTGCTTGATGATGCGGCCCATCAGACCGATGGCATCCAGATTGACGCCCGCCTTGGTGGACGCAACGTTGACCGACGAGCAGACCAGATTGGTCTCCGCCATTGCCTCCGGAATGGAGTTGATAAGGATTTCATCGCCCTTGGCAAAACCCTTCTGCACCAGAGCCGAAAAGCCGCCGACGAAGTTGACGCCAGTGGTCGCAGCGGCACGGTCAAGCGCCTTGGCCAGCGGTACATAGCTGTTTGCCGAGGAGGTCGCACCGACCATGGCGATCGGCGTTACCGAAATACGCTTGTTGATGATCGGGATACCAAGCTCGCGCTCAATCTGCTCGCCGGTGGCAACCAGCTTTTCCGCGCGGCGCGTTACCTTGTCGTATACCTTGTCTGCCAGCACATTGATGTCGTCCGCCGCAAGGTCGCGCAGCGAAATGCCCATCGTGATGGTACGAATGTCGAGGTGCTCCTCCTCGATCATCTTAATGGTTTCCAGAATATCTTTCGTGTTGATCATAGACATTTAACTAAACCTCCTGAAAAATTGAGAGTTGAGAATCGGTTACCTGCTCTCGATTCCGTCAATTTGTCAGATTTTGTGCATTGCGTCGAAGATGTCCTCGTGCATGGTGTGAATCTTCATGCCGAGTTCCTCACCATCCTTGTCAAGCAGGTCGATAAGCGTGTTGAAGTCTACGGTGCACTTGTCGATGTTTACCAGCATGACCATTGCAAATACATCTTCCATTACGTTCTGCGAAATGTCGATGATGTTGACCTGCTGCTCATAGAGCGTGTTGGAAATCTTGGCGATGATACCGGTACGGTCCTTGCCTGTTACTGTGATTACTGCGCGCATAGTGATTCCTCCATTTTTGCGTATATGTTAATTTATCACAAACAAATGAATAATGGAAAATTGAGAATCCGTCGTTCTCAATTATTCTCCGGCTTCCACCACAGCATTGATAATGCTGTTGGAAACCAGAAACCCCTGTTCGGTGAGATACCACCGTGTACCCTCGTGAGCGGCAAGACCGTGCTTTTCCAGAATGCGGAATACCTGCTCGTAAGGAGCCGTACTGACATGGTATCGGTTTTCAAGATCGTGCATATCCGCACCGTCCGAGGTACGCAGACGCACCATCAGGTATTCGCCCTGCCGCCGGAAGTCCGAGACCTCCTCCTCGTCCTGCGGGATGCTCTCACCGCTGATATAAGCCCTGATATCCCGGGCAAACGCGAACCGGCGGCCATTCAGGAAGGAATGGGCGCCCGGTCCCAGTCCGAGATAGTCGGAAAGATCCCAGTATTTGAAATTATGCCGGGAACGAAAACCTGGTTTTGCGAAATTTGATATTTCATAGTGCTCGAAGCCGTTCCTGCCGAGCAGTCTGCACATGGCAAGATAGGTATCTGCCTGCGTGTCGTCATCCGGCAGAACCGGATTTTCACGTCCCATCGGTGTTGCAGGCTCCAGTTTGAGTCCGTAGCACGACAAATGCTGCGGATGCAACGTCAAACACTGCGTTACCGAGTCGAGAAACTGCGCCTGCGTCTGGTCTGGCAGGCCGTACATCAAATCAAGGCTGATGTTGGTAAAGCCGCACTGCCGTGCGAGTTCTACGGCTGCCTGTGCCTGCGCAAAGTCGTGGATGCGGCCGATGCGTTTAAGCTCGGTGTCGTGCGCCGCCTGCACGCCAAATGACAGCCGGTTGACGCCGTACTTATGCATGGCCTCCAGCACCGCTTGATCCGTGCTCTCCGGATTGCATTCCACCGTGATTTCGGCGTTTTCCGCAATTGCAAAGCATACCCCGACCGCCTGTAAAATCTCGCTGAGATAGCCTGCGCCAAGGCAGGTCGGCGTACCGCCGCCGATGTACACGGTATCGACCGTGTAACCGGAACAGCGTTCGCCGTACGCCTTTATATCACGAATCAGCGCCGCCGTGTAAGCGGCTTTGAGCGACGCATCCGTGACCGAATAAAAATCGCAGTACGCGCACTTTTTCACGCAGAACGGGATGTGCAGGTAGAGGCCGAGCAGCCTGCTGCCTGTTGCAGCGTTAGTTTTCCTCATCGAGTTTAAGCACAGCCATAAAAGCCTCGGTCGGCAGCTGAACCGTGCCGAGCGCACGCATCTTCTTCTTGCCTTCCTTCTGCTTTTCAAGCAGCTTCTTCTTTCGGGTGATATCGCCGCCGTAGCACTTAGCCAGTACGCCCTTGCGAAGCGCCTTGACGGTTTCGCGAGCGATGACCTTGCCGCCGATGGCTGCCTGGATCGGCACCTCGAACAGCTGGCGCGGGATATTCTCCTTCAGCTTTTCGCAGATACGGCGGGCACGGCCGTAGGCCTTGTCGCGGTGCGCGATAAAGGACAGCGCGTCCACCTGATCGCCGTTGAGCAGCATATCGACCTTGACAAGATCGCTCTTGCGATAGTCGATAAATTCATAATCGAGCGACGCATAACCCTTGGTACGAGCCTTGAGCGCGTCGAAAAAGTCATAAATAATCTCACCGGTAGGCATTTCATAGTGCAGCTCGACCAGATTGGAGTCGAGGTACTGCATATCCTTGAAGATGCCGCGGCGGTCCTGACACATCGGCATGATGTTGCCGACGAACTCCTGCGGTGTCATAATGGATGCCTTGACATACGGCTCACGGGCCTCTTCGATCAGGTCCGGGCTCGGATAATCGTGCGGATTGTCGCAGCGCTGGGTCGTGCCATCGGTCTTGACGACCTCGTAGATAACGCTCGGCAGCGTGGTGACGAGGTCAAGGTCGAACTCGCGTTCGAGCCGCTCCTGGATGATCTCCATGTGCAGCATACCAAGGAAGCCGCAGCGGAAACCGAAGCCGAGTGCGACCGAGCTTTCCGGCTCAAACGACAGCGCTGCGTCATTGAGCTGCAGTTTTTCAAGTGCGTCACGCAGATCGGGATACTTAGAGCCGTCCTCGGTGTAAATACCGCAGAATACCATCGGACGTGCCGGGCGATAGCCGGGCAGCGCCTCCGGCGTCGGATTTTCCACACCGGTAACGGTATCGCCGACACGAGTATCGGATACCTTTTTAATAGAGGCGGTAAAGTAGCCTACCTCACCGGCACACAGCTCCTGCTGCGGCGACAGGCCGAGCGGCAGCATGTAGCCGCACTCAAGCACCTGAAATTCGGCACCGGTGGCCATCATTTTGACCTTCATGCCCGGGCAGATCTTGCCGTCAAGCAGGCGCATGTAAACGACAACGCCCTTGTACGGGTCGTACTGGCTGTCGAACACGAGCGCACGCAGCGGCGCATCCGCATCGCCCTCCGGCGCCGGAATATCGGTTACGATACGCTCGAGCACCTCGTGAATGTTGATATTCATTTTTGCGGAAATTTCGGGCGAGTCCTCTGCCGGAATGCCGATGATATCCTCGATCTCCTTCTTGACGCGCGGCGCGTCTGCCGCCGGCAGGTCGATCTTGTTGATGACCGGCACGACCTCCAGACCGGCGTCAATGGCAAGATAGGTGTTGCCGAGGGTCTGCGCCTCAATACCCTGTGCCGCATCAACAACCAGAAGCGCACCCTCACACGCCGCCAGAGAACGCGAAACCTCATAGTTGAAGTCCACATGTCCCGGGGTGTCGATCAGATTCATTTCGTAGGTCTTGCCGTTGTCCGCGGTATATTCCATGCGGACAGCGCGCGCCTTGATGGTAATGCCGCGCTCGCGCTCAAGTTCCATATTGTCGAGTAGCTGCTCCTCCATTTCACGCACGGAAACGGCCTTGCACTGCTCCAGCAGACGGTCTGCCAGCGTAGATTTGCCGTGGTCAATATGCGCAATGATGGAGAAATTGCGAATTTGCTCGCGATTTTTCACGTCGAAAGCTCCTTATCTGTAAACTGTAAAGCTAACAAGGTAATACCGCATAATTGAACAAGTGTGATTTGCGAGTAAATTTTGCGTACTGACTATACGCAGTTTTGCGGTAATACTTGCTGTATTACCGTGAAACCGGAACGAAGTCAGGGCGCAAAATTTCCGCAAAGCACCGCAGCTTTCATTGTGCGGTGTTACCTCAAATATAGGCTCATTATAGCATATTTGACAGGGTGTCACAAGCGTTCTTTCGCAGTTTGCGTTTGTTTCTCTGCTGCAAACGTGAATTTTGTATTTTTTCATAAATTTCATTTTCTGATAAAGGGAATTTCATGCAAAGCGGTTATTGCACTATCATGGTGAAGCGGTAAACCGGCAAAGAATTAACAGCGCTGGCGGTTTGGGTAAAACAAAAAGCACCGAATACATCGGTGCTTTTTTGATTTGGAGCGGCTGACGAGGCTCGAATCGCATCCACACCCCGCAAAAGCCGCAGGCTTTCACGGGGACCCCGACCTCTGATTTTACGAAGGTGGAGGAAGCGAGTGTGCTGCGGATAAAAGAAAAACACCGAATTACATCGGTGTCCTTTAATTTGGAGCGGCTGACGAGGCTCGAACTCGCTACCTCCACCTTGGCAAGGTGGCGCTCTACCAGATGAGCTACAGCCGCATATTTGGTTTTTCGCGCTAACGCGATTCTTGTCAGTGCCGATTAGTCACCGGACGCTTCGGGTTTAACGCTCACGGGCGGAATCGCTTTTTCTGCGGAAAAAGCCACGCTGGTTGAAATATGCCACCGGCATATTTCCAAGAGCCAGCTTTCGATTCCTCAGCACGGAGGTATTATTTTTTAATGAGTGCCAATGGCACTCATTAATTAAAAAATGGTGCCTCCGGGCGGAATCGAACCACCGACACGGGGATTTTCAGTCCCCTGCTCTACCGACTGAGCTACAGAGGCGTTTTTTACAGCGCTTGTTTAGTATATTATATTCTCTCAGAAATGTCAACAACTTTTTTCAAAAATTTTTGTATATTCTGCAAGCAGGAGAAAACAGTCACAGAAGCTCAGCCTGCGACTGTTTCACTTTTCTCTGCCGTTTTGCGGCGGATTTGTCCCCACAACAAGTCCGCCGCTCTACCCTTTTCATGCGGGAGCAGCCACACGGTGCAGCCCAAAATAGTTCAAGCGAAACGCGCCTCCTTTATGTATGCCTGGTCATCTATACTGTCTGCCGCCTGCCTTGCCGTTTCAAATGTCGGATAGCGTTCTCTGCAAACCTCATCATCCGCCGATACGGCAGCCGACAGACTGATCTGTGAATCAATCGAGTCCAGTTTCCACACGCCGTTCTCCTTCTTCATGGTCGCAGTGATGGTATCCCGATTGACCGGCAGATCCACCGAAAATCCCTGCTCCGGATTGCCGGAGATCCGTTTATCCCAAACAACGGTCTGTGTCTGCACCACCGCCGTCATTCGGTCTGCATACAGCCGCACGCTGTCAAATCGGCAGTCGGCCACGCCGCCGGACTCGCTGTATTCTACATCAGAATCGCAAGCCGTCAGAAAATCCTCGTTTAGTGCAATGTATCGTTTCCTGCAGGGATTTTCCTCGGTGTAGTACTGCTCCACCCGTGAAGTGTATGCCGTCTGCAGTTCCGTGCGTTCCCGCTCGGTCAGGTCGGCCGGTGAGCCGGTCTCCGACGGATAGCACCCTATCTGCATCTGCGTTTCCATCGCGCCGAGGAACGCCCTCTGTACATTTTTCGCTTCCTGCGCACGGTCGGAGACAACGGCCGCACCGCCTGTGCAGACAGCTGCCGCAGCCAGTACGCCGCCTAATCGAAACCATATCCTGCGATTGTTCATGCACTCCCTCCTTTCCGGCTCTCCTGTCCTGCTCATACTATATAGACGAATGTCCTTCCGGTTTTGTGACACGCTCCCACAAAAATTTTTGAATTTTTTCGGCATGAGAAAAACCGGCCTGCAAATCCGCTCTTTGGATTGCACAGCCGGACACAATATGCTATAATCTGCTAAAATAACAGGCAGGAAGGCGTAAAAATGTTTCTCTATCTGGCAATGATCGACTTGGATGCGGACAAATCCAAGTTCGAGATTCTTTACAGCGAATACAAAAATCTGATGTACTACACCGCAAACCGCATTCTGCGCAACAGCAGCGATGCGGAGGATGTGGTGCATCAGGCTTTTCTCAAAGTCATCGAAATTCTGGATACCATTTCTTCACCAAGGTGTCACAAAACGCGTGCGCTGCTCGTCACTATTACCGAGCACAAAGCAATCGACCTGTACCGCGAAAAGCAGCGCCGCAATGTCCTGCCGCTTGCCGAGGAATATATCGGAGCCGCGCCTGCCGCCGAGATCGAGCGTCTCGCCGCGCGCGACACA
>UMII01024838.1_pt1 | contig 12158 bp, 8 predicted proteins | sample 1965731 | NCBI WGS metagenome assembly UMII01 (sample SAMEA4836118, study PRJEB28245) | human gut metagenome | biome: gut microbiome; material: fecal sample | place: Denmark | collected 2008
TGCTGGCCGCCTGCCGCGAAAAGGGCCTGCTGGTGCTTACCGCCAAGACCCGCCTGCGCCTGCTGCCCCCGCTCACCCTCACCGCCCACGATGTGGACATGGCACTGGAGGTCCTGGCCGAGGTGCTGGGTGCAATGGAGCCGACGGCTCCGAAGGAGCAGGCATGAAAAATCTGCTGAAAATGAGCGATCTGACCCCCGGCGAGCTGACCCACATCCTGGATGTGGCCGACCAGCTCAAGGCACAGCAGAAACTGGGCGGCACCGCCCCCCTGCTGGCCGGTAAAACGGTGGCCATGCTGTTCTCCAAGGCGTCCACCCGCACCCGCACCAGCTTTGAGGTGGGTGTGTACCAGATGGGCGGCCTGGGCAATTACATGAACACGTCCGAGCTGCAGGCCGGCCGGGGCGAGCCCCTCAAGGACACCGCCCGCGTGCTGGGCCGCTACTACGACTGCGTGGTCTGGCGCACCTACCGCCAGCGGGATCTGGAAGAATTTGCCGCGCTGGCCGGTGTGCCGGTGATCAACGGCCTGACCGACTACGCACACCCCTGCCAGGTGCTGGCTGACCTGATGACCATCCGGGAGCGCCGGGGCACCCTGGCCGGGCGGAAGCTCTGCTTTGTGGGCGACGGCGGCAGCATGGCCAACAGCCTCATCGTGGGCGGCCTGCTGGCCGGGATGCAGATCACCTGCGTCTGCCCGGAGGCTTACCGCCCCGCCGCCGACGTACTGATGCTTGCCCACAAGTACGGCAGCGCTTTCCACTTCACCTCCGACCCCGTCGAGGGCGTGCGGGACGCGGATGTGGTGGCCACTGCCGTGTGGAACACTGCCGCCCCCGGCACCGCCGAGAGCGAGCAGCGCCTGCGGGATTTTGTGGGCTTCCAGCTCACCGGCAAGCTGCTGGAAAGCGCAAAGCCCGATGTCATGGTGCTGCACTGCCTGCCCGCCCACCGGGGTGAGGAGATCTCCACCGCCGTGTTCGAGCAGCACGCCGACGAGATCTTTGACGAAGCCGAGAACCGCCTGCATGTGCAGAAAGCCGTGCTGGCCATTCTGCTGGCGGGCAAGTAAAACCCTGAAAATAGCAGAACCCCCTTGGGTCATCAGGCCCGAGGGGGTTCTGTTATGAAAGGGTATCGAACTGCCGTGCTGCTTGCGGAACCACACGGCAGGCGGGGGTGGCTTTAGTTCATGCGGCGGTTCTTGCGGTCCAGCACAAAGCCTGCGGCCAGCAGGAACAGGCCGCTGAGGGCAGTGCCCACCACTGCCAGCCAGTTTGCACCGGTCTGGGGCAGAACGGCGGCAGCAGCAGCGGGAGCAGCGGCAGCGGCTTCCGGTTTTGCATCCTGCACCACGTTCTGTGCGGCTGCGGGGGCCACAGCAGCGTCTGCGGTGGTGTCTGCGGCGAGCGTGTCAGCCGGTGCAGTGACGTCCTGCACAGGGGCATCCGGGGTCACAGGGGCCGGGGTGGTGCCGTCCGGCTGTTTGGGGGTGTCCGGCTTGTTGGGCGTATTCGGGGTATTGTCGCCCGGCACGTCCGGTTCACTGGGTTCCGGGGTCAGTTTGGGCAGCTTCACACGCTTGGTCTGGCCGCACTTGTCAATGCTGCAGATGTAGTCTGCATAGCCGTCCTTTTCCAGCGTAGGCTCCACGACCTTGCCCACCAGCTTCCAGTCGTGCAGGTCATCGTCCTTCAGGTCGCTGGTGTCAATCTTGGGGTTCTCGTCCATGTACTTGCGGTTGTGGACGACCTTGTAGAGGTCACCTTTGTTTTTGTCAGAGAGGGTGTACTTCGCATTGTAGATAGTGCCCTGAAATTCATAAGTGGGATGAAATGCAGCATCATCAAGTGTTTTGGGCGCATTATAAGTGTCAGTGCCCAAAGTAGTGTTGCGGTAGAAATTGATGATAGCGGCATTGTCTTCGCCCAGATGGGAAGAGCCATCCTCGTTGTATTCTGCGCCCTCAGATGGGCTGGTTCTATATTTATGTGCAGAATCGTCGTAATGACCGGTGCCGATATTTAAAGATAGGGGGTCACTGCTGGTCGTGTAGGTATTTACGGTCGTTTTTCCGGTAGAGCTGTTGATCGTAAGGTCCAAATTGCCATAAACTGTGCCAATAGCGGGTCTGGAGTCGTCACGGGTGACGGCATTTACTGTTCCACCGGTAATATTGATCACAGTGGAGGTGCCTTCATGGCCATAACCGGTGCCGATGGCAACACCAGAACCAACGGCAGTAACGTCAGCATTATCTTCGATGTTAACCGTAGCAGAAGACCTGTCACTGCCAATGGCTGCTGGAGGGTTTCTGGTTTGGGCGTTTACCGATGCATGACCAGAAATTGTGACAGTGACTTTACCATCAGCATCCTGACCGCCACCGATGGCACAGGCATCTAGGCTAGCAGCAGTCACAGTGGCATGATCGGTGATGGTAATATCACTGTTGCCTCTCGAATGATAACTGGATCCAATGGCAGCACCACTGTCTCCAAAGGCGGTAACATCGGCATTGCCCTCAATGCGGATATTTGATGCATCTCCAGAGTAACCGCCGCCGATACCGGCGCCGTAAGTACCGCCGTTGGCAGTGATCTCACCACCGGTGATCGTGATATTGGAAGTGCAGGCAGTGTCATCGGTTCCACCGCCGCCGATTGCGGCAGCATCATGGTAGCCGCCTGCCACCAGCTTGCCAGTGTCCCCGCCAACGGCATTTCCGTTTTCGTCCTTGTCTTTGGGAGTATTGTCATCGTTCAAATCGTCCTTGATGGTCAGGGTGCCCTTGCCGTATTTGTCCGCTTTTTCGATGGCGGCGTGTTCTTCACTCCAATTGTTCTTAACCAAAACGGTATTATCGCCGTTCAGCTCAAGGTTGGTATTGCCGTCGCCCTTTATTTCGATCGCACCGGACTTGGCTTTAACAGTGTCAACTTCAATGTCCACATCCTTCAGGGTCACATTGGCGGTGTTGCCCTCTTTGGCGTCAATGGTGACGGTGTTGTGGGTGGTCTCGGTCTCGCCGGTGGCTTTGTTTTTGGTGGTCAGGATGATGTTGGAATCTTCGCGGTCACGAATATCTTTTCCCTCGCCATCCTTCACGCAGAGGTTGTTGTCCTTATCCGCCCACTGGGTGATGGACTGGCTGCCATCCTTGGCCACGATCTCCACACTGCCGTCTTTTACATTGTATTCTGCCGCAAAGGCTGCTGTGGCGATGGACGAGACCATGGCCACCAGAGCCGCTGTGGACAGCACCCGCAAGGCAAGCTGTTTTTTCACATTTTTCCGCATTGCAAAACCCTCCAAACAAAAAAACTTGCAGAGACGTGAACGTTACCGTGAACGTTGCCGGAAACGATATCGAAAACCGGCAAAACCCGGATTTCAAGGCAGAAAAACACATAGCCGTGCATTTTCATGCCCGGCGTCTCTTTACGGCACAAGTATAGTGCTGTGCCGTGGAGAATGTCAAGGCAAAATGCTGAATTTTCGGGGGGGGGTAGGCAATTTTGTGAAACGAGCACAAAATAAGCCGAAAATTTGCGACAGAATGACAGGGCAAACTTGCACAAAAACCGGAAGCAGACGGAAAACAGGTCAAACCTGTACACAAAAAAGAACGACTTTACAGCAGTTTCAAAAGGTTTCGGGCAGGGGTTCGGGCGGAGCGGGCGAGGGCACCGCCCTGCGGAATGCAGGCAAGCGGAGGAGGGAGCATCTCCCGGCAAAACAAAAGAGCCTGCAAACGCACGCAGCACGTTTGCAGGCTCTGGAAGCAGCGGTTACACCCGCGCCGCACCCTGATCCAGAATTTTATCGAACCGGGCAAAGAAGGTGATGGTAGTAATGGTGGCCGCCAGAATGTCGCTGACCGGCTCCGCCAGAAATACGCCGAACACCGGGGCTGCCACGAGATGCGGCAGAATAAAGATGAGCGGGATCAGCAGGATGATCTTGCGCAGGCAGGCCAGCAACAGGCTCACCTTGGCCTGCCCCAGCGCCATAAAGCTCTGCTGGCAGGCGATCTGGAAGCCCATGGCAAAAATGCCGGCCATGTAAATGCGCATGGCCCAGGTGGTGTAGGAAATGAGTGCGGAATCGGAGGTGAAGATGCCTGCCACGGCCCCGGGTGCCAGCATCATAGCCAGCCAGAACAGGCAGGTGTATGCGCCGCACAGGGTCAGCTGGAACCGGAAAGCCTCCTTTACGCGGGGCTTTTTGCCGGCCCCGAAGTTGAAGCTCATCACCGGCTGGCCGCCCTGGCACACGCCCTGAATGGGCAGTGTGCACAGCTGGGAGGCGCTGGTGATCACGGTCATGGCACCCACAGCCACGTCGCCGCCGTAGCGGGCCAGACTGGAGCTGAAGCTGATGGAGAGCAGACTCTCGGTGGAAAGCATCACAAAGGTGGAGATGCCCAGTGCCAGCACCGGCAGGATGACCTGCTTTTCCGGGCGCAGATAGTCCTTGCGCAGGCGCAGGATCGTCTTTTTGCCGGTGAGGAATTGCAGGATCCACGCCGCGCCCACAGCCTGACTGAGCACCGTAGCAATGGCTGCGCCCTGCACGCCCAGCCCGAACCCGAAGATGAGGATGGGGTCCAGAATGATGTTGATCACGGCACCGATCACGGTGGTGAGCATGCTGGTCTTGGCAAAGCCTTGGGTGGTGATGAAGGGATTCATGCCCAGCACCAGCAGCACGAACACCGAGCCGAGAATGTAGAGGCGGCTGTAGCTCAACGCATACGGCAGGGTGGCGTCACTGGCACCGAACAGCCGCAGCAGCGCGGGCGCACCCGCATAAAAGCCGATGGTCAGCACCACTGCAAAGAGCATCAGCACCGTAAAGCTGTTGGAGATGATCTTTTCGGCCTGCTGCCGGTCCCCCTGCCCCAGTGCAATGGCGGTGCGCGGTGCACCGCCCGCGCCCACCAGCATGGCGAACGCGTTCAGCAGCATGAGGATGGGGGTGAACAGGCCCACGCCGGTGAGCGCGGCTGCGCCGATGCCCTCAATGTGCCCGATGTAAATGCGGTCTACGATGTTGTACAGCAGGTTCACCACCTGCGCCACCACGGCGGGGATCATCAGCTGCAGCATCAGCTTTTTCACGCTGCCGGACCCCATGTCCTGTTTTGCCTGTGCCATGGAACAAAAACTCCTTTTGCTTCAAATTTGAACGATACCCTTTTATTATAATCGAAATCGGTCCAAAAGGATAGACCTTTTTCGCAAAGAAGTGCAAAAATTGGAAGCGTGCGGCGTCCGTTGGCACGCTGCAAAAAACGTGCAGAGAGCAAACTCCCTGCACGCAGACCCTATAAAAAACAGTTGACGGAAAATCGCTTTTTTGCTATACTATAAAGGCTACAATATGGAGATGTATCGAAGTGGTCGTAACGAGAACGACTCGAAATCGTTTTGTCCTTAACCGGGCACGTGGGTTCGAATCCCACCATCTCCGCCAACAAAAGGCACCGGCTCAAGCTGGTGCCTTTTTTGCAGTAGCGAAATTATGGATAGACGGTTACTTGCTTCCGGAACGAAGATTGCGATATAATGCTGAAAAGCGCGCTTCAATATAAGCTTGTAAACCAAGAGAAAATTTCTGGTTAACACTATTGCAATAACCTAAGAGCTACGAATTGTTTTGAATTGAAAATGGAGGAAAATATGGCATCTGAAAAGAAAACTCAGTCTGTCGAACCAAATGTTGCAGATTTGGTGAATGGCTGGCTGAGGTCATATAAACTTGATTACAAGCTGGAACAGGAATCTCTAAACACAGAAATTGATAAAGCACTGGACGATTATTACTCGAAGAACGGTGGCACGGGTGGAAATCGTCCAGATGCAAAGCTTCTTGTCGAGGATAGTCGGCTGGATAAGTACCCGATTCTGATTGAATATAAAGGCTACAAAGATAAGCTGGTTAAACTTGATGCGTGCGGACGGGTAGAAAATAAAACGGCCAAAAATGAGCCGAATTTTAAGAATATCAATTATTATGCAGTTAATGGAGCTGTGCATTATGCAAATGCAATCCTCCATCATACGAGTTATACGGATATCATTTCAATAGGTGTCACGGGCTTTAAAAACGAACGCGGAGAATTGGAATGCCAAATCGGTGTTTATTATGTTTCCAAGAAAAATCTTGGTACCGGGCAGAAGGTTGATGATTATACAGATCTTTCCTTTCTGAAAAAGGAAAACTTTGACGCATTTATCGAAAAGGTCAAGGCTTTGCAGCTAAGCCAGAAAGAATTGGACGAGCTGAAAGAAAAGCGTGAGCAGGAGATCAGCGCAAGTCTTGTAAAGCTGAATAATGATATTTATCAGAACGAAAAAGGTCTCGGGGAAAACGATCGGGTCTATCTCGTAGCGGCTTCTATCATCGCAACACTTGGTGTTCCAGGGAAAGTTGCTCCGTTGGATAAAGACGATTTGAAATCCTCTATGGAAGAGGGAAATAAAGACGGTGATATTATCGTCCGAAAAATCAAGGCCTTTCTGAATGAAAAACGGCTTCCGCAGGAAAAGAAGGAAATGATTCTGCGGACACTGCAAAATACATTGACAACAGACAACATCAACAAGGTTGCAAACGGCGAAAGCCAACTGAAGCGCGTTTTCACAAAAATTGTGGATGACCTTGGAATCTATTACAAGATTGGACTTACTACAGATTTTACAGGAAAGCTGTTTAATGAAATGTATGGTTGGCTGGGGTTTACTCAGGATAAACTGAACGATGTTGTGCTGACGCCCTCCTATGTTGCAACATTTCTGGTCAAGCTTGCGCGAGTGAACATGGATTCTTATGTGTGGGATTTTGCAACTGGCTCCGCTGGCCTTCTTGTAGCAGCAATGAACGAAATGCTGATCGATGCAAAGAAGAAAATCAAGTCACCGGAAAAATTGGCGAAAAAATCGATGGAAATCAAGGCGAAGCAACTGCTTGGTCTGGAGCTTTTGTCGAGCGTTTACATGCTTGCTATTCTGAACATGATTCTAATGGGAGATGGCAGTTCAAATATTCTGAACAAAGACTCGCTTACTGACTTCAACGGAAATTATGGCTACGGCGATAACAAAAGTAAATTTCCTGCAACAGCATTTGTACTGAACCCGCCTTATTCGGCGAAGGGAAACGGCATGGTTTTCGTTAAAAGAGCGTTGGATATGATGAGTGGCGGGTATGCGGCGATTATTATTAAAAGTCCGGCGGGCTCCGGGCAAGCAACCGAATATAACAGAAAAATCTTGAAGCACAGCACATTGCTGGCTAGCATTAAGATGCCGATCGATCTGTTTATTGGAAAATCGAGTGTGCAGACAAATGTTTATGTGTTCCGTGTTGGTGAGGCACACCAAAAGGATGATGTCGTAAAATTTATTGATTTTTCTGTAGATGGCTATACACGTTCTAACCGAAGAAAAGCGAGCGTTAATTTAAGAGACAGCAATCATGCAAAAGAACGTTATCAGGAAGTAGTGGATCTTGTCCGTTATGGAAAAGAAAAACTTCATTTTTTGACTGCAAAAGAATATTATGAAGGTCATATTGATCCGGAAAACGGTGCGGATTGGAATCAAACAGCACCAAATGATGCAGCCCCTGCATTGAAAGATTTTGAGAAAGCTGTAAATGATTGTCTTGTGTGGAAAGTATCAAACCTTATCCGAAATTCAAAAGAGGAAGATGAATTATCCGGGAAAATAATTACTCCATTTGATGAAAGAAAAAAAGAAATCCAGTGGGGAGAGTACTTGCTTGGAGATTTGTTTGAAATTCAAAAAACACGAGGGTTTAATGCAAGCGCACTGACAGAAGGAGATACATATGACTATGTAACAAGAACATCCATGAATCAGGGCGTATTAAGAACAACGGGTTTTGTGAATAAGGAAAACATCAATAATGCTGGCACTTGGAGCCTTGGACTGCTTCAAATGGATTTTTTCTATAGAAGTAAACCGTGGTATGCCGGACAGTTTGTTCGGAAAATCGCTCCTAAAATTGAGATACCAGAGGAAGTTGCACCCTATTTTACAGCTATTTTAAACCAGAAAAAGAATCAATTATTGCAAGTTTTGGTAAGAGACGTGGACAGTACATTTAAAAAGTGTACGGTCAGACTTCCGATAAATGATAAAGGGAGAATTGATTTTGAACTTATAAAATCTTTCATTACAACTCTGGAAAGAGAACGATTGAAAAATATATCGGATTATTTAAAATCGAGCGGATTGCCATATTAACAAGCTGGTAACTGAAAAGTTATGAATAAAAACAAATTTGTTGCTTTAAAATTTTTCTGAGTACTTCCGCAAACTTCATGTCCTGTTCCTTCGTCCGTTTCGCACTCCCCTTCGGGTGCTTGCCGGCACGAAGGAGCTTTTTGTTTTCGTACCGCCGCAGCAGGAGGGCATCCATGTTGTCGGCGGTGTACTCCAAGCCGTTCTGGTTCAGCACTCTGGCACACCGGGCAAGGCACATACTCGCCAGTCCGTAGTCCTGCGTCACGACAATATCTCCCGGCTTTACCCGGTTGACCAGTGCAAAGTCCACACTGTCAGCACCCTTGTCAAATACCAGCGTCTGCGCACCTTCCCGCTCGATTTGGTGAGCTGTGTCGCACAGAATGATGACCGGAACACCGAACTGTCTTGCAATCTGCAAAGTCAGATCAACCACGGGACAGCCATCGGCATCAATCAGAATATTCATCGAATATCCTCCATCACCCATCGAAACGCCCTTGCTGTACGCAGGTCGGCATCTTTGAAATGCCCGCCGCTGTTCCATTCAAGGGTGCAGTCTTTGCTACGTCCGGCAAGTTCATGATGCAGGGCGTGGATGTTATCTCCCACAGCGGCCATTGTCAAATTTTTTGTGCGCTCTTCCCGGTCGCCAAGGCTCAGGTAAATGCACTGTGCCTGAATGGGGTGCTGTTGCTCAAACTCCATCCATCCCGGAAACCACACCGAGGGCGAGGCGGCGGCGATACCATAGAACAGATCAGTCTGGGTGGATGCCCACAAAGCAAACAATCCCGCCAGCGAGTAGCCGCCCAGAATGATTTTGACGTTTTCCGGGAGATGAAACTGCTGCTTCAGTGTGGGAATACCCCGCTCTGTCAGAAAGCGCAGGGTGTCCCCAGCATTGCCGCCGAAACTCTGCTTCCCCCACACGGCAGGAGACTTCCACGGAGAAAGTGCATCGTTCCAGCTTTCCACCGGGATGGCCGCAAACAGAAACGGATGCGCTGCGCCCTGTGCAATGGCTGCAACTTCGTTGTCCATGCGCTGCAATTCATGCTCGTCCGTCATCTGAAGCAGAAGATATTCGGCGCAGTCTGTGCCGTAAATGCGGCAGGGTCTATCTCCGAATTTTAAGGGAAAAGTAAGGCGATTAAGGGATTCTGCTTTATAGTTCATCGACAAAATACCTCCCATTGATCGGCACGAGAAAAAGGCGTGAGGAGATTGGCTGTTTCCATTATAGCATATTCGGGCGGAGAGACAAGAAGCCCGGATGTGCGGCACTCTCTGCAGGGACTTCCTGCATTTCAGTATGAGAGAATCGACGAAAAAACGGTTGACATCCGCTGGAAGAAACCCTTACAATGGGAACAGAAAATGCGGCATGTAACGGAACAGGAGGAAAAGACGGATGGAAACCTACAAGACCCTGCGAGAGCTTTTTATGACCTTGTGCAACACGGAGGTCGACACGGCGGTGATCCTGGGCCACATCAACCCGGACGGGGACGCCGTCGGTTCGGTCATGGGCGTTGCCTATTACCTGCGGGAGAATTTCCCCTGCAAGTTCCGGGAAATCATCCCCTACACGGCCCCGGGCCTTGCCAAAGGGGTGCAGAACTATGTGGAGCAGGACACGACGTTTGACCCCTTTGCACTGCTGGAAGGGCGCGTCCCGAAGGACAGGCCCTATGTTGCCATTGCCTGCGACTGCGCAGCGCCGGACCGCATTGCCGGTGAGGAATGGTTCCGGCGGGCAGCGGTCCGGGTGACGCTGGACCACCACGAAACCAATACTGGTTACGGGGACATCGGCTGCATCGAGCCGCTTTCCTCCTGCGCGGAGATGATCGCCCAGATGATGGATTCGGACGAGCTGGTCCCTGTGGCGCAGCGTGCGCATGAGCAGGGGCTGCGCACAGCGGCAGATTACCTGTACCTGGGCATCCTGCACGATACCCGCCGCTTTTCGCACATTTCCGGCGGAAGGACGCTGGGCGTCGCGGCAAAACTTCTGTTCGGCGGGGTGGACCACGACGAGCTGGTCAAGACGATGGATGTGCGCACCCTGCGCGAATGCTGCCATCAGGGCGGACTGCTTGCACAGGCCCGGACTGCCGCCGACGGCAGGGTGGGATATCTGTGCCTGAGCGCGGCGCAGGCTGCGGAACTGCAGGTGTCCTATGAGGACATGAAGAAGGCTGCTTACCAGATGGCGGACTGCTCGGATATCCGCATCGCGCTGGCCGCTCTGGAACAGGGGCCCGGCCACTGGCGCTTTTCTGCCCGCACGAACGAAACGGAACTGGATGTGAGCCGCTACTTCCTGCCCTTTGGCGGCGGCGGTCACCCCCACGCAGCCGGGCTGATCCTGGACACGGCGGATGTCCGGCCCGCGCTGCAGAGCATCCTGAACGCCATGGCGGCAGACCTTGCCGCTGAGGAAACCCATCTGACCGGAGGAATTTTGGAATGAACAACACAGAAGCATTTGAGTTCTTGCTGAGCTGGAAGGATGACGTCCTGATGAACTGCCTTTCCGGGCGGCGGGATAAGGCCTTTGATCCGCAGGCTATGCAGAAGGTCCGGGCGGCCTGTGCCGTGCTGGCCGAGGACGGGACCTATCCGTTCGACCTGTCGGTCACAGACCCGGAGATCTACCGTCAGGTCAGTGCCTGGTTCACCGACCTGCTGCGCAAATCCTGAACCGTTCCGACACGAAAGATGCATTTATTTTCCACAAACGCTTGACATCTTGTGCAATCTGCATTATCATAAAGCCATCAAGTGTTTGTTCAGAGAAGCGAGCAGAACAAACAAGAGGGAGCCTGTTCCCTTTTGTTTGCTCTGCTCTTTTTTGTTCCCGCTACGCAAACGAGCATGCTGTGACAGGCAGAAGATCAGGAGGTTTTTATGCTGGATGTAGCAATCATCGGCTGCGGTGTCGTTGGCGCGGCTGCCGCCTATGAGCTCTCGCATTATCCGCTGCACACTGCAATTTTTGAGGCCGAGAACGATGTGGCCGACTGCACCACCAAGGCCAACAGTGCCATTCTGCACGCTGGGTACGACCCTGAGCCGGGCACCCGGATGGCACGGCTCAATGTGGAGGGCGTTGCACTGGCCAAAGAGATCTGCGCCCGGCTGGATGTGCCGTACCGGCAGTGCGGCAGTCTGGTGCTGGCCCTCAGCCCGGCGGAGCTGCCGCATCTGCAGAAGCTGTACGAAAACGGCCTTGCCAATGGGGTGCCGGGCATCCGGCTGCTGTCGGCAGAGGAAACACGGGCCATGGAGCCCGGTCTTTCGCCGGAGGTGGCCGGAGCGCTGTATGCACCCAGCGCGGCCATCGTCAGCCCATGGGAATATGCGCTGGCCATGGCGGAGGTGGCGGTGCGCAACGGGGTGGAACTCCACCTCAGCAGCCCGGTCACCGGCATTCAGAAAACCGCGTCCGGATGGGCGCTGACCACGCCGTCCGGCGTGGTGGAGGCCCGCTACGTTGTCAACGCCGCCGGCATCCGGGCCGATGCCGTGCACGACATGGCCGCTCCGCATCAATTTACCATCCAGCCCACCCGCGGCGAATATTACCTTCTGGATAAATCGGAAGGCACACGGGTGCAGCATGTCATCTTCCAGTGCCCCAACGAAAACGGCAAGGGCGTGCTGGTGGCACCTACCGTTCACGGCAACCTGATCGTCGGACCCAATGCCGAGCCGGTGGCGGGTGATGACACCGCCTGCACCGCCGCCGGGCTGGCCTTTGTCAGCGCGGCCGCACGCCGCAGCGTGCCGGACATCCGCTTCGGCGAGTCCATCCGCAACTTTGCAGGCGTCCGCGCCAATGTGGACACCGGGGATTTCGTTATCGGC
>UMII01066483.1_pt1 | contig 12090 bp, 3 predicted proteins | sample 1965731 | NCBI WGS metagenome assembly UMII01 (sample SAMEA4836118, study PRJEB28245) | human gut metagenome | biome: gut microbiome; material: fecal sample | place: Denmark | collected 2008
ATATATTATAGAACCCGTAACTATGTAGCGGCTAGTATATCTCATCTGATGTACTAGCCGCTATTTGTCGTATAAATAAAATTAATATAACAAATCAGTGACAGTCACTTAAAATTTCATAATATTTTCATAAAACCATATCTAATTTATTGAAAATATGAATATCATATGATATTTTTATACATGTACGCATAAAACTAGACTATTATTGTCTACTTTTATAAATGAATGAGTTATCAATAATAAATGATATATATTAGTATGAGGAGATACGTGGACTGTGAATAAGATTTTTAAAGTTATTTGGTCTAAATCAAAACAATGTTACGTTGTTGTATCGGAAATGGCGAAGAATACAACAGGGAAAAAGAAGATTATAGTGGCTAGTATTTTGGCAGGGCTAGCAATGTCTACAATGGGGCCGAATGTAATGGCCGTATCTTCAATTCCTTTTTCTGATAAAACATCATCGGCACTTGCTAATGGTTCGGTTAAATCAGGGACAACCAATGGTGTCGCTATAGGTAATGCAGCCTATAGCGATTCTAATCAATCCATCGCGATTGGCTTTAGAAGTCTTGCATCAGGTACCTTCATAGGCGGCTCCATTAAGCCATCTGTTGCAGTCGGTGCAGGCGCACATGCTGAAGGTAATAATACGGTTGCCATAGGTACTATTGCTGAGAATAGAGCCTCTTATGGTGTTTCATTGGGGAATGAAAGCAAGGTAACATCCGGATCAGATTATGGGATTGCTATTGGTTATCAAACGCAAGTATCAAATGTTCATGGTATGGCAATAGGTGAAAAGGCTAGTGCATCAGGTTTTATTAGTATGGCTCTTGGTGCGAATGCAAAAGCTACAGGGACCTATTCTTATGCAGGAGGTTTTGACTCCGAATCTGGTGGCGAGGCGGCTATTGCCGTTGGTAAATCTGCTAGTGCTGGTGGTGGTGATGCTGTATCTATTGGTACGTCATCTCAAGCTACTGGTGGAGATTCTATCGCTTTAGGTAAAAATGCAAATGCTAGTGATGGTGATTCCATTGCCATTGGTCAAGATACAGTATCTAACAAGATTAATTCTGTAGCACTCGGCAAGACTTCTAAAGCTACTGGCGCCTCTGCAACTGCACTAGGGCCACAAGCAAAGGCAACTGGCTCTACGGCGGTGGCAATTGGTCTCAATTCAGAGGCTAATCAAAGCGCTACGGTTGCTGTTGGTTATAATTCTGCTGCTAGTGGTGAAAATGCTGCCGCCTATGGTAACACAGCAAAGGCAGCCGAAAAGAACTCATTAGCACTAGGTGCAAATACACAAGCTACTGTAGAAGGTGGCGTAGCATTGGGTGCAGGATCTATTGCGAATACAGTAGCTGGTGCTGGCTATAATCCGAATACAGGACGAACAAATACATTTACTGGCTTATCTGGTAATGCGTTAACAAGCACTTGGGCCGCTGTTTCTATTGGCGATGGTACCAATACACGTCAATTAACAGGTCTTGCAGCTGGTACTAACAATACTGATGCGGTCAACGTAGCACAACTTAAGAGCATGAATCTGGCTTTCACAGCAGATGGCAGCACAAAAGGCGACGTTAATTTAACAAATAGTGCATTAAACGTAGTCGGTGATAGTACATATATAACAACAAAGGGCAATAATCAAACACTCACCATTTCTGGTAAAAAGCAAACTATTACCGTTACAGATGGTACGGCTAGTGCTAGCGCAGGCATGGCGGACGCCAATAATGTAGCGCAAGCGATTAATAAAGCGAATGCAGAACAAACCATTAGCTATAAGGCCAATGGTGGTACGGCTAATACGGTTAAGGTATCCGATGGCCTTAATTTCACCAATGGTACAACTACGGTTGCTACGATAGGTGCGAATGGTCAAGTAACTTATGACTTGAATACGACAACGCAACAATCGATTACGGATTCGTCAACAGCTGTTAATCGTACGATTGCCCTTGGTGGCTCCACAGGATCCACGACGGCTAAAAAATTGGCTTCTGGAGATGTTAAATTTAACATTAAGGGCCAAACTGGCACCAATGCGTTGATTTCGACATCTGCTAGTGGCGATGATGTAACCATTGCACCAACGAATAAATTGACCGCTGCTGTTACGGCTGCTGAAAATGCAGCAGATAAAAATTTATCCAATATTTCTACAAGTGGTAAAACTGTTATTAAAGATTTAGCCAAAGGGGCTGCGCAAGATGCTGTGAAAGTAGCTGGTACGGGACTTGCTACGGTATCTGATAATACAACTGGCGGTGTGAAAACATACACGGTTGATGTGAATACTGGTAACTTAGTCATAACTGCCAATGGGCAAGTCGGTGCTGCTGGTACAACAGGTGCGTCTGGTGCGACTGGTTCTAATGGCGTAGCTACAACACAAAACGTAGCGACTGCTATTAATGATGCTGTAACTAAGGCAAAAGCAAGCACAACACAAGCCTTAGCCGATGCAGAACATAAATTTGATGGCGATACAGGTACTACATCCGTTCGTAAACACGGTGAAGTATTATCCATTAAAGGCGGTGTAACAAATACTGCTAGTTTGACAACAGGTAACATCGGTGTCGTATCTGATGGGGCAGGCACATTGAACATTCGCCTCGCGAAGGTATTGAGTGGCTTAACATCGGCAACCTTCACTACTGCTGGTGGCAATACTACTGTTATCAATAGTGATGGTGTAACCATTACACCAAGTGGTGCTGGTGCCTCTGCTATCTCCATGACAACAGATGGCATCAATGCGGGTGGTACAGAAATTAAGAATATTGCTGATGGTACGGCAGCTACCTCCGCTGTTAGCAAAGGCCAAATGGAAACAGCCATTGCTAATGCACAAACAGCAGCTACATCTACAGAAAAGGTAGTCGCTAAAACATTATCTGGCGATACTAACTTAGCCACTGTAACAGGCCAAACAGGTACTGCTAAGGGTGAAACCTATGAAGTAGCCGTATCTGAAAATGCTGTTAAGAACGTAGCTAAAGCAGCAGTACAAGACGCTGTAACAGTAACAGGTACAGGCCTTGCTACAGTATCTGATAATACAGCAGCTGGTGTTAAAACATATACAGTCAATGTAGACGAAGGTAAACTTGTTATTGATGATACAACAGGTAAACTTGGTGCAAATGGTGCTACACAAGGCGCAACAGCTGGTAAAAATGGCGTTGCTACTACGCAAGATGTAGCATCTGTTGTGAATTCTGCCATCGATAAAACAACACAAGCCTTAGCTGATGCTAAACATAATTTTGCTGGTGATGATGCAACAGTTATTAGCCGTAAACATGGTGAACAACTTAACATCAAAGGTGGTGCATCCACAACTGCTACAGACCTTACATCTGGTAATATCGCAGTGGTAGGTGACACAACAACTGGTACATTAAACATCAAGATGGCAAAAGCCTTAACAGGTTTAACATCTGCTACATTTACAGATGGATCTGGCAATACACAAATCGTAACAGGTGGTTCCTCTACGATTTCTGATGCAGCTGGTAATTCTACTGTTGTATCTAAAGGTGGGGTCACAACTACTGATGCAGCAGGTAACATAACTACAACAGCACCTACAGGTATAACGGTAACTCCTGCTGGTACAGGCACAACACCAATTTCTGTAACTACTAGTGGTATTAGTGCCGGTAATAAAGAAATTAAGAATGTTGCTAATGGTACTACCGATGATGCTGCTGTGAACAAGAAACAAATGGATGATGCTGTAAAAGCCGCTTCGGATGCAACTAAAAGCATTGGGTGATAATACTGTTTCGCTAGGAAGTGAATCTGGTACAACTACTGCTAAGAAATTAAGCACAACTGGTGGCATTAAGTTCAACATTAAAGGTGAAACTGGTGCAAATGCACTCATTACAACATCTGCCACAGGTGATGATGTCACCATCGCTCCAACGGCTAAGTTGAGTGCTGCTGTGACAGCGGCAGAAAAATCTGCTGATAAAGACTTGTCCAACTTGTCTGCTGCCGGTGATACCTACATTAAGAATCTTGCTAAAACGGCTGCTTCTTGGAATGTAGAAACAAATGGCGGTGGTACCACTGCTGTATCTGGTGGTGAAAGTGTCAACTTCATCAATGGCGATAACATTGCTATTACAAATGCAGGTCGTGCTATTACAATTGGTACCGCTAAGAATGTATCCTTCGATAAAGTGACTGTTGGTGGTATTGTTCTTGATAAAACAGATGGCATCAATGCGGGCGGTAAAGAAGTAAAAGGTATTGCCGATGGTACAGCTGCCGATTCCGCTGTTAGCAAAGGCCAAATGGAAACAGCCATCGCTAATGCACAAACAGCAGCTACATCTACTGAAAAGGTAATTGCTAAGGCGTTAACTGGCGATACTAACTTAGCCACTGTAACAGGTCAAACGGGTACTGCTAAGGGTGAAACCTATGAAGTAGCCGTATCTGAAAATGCTGTTAAGAACGTAGCTAAAGCAGCCGCACAAGATGCTGTAACTGTTACAGGTACAGGCCTTGCTACAGTGTCTGACAATACAACTGGCGGTGTGAAAACATACACTGTGAATGTAGACGAAGGTAAACTTGTTCTTGATGATACAACCGGTAAAATCGGTGCTAACGGTGCTACACAAGGTAGTACAGCTGGTAAAAATGGCGTAGCTACAACCCAAAATGTAGCGACTGCTATTAACGATGCTGTAACTAAAGCAAATGCAAACAATGCACAAGCCTTAGCTGATGCAAAACACAATTTTGCTGGCGATGATGCTACCATAATTAGCCGTAAACATGGTGAACAACTCAACATTAAAGGTGGCGCATCCACAACTGCTACAGACCTTACATCTGGTAATATCGCAGTCGTAGGTGATACAGCATCTGGTACATTAAATATCAAGATGGCAAAAGCCTTAACAGGTTTAACATCTGCTACATTTACAGATGGATCCGGTAATACACAAACCGTAACAGGTGCTTCCTCTACTATCGCGGATGGCGCGGGTAACACGACCACTATGACTAAAGGTGGTCTATCCACTACTGATGGTACAAATACAACGACAGTAGCACCGGCTGGTGTCACTGCCACTGATGGTACTAATACTGTTAAGTTGAATGGTTCTGGTATCGATGCTGGCAATACACAAATCAAAAACGTTGGCAAAGCAACGACCGATGATGCTGCGGTTAACAAGAAACAAATGGATGATGCTGTAAAATCAGCTACTGATGCAACCACAGCATTGGGTAATAATACCATTGCTCTTGGCAGTGATGCTGGTTCTACAACAGCGAAGAAACTTAGCACAAATGCTATTACATTCAACATCAAAGGTGATACAGGCGCTAATGCGTTAATCACTACATCTGCTACAGGCGATAATGTAACGATTGCTCCAACCGCTAAATTGACAGCTGCGGTGACAGCGGCAGAAAAATCTGCTGACAAGGATTTGTCTAATATTTCATCTGCTGGTAAAACAGTCATCAAAGACTTGGCAGTCACATCCGCACAAGACGCTGTTAATGTAACAGGCACAGGCCTTGCTACAGTATCCGATAATACAACTGACGGTGTGAAAACATATACTGTAAATGTAGATGAAGGTAAACTCGTCCTTGATGATACAACAGGTAAAATCGGCGCTAATGGTTCTACACAAGGCACTACAGCTGGTAAAAATGGCGTAGCTACAACACAAAACGTAGCGACTGCTATTAACGATGCAATTACTAAATCCAATGCGAATACAGCACAAGCATTAGCTGACGCTGAACATAAATTTGATGGTGATACAGGTACCACATCTGTACGTAAACATGGTGAAGTATTATCCATCAAAGGTGGCGTAACAACACCAGCTGATTTGACAACAGGCAACATCGGTGTCGTATCTGATGGGGCGGGCACATTGAATATTCGCCTTGCGAAGGTATTGAGCGGTTTAACATCTGCTACGTTCAAAGATGCATCCGGTAATACCACTATGGTGACAGGTGGTTCTACTACGATTGCAGATACATCTGGTAATACCCAAACATTGGCTCCAACGAAATCTGAAATTAAGGATAACAATGGTGTATCCACTGTTACTACAAAAGATGGTGTAACAGCTAAAGATGCTAGTGGTCAAATGACATCTTTAACTAAAGGCGGTGTCGATGCAACTGATGGAAATGGTAACACTACATCCTTAACGAATACGGGAGTAAGTGCAACCGATGGCAATGGTCATACAACAGGTCTTACAAACGGCGGCTTATCCACTACTGATGGTACGAACACAACAACCGTAGCACCAACAGGTATTACTGCCACTGATGGTACCAACACTGTTAAATTAAATGGTTCTGGTATTGATGCTGGTGGTACAGAAATTAAGAACGTTGGTAAAGCAACTACAGATGATGCTGCAGTTAATAAGAAACAAATGGATGATGCCATTACTAAAGCTACTGCGGATGCAACCCATGATTTTGCTGGTGATGATGCGACAGTTATTAGCCGCAAACATGGCGAACAACTTAACATCAAAGGCGGTGCAAGTACAACAGCAACCGATCTTACATCTGGTAACATCGCAGTGATAGGTGATACAACAACTGGTACCTTGAATATTAAACTTGCGAAAGTATTAACAGGCTTGACATCCGCTACATTTACTGATACATCAGGTAATACGACTACAGTAACTGGTGGTTCCACTACGATTGCAGATACATCTGGTAATACCCAAACATTGGCGCCAACGAAATCTGAAATTAAGGATAACAATGGTGTATCCACTGTTACTACAAAAGATGGTGTAACAGCTAAAGATGCTAGCGGTCAAACGACATCTTTAACTAAAGGCGGCGTCGATGCAACTGATGGCAATGGTCATACAACAGGTCTTACAAATGGCGGTCTATCCACTACTGATGGTACGAACACAACAACCGTAGCGCCAACAGGCATGACTGCTACTGATGGTACGAACACTGTGAAAGTAGAAGGCTCTGGTATCGATGCAGGCGGTACAGAAATTAAACATATCGCTGCTGGTACGGCTGCTGATTCTGCGGTCAACAAAGGTCAAATGGATGACGCTATTACTAAAGCTACTGCGGATGCAACTCATGAATTTGCTGGGGATACAGGTAGTAATTCTGTTCGTAAACATGGTGAAGTATTGTCTATCAAAGGTGGCGTAACCGATACTAATAAACTTTCAGATAATAATATTGGGGTTATATCTGATGGAGCAGGTACATTAAATGTTAAATTATCTAAAAATTTAACCGGTTTGACATCTGCTACGTTCAAAGATAGATCTGGCAATACACAAACCGTAACAGGTGCATCCTCTACTATTACAGATGGCACGGGTAACACAACTGCTATGACTAAAGGTGGTTTATCCACTACTGACGGTACAAACACAACGACAGTAGCACCAACTGGTGTCACTGCCACTGATGGTACTAACATTGTTAAGTTGAATGGCTCCGGTATCGATGCTGGTAATACACAAATTAAGAATGTTGGTAAAGCCACTACCGATGATGCTGCTGTTAATAAGAAACAAATGGATGAGGCTGTGAAGGCAGCTTCCGATGCAACCAAAGCACTGGGCAATAATACGATTTCCCTTGGTGGTGATTCCGGTTCTACAACAACAGCAAAGACACTAAATACAACTGGTGGCATTCAATTTAATATTAAGGGGCAAACTGGAACCGATGCCTTGATTACAACTTCTGCTAGTGGTGATGATGTAACCATTACACCAACTGATAAATTGATAAACGCTGTGAAAGCTGCAGAAAAATCTGCTGATAAAGATTTGTCCAACTTGTCTGCTGCGGGGAATACGCATATTCAAAATTTGGCTAAATCTGCGGCATCTTGGAACGTCCAAACCAATGGCAATGGTACTACAGCAGTAGTTGGTGGTGATACAGTCAACTTCATTAATGGCGATAATATTGCTATTACGAATACAGGTCATGCGATTACGATTGGCACTGCTAAGGATGTATCCTTTGATAAAGTGACTGTTGGTGGTATGACCCTTGATAAAAATGGCATCTTGTCGGGTATATCATCTATCACTGGTAGTGGTACTGGAGCGCCAACGATGACTTTCAACAGTCAAAATGGCAATACCCCAGCCAATGTGTCCATTAATTCTAATTTGGATATGGGCGGCCATCGCATTACCGGTGTAGGACCTGCGGAAAAACCAACAGATGCGGTAAATAAACAACAAGTGGATCAAGCCCTTCGTGGACTTACGGGTATGGCAGACAATGCAGCAAGACAATATGCTAGTAAGGCTGGTGCCAATGCAGCCGCTTTAGCAGCATTGAAGCCAATTCAATATGATCCATTAGAGCCAACACAAATTATGGCTGGTGTGGGTAATTACAAATCACAAACTGCTGTGGCACTCGGTATGGCGCATTACACCAATGAAAATACGATGTTCAACATCGGTGTATCCCTTGATAGCCATGACAACATGGTCAACGCTGGTGTAACTCATAAATTTGGCTATAGCCCTGAAAAGAAAGCTATTCCAGATCGCTATAAAGGTGGTCCAATTAGCTCCATCTATGTAATGCAAGATGAAATGCAAGCCTTGTTGGCCAAAGACCAAGAAAAGGATGCTGTAATCTCTAAACAGGCTAGTGAAATTGATACACTTCGCCAACAAAATGAAGATATGCAACGTAAAATTGATATGATTCTTGCTAAATTACAATAATAGTATAATGTAAGATATACAACAAAAGCGGATAGTGAGTCCTAGGATTCACTATCCGCTTTTGGTTGTGTGTATATTATTTTTTTCTAAAGAACCCCAATACTCGTAAATGACGCAATACTTCATCTAAATATTGTTCCGATGGAACGCGGTACTGTTGACCATCCTTCGTTGTCCGCTCGACGGTCACATTCACATCTAGATCTTCTATGAGTTTTTCTTTTGTAGTTGGTGTTGTTAAGAGGCGCATAATGTATAACACGCCATGCTCCACGTCATAGTCGATTTGATTATACATGTTTGCCGTCGTCATATACCGATTGCCATCCTTTTCGATAAGGGTTGCAATATAGTCGATGAACCGCTGAGGAATGTAGGTTTCGTTTTCCTTGAACGGTAGGTGTTCATAGCGTTCACCAAAGGTATAGAGTTGGCCGATGACAACGAGCAAGAACAAGCGCGTATAAAGCTTATCCATATCGATGTCATAGCCCGGATACTGATGTTCAATATGGTCGACCACATCTTGTACAGAGAATGGTAATCGCGTATCCATCATTTCCTTAATAGCGATGTGTACCGTATCCGTCCATTCCGGTGGAACACCCAAATCTATATCTAAGGTGATGAGGAAATAGAGGCCATCCAATATATCCTTGGTTACCGTTTCATTTTGCGTAATCTTGGCCGCGTTGGATTGTTTCGTTAACAACGCCATGCGGAACTGTGTATCATACACGTAATCAAAGTACTGTTCCTTATCCACGCGGTTATCTTGGGCTAACTTTTTAATATTCGTCACAGTCGTATCCGGTAACCATGTAATAAAGGAGCGCTGCATACATTCATCGCCCACATAGGCACAACCTTGAGATTCAGCCCGTTTCACAAACTCCGATACATACACCGGATCGTTAATGGACTCTAAATACTCATGGCCCACGTAATAATCATTGGCCTTAAGGACACGATCAATATTAGGAATCTTGTAACTCGATTTCATGCGAGATCGTTCATCCAACTTCATTGTTTCCTGAATGAGCTGCAACACCTGTTTCGTATACGCCGTACGATCCTGTAGGGACGTTGTTGGCGCATGTTTTTCCGAATACAGCATAATATCTCGCAATTGTTCTAACCGTTTCCACCCTGGATACGTATTATATGACACATACGCAATACCCCGATCCGATAGATTGCGATTACAAATGCTGAGAATTTTGTCTTTCACCATGTCCGGTACCCACGACCAAATGCCGTGCACGATGATGTAATCAAAGGTGCCGAAATCGTCGTCGATGTCCATGATATTTTTCTCTAGCAACGTAATATTCGTGAGACCTATGGATTCGATTAATGCCTTGCCGTGCTCAATCTGTACGCCCGATAAATCGATGCCCGTGAAAGTAGTCTCTGGATAGTACAGCGCTTGTGGGATGATGTTGCCCCCGCATGACGAACCTAGCTCTAATACGCGCGCCCCCTTGAGTGGTGCTGGTGAAAGCCCATATAACCGGCCGCGGGCTTGCAGTGAATTGATGTTAGTGTTGGAAAACGCCTTAGACACATAGAGGAAATTGTCATACGACTCTTTTAATTCCTCAATCTTCTCTTGCACCACCTCATTAATAGGTGGTTGTATGGTGTTTGATTTTTTTGAGGACTTATCGTTTGCAGATGGTTTATCTTGCTTCGCATCTGTCTTGGAAATAGATTGTTTGCTCATGTGTATACCTTTCAATAAAGACAAATAATAATACCTATGCGTTTCTGAAAAATCTTAATGGTTGTAAATTATGCCTATGCATTTCTAAAGAATCCTAATAGTTGTAGGTGTGATAGGACATCCTCCAAGTACTGACTTGAAGAGATGCGATAGAGTTGTCCCTCGTCGTTGGTTCGTGTGATGACCATGTTTTGGTCAAGATGCTTTAGTACAGTCGCTCGCGTTGTTGGCTTTTGTAATAACCGCATCGTATATAGGACGCCGTTATCAATATAACTATCAAGTTGATTGTACATATTGGCCAGCGTTATATACTGCTTGCCACCATCTTCAATGAGGGCTGAAACGTATTTAATAAATGGTTCTGGTATATACGACTTGTTGTCTGTAAATGGTGTATGTTCACATCGCTCGCCGTAAGCATTTAAACGACCGATGACAATGAGCGCTAATAGGCGGGTGTAGAGTTGAGTTGTATCAATCGTATAACTAGGATGCTCTGCTTTCACGTAATCTAGTATATCCGTCACCGTGAATGGCAGTTGTTTGTTTCGTAGTTCCTCGATGGTCGTATATAATACATTATTCGTATCCGGTAAGATATTAGGCACATCTTGTAAGGATGTTAGGAAATATAGGCTATCGAATGTGCTGGCGAGCACCTTTTCATTTCGAGTGATTCGATTCTCGTTACACCCTTTCGTTAGGAGAGCCATGCGAAATTGTGTGTCATACACATAATCATAGTATTGTTCTTTCGCTATATAATCATCTTGCGCGAGCATCTTAATGCCATTTTGTATATCCGCATATAACCAACTGATAAATGAACTCTGTAAATTTTCATCTCCTATATAGGCACAACCTTGGGCGTGGGCACGCTGTATAAAATCCGATACATACACGGGATCATTAATGGATTCTAAATATTCGTGACCTATATAATAATTGTCAGCCTTTAGAACATGGTCTATGTCCTTAATCTTATAGGCGCCCTTTTGATTGGTGGAAGGGCTCTTTTTTATGAGGTTTTGAATCTGTTGTAATACCTTTTTAGTGTACACCGTACGATCTAGTAGTGTATCACTGGGAGCACCTGTTTCTGAGTAAAGCATAATTTCCCGTAACTGTTCTAGGCGCTTCCAGCCAGGATAGGTGTTGTACGAAACAAAGGCAATGCCCTCTTCCGATAGATTGCGATTACAAATGCTGAGAATTTTGTCTTTCACCATGTCCGGTACCCATGACCAAATGCCGTGGACGATGATGTAATCAAAGGTGCCAAAATCGTCGTCGATGTCCATGATATTTTTCTCTAGCAACGTAATATTCGTGAGCCCCATGGATTCGATTAATGCCTTGCCGTGCTCAATCTGCACGCCCGATAAATCGATGCCTGTGAAAGTAGTCTCTGGATAGTACAGCGCCTGCGGGATGATATTGCCCCCACACGATGAACCCAGTTCCAACACGCGCGCCTCCTTAAGTGGTGCTGGTGAAAGCCCGTATAACCGGCCACGGGCTTGCAGTGAATTAATATTGGTATTGGGAAATGCCTTCGATACATAGATAACCGTA
>UMII01034945.1_pt1 | contig 12063 bp, 10 predicted proteins | sample 1965731 | NCBI WGS metagenome assembly UMII01 (sample SAMEA4836118, study PRJEB28245) | human gut metagenome | biome: gut microbiome; material: fecal sample | place: Denmark | collected 2008
CATCCGTGAGATCCTGGGCAGCGGCACCTGGCTGGGCTTCCAGGTCCTGCCCGAGAGCATGGCCAAGATGAGCATTATGACCCAGGCTCCCGGCGCATTCTTCTGCTACGGCGTGCTGATGGCCGGCTGCGTCTGGCTGGAAGGCAAGCTGGATGCCCGCATCGAGCGCAAGAGCTGCTGCGACCTCGACAACCTGAAGAAGGAGGCAGAATAAGATGTTAGTCAAACTTGCTGCGATCTTCTTCAGCATGATCCTGGTGAACAACTACGTGCTGGTGAAGTTCTACGGTATCTGCCCGTTCCTGGGCGTTTCCAAGAAGCTGGATTCCTCCATTGGTATGTCCGGCGCTGTTATCTTTGTTATGCTGGTGGCAACGGCTGTCACCTTCCCCATCCAGATCTTCATTTTGAACCCCGCTGACCTGGGCTACCTGCAGACCATCGTGTTCATCCTGGTCATTGCAGTGCTGGTGCAGTTCATCGAGATCTTCCTGAAGAAGTATGTTGTTGCACTGTACAATTCTCTGGGCGTTTACCTGCCCCTGATCACCACCAACTGCTGCGTGCTGGCCGTGACCATTCTGGTTGTGGACGACTACGGCGCAGACGTTGCTACCCTTGGCTTTGCCGCTGCCTACATTGAGGCTCTGGTCTGTGCCGTGGGTGCAGGTGTCGGCTTTATGCTGGCCATGGTCATGTTCAGCGGCGTGCGCAAGCGTGTGGAAGCCTGCGATCCCCCGGCACCCTTCAAGGGCCTGCCCATCACCCTGATCGCAGCAGCCATCACCAGCCTGTCCTTTATGGGCTTCGGCGGCCTCGTCGAAAACCTGTTCAACGTGACGCTGTAAGGGAGGAACAGGATTATGAATATTGTATCTGCTGTGATCCTCTGTACCATCGTGGGCGCGATCGGTGCCGTTGTTCTGGTGCTGGCCGCAAAGTTCATGGCGGTTGAGGAAGACCCCCGTATTGAAGAAGTTTCTGCCTGCCTGGCCGGTGCAAACTGCGGCGGCTGCGGCTACGCCGGCTGTGCCGACTACGCAAAGGCCGTTGTTATGGACGGCGTTCCCTGCGACAAGTGCGCCCCCGGCGGCCCCAAGGCTGCTGCCGCCATTGCCAAGATCATGGGCGGCGAGGCAAGCGCCGTGGAGAAGAAGGCTGTGGTCCAGTGCCAGGGCAACTCCGAGCACTGCAAGCCCAGCTACGAGTACAAGGGCATCCAGACCTGTGCCGCTGCTGCGACCCTGTACGGCGGCCCCAAGACCTGTACCTTTGCCTGCATCGGCCTGGGCGACTGCACCAAGGTGTGTAAGTTCGATGCCATCCACATTGTGGACGGTGTTGCCAAGGTGGACAAGGACAAGTGCACCGGCTGTGGTGCCTGCGCCAACATCTGCCCCAAGCACGTCATTATGATCGACGCAGGCGGCCCCCGCAAGCCCGTGGTCATGTGCTCCAATCAGGATAAGGGTGCTGTGGCAAACAAGCTGTGCACCACTTCCTGCATTGCCTGCGGCATGTGCGAGCGCACCTGTAAGTTTGATGCCATCCACGTTGTGGACGGCGTGGCCCGTGTGGACTACGACAAGTGCAAGGGCTGCGGCATGTGCGCCCAGAAGTGCCCCAAGCACATCATCCTCTTCCCGCTGAAGGACGATCCGAATCCCCCCAAGCCCGTGGTGAAGCAGGCTCCGAAGCCCGCTGCCGCTCCTGCCGCTCCGGCAGAGCCCGCCGCAAAGGCTGAGGAGGCAAAGGCTCCCGAGGCCCCCAAGGCTGAATAAGCGGAACCCATTGTAATATGGTAAAGCGCCCCCATTGCTCCTTTGAGTGATGGGGGCGCTTTTTGGTGCAAAACCTCTCCGTCATCATCGCTGACGCTCGATGCCACCTCCCCTAGTAGGGGAGGCCTTGGCATGAGATTCATTTTTCAATCTGATCGCTGGCGCTCCAAGGGCATCATCTGCCGCAAGGCAGAAATAACGTTGCGTCAGCAGGGCAAACAGGAGCGAAGCGCCAGACCCCGAAAACGCGACGGCCTGCCAAGGGCTCCCCTACTAGGGGAGCTGTCACGGCGAAGCCCGTGACTGAGAGGTTGGACAAAGGACAAGCTAACCGTTCATACGGATAGGCAATCCTCCGGTACAACCTCTCCGTCATCATCGCTGACGCTCGATGCCACCTCCCCTAGTAGGGGAGGCCTTGGCATGAGATTCATTTTTCAATCTGGTCGCTGGCGCTCCAAGGGCATCATCTGCCGCAAGGCAGAAATAACGTTGCGTCAGCAGGGCAAACAGGAGCGAAGCGCCAGACCCCGAAAACGCGACGGCCTGCCAAGGGCTCCCCTACTAGGGGAGCTGTCACGGCGAAGCCCGTGACTGAGAGGTTTAACCCCAGCTGTCGAGCTTTGCGAGACTGAGAGGGCTCCGAAAACTTTTTTTAAAAAATCCCGAAAAAAAGTGAAAGGAATCTGCGTTTCATGTATTATAGAGAGTGAAACTGCGAAGATACAACACAAAATTGCGTGATATATCAATGCGGCGGGCGTGCGGATAAGTTAGGCTGCACTACTCCCCGCAATGATATTGCGGCGGTTCATAACTTGCTGTATATCGCAGAATATTTTGTCTGAAAAGGGGAAGGAAAAATAAAATTTCACTATTGAAAATACTGGATATACATGCTATAATTACGATAATGGGTTTGTCTGGTAAAAATAACCTGCCAAGGGAAAGAAAAACGACAAAAGTTGAATATCTTTTCCTCCGGTTTTGCCAAAAATACTATGATGCAGGGAGGGCTCCACTGTGCGGAAAAATCATCACGGAAAAAAAGATAGGCTGGTGAAGCGCGTTTTTGCGCTTTGTCTGGCGCTTGCGGTCATCTGCACCTGCCTTGTGCCGGTGTTTGCAACGGAGGGTCTGATCGATCCTCAGGTTAATCAAGAGGCCACCCGGCCCGTAGATGACGGCGAGGCATCCTATCCTGACGACGAATTTGCCGGTTTCGGCGAGGAGGAAGCCACCCGGCCTGTAGACGGCGGTGAAGCTGCCGGTTTCGGCGAGGAGGAAGCTACCCGGCCTGTAGACGGTGAAGGCGGCGAGGACAACCTCGACGGCGGCCCCAACGTTAAGGAAACAGAGTGGGGCACCGTCATTGAGTACGACACCAGCACCAGCACCAGTACCGACCCCAGCTCCAGCACCGAGACCCAGTGGTCCGGCGAGGACGACGTGGTGGAAAAGCCTGATGACAAAGTGGTCGTTTCCGGCGACGAGATCAAAAAGCTGCAGGATATGGTGGTCTACCGCTTCTGGCTGAAGGAGCTGAACGCCAACGACCTGCAGGACATTACCGCTCAGGCACAGATCAACAATATGACGGAGAGCGAGTATCTGGCCCGGAATGGCGAGGTTCTGTGGAACCTGTACTTCATTCAGGCTGTGCCCCGGGCAGAGACCATTGCGGACTACAGCAGCTACATCGAGAATCCCTCCTCCAACCGGGACCCCAAGGGCGAACTGCGGCAGTTTGACTACTGGTACACGCTGGACGAGTTTGGCAACCGGGTGCGCCTGAACCTCACCGACCCCACCAGCAACATTCTGGACGACAAGACCACCACCGTGAACGTCTACGCCGCATGGAAGGACGGCACCGTGGGCTCCGATGAGGAAGAGGACGTGGATCACGAGGATTTGGTGGACAAGAACCCCGTGCCTGTGGATCTGGAAACCAAGGCCTCTGCTTCCTACGAGGACGAGGAAGGCGAACTGAAGACCACAACCCTGCCGGTGGAGGTGAAAAATCTGCCCTCTGCCGCAGATCACCTCAGCGTCATCCACATGGGTTATGATGATGTGGGGGACTTCTACGAGAACCACTTGGATGACTTTGGTAGTATGGCTCCCATTCTGGGTCTGAAGATCTCCCCCAAGAACGCCAAGGGCGAAACGGTGCAGCCTGCCAAGGGCCAGAAGGCTACCGTCACCGTCTCCGGTCTGGACAAACTGCCGGAAATTGCGGCAATGGAAGAAGAGGGAGCGCTCACTGCCGATGCACTGAAGGTGCTCCACCAGAAAGACGACAATACCGTGGAAAAACTGGATGTTGTCAGCTATGAGAATGGTACTCTGACCTTCGAGACCTCCAGCTTCAGCCCCTTTGTGATTGCGCTGGAATATCCGGATCAGGGAAGTGAAGACTTCGATGATGACGGCATTGAGATCGTCAGCATTGAGATCGATGGCGTTGAGTACCCGAATGTGAATGATGGAATTGCTACGATCAGCAGCATTCAGGGCGATACAAAAGTTCCGGTTGGTGCAACGATTACACTGCGATCCAAAAACGGAAAAAGTAATTATTATCACAATTGGAGGATTATAGAAGGAGAAAATTGTGCTGAGTTCGTTGGTGCAACTAACGGAAAGGGCGATACCTATAAAACCGTGAAGCTAAAACTTACCTCGAGTGGCAAAGTGAAGGTTAGACATGACTATGGTGAAAATAAGGATAAACTGAAGAATAATGATACATCGGATTCTATTGAGGTTGTGGACACTACAACGACATCTTCTTACAATCTTTATGTTTACACGCAGGTTTTGGGCTATTCGGGTGATTACTATGGTAATAAAGTTGAAAATAAAGCGTGGAACGGCATGGCCGTTGGTACGATTTCAAATGTAGATGCTCCGAGTAAATACAATAAACGTACCTCAATTTATGACACGGCCGTTATTGCTACGAAGTTGGGAACTGAAATTATAGTTGATTCTGGACAGTTTCCTGTGATTCCGATTAAACAGGATGGCAAATACAAGGACTACTATTACGAATCACTCCCGAAAGAAATCCAAAAGGAAATTGAGAAGGATCCAACGAAAGCGAATACTGTAGGCACGTACACAATTGAATGGTACGAGGTCGTTGCTGCGGGTGGAGCCAATACTGGCAAAAACGGCGAGGATGGAGACTGGACGGGTGAAAAGAACTATAAACCCACATACACGAGGGGCATATATAAATCTCCGATTTCGTCGGTCAGTGATAAAAAAATGACGTACCATCTGGATGGTTTGATAGTGCTCCATGATACAACGCACATCAACGTCAAGTTTATGGTTCAGGATGTGGGTAAAGATACCTTTGCTCTAGTGCGTGATTATGGCGGAGCATTTACTGTCCCAGAAGGGAGTACTTCGATTTCGCTGAAAGCGATTGCCCGCCCGGATGTTATTGGTGAAGGTCAGACTGAAGCAACCTGCCCGAAAACTAAAACAACCCCAGATGGTACAGTTTACACCTTTGATGGTTGGTATACAAATCAGGACTGCACGGAAGGTAGCAAGTTTGATTTTGATGAAGATACCATTAAAGAAGATACAACTTTCTACGCAAAGTATGTGCCTGCTTCTGCAAACCTGACCGTCTCCAAAACCGTTACCGGCAAACTTGGCGACACCAACAAAGCCTTTACCTTTACAATTACCAAAGCTGATGGCACAGCGGCAAATATCACTGATACCAATATTGAGATTAGTGAAGCAGATCGTGCAAAGGTTGAATGGCTGGATAATGGCAAGTTTACTCTGAAAGACGGAGCTTCGATTATCTTCAAGAATCTGCCAAGTGGTGAGTACAAAGTTATAGAGGAAGATTATTCTGGTGAGAAGTACGATACCAGCTGGCAGATTGGTACAGACGGTGAAGTATACGAAAAGAATAGTACTGCAACTGTAACAATCGGTACAACTGAGCAGACGGTTCACTTCACCAATCACCGGACGCTCGAGCCTGACCTTGGTGTCCTCCTCGACACCCTGCCCTACATTGTCATCCTTGCTGTGGTGGCTGGCGGCGTGGCCCTGCTGATGCTGCGCAAGCACCGTAAGGAAGATGACTAAAGGGGGCTGACCGCATGGCGAAGAAGAAAGCGCCCCAGCGGCTGGCCGGTGCAGAGGAAAGCTGTATCAGCCCGGAGCAGGAAGCAATCATCCAGTGGTACAAAACGGTGAAATTCCGCAAGAACCTGCTGGGCGGCGTGGACGAAGCGGCAATGTGGAAGAAGCTGGAAGAGCTTTACGCCCTGTACGAAGCCGCCATCCGCGCCGAGCGCACAAGGTACAATGTGCTGCTGGAAACCTCTCCGTCAAAGCCTGACGGCTTTGCCACCTCCCCTAGTAGGGGAGGCAAGACAGGTGCTGCGCAGCCGGAAGCATCCGGCACCGGTGAACCCGGGGACGTAAACCTGGCTCCCACCAAAGTTGACAATTTTGCCAAGGGCTCCCCTACTAGGGGAGCTGGCGAGCGAAGCGAGACTGAGAGGTTTAATCCGGAATCTGACAGCTCTGACCCCCAAAAGGAGGCGCATTCCGATGCACCCGCTGGACAATGAAGCCCTGAAGCAGGGGGCAAAGGCGGTGCGCCGCCGCAGGCTGGACGCTGAGAACCGGCAGGATTTTATCAGCCTGCTGGGCCGCGTTGTGGTGATCCTGCTGTGCGCGTGGGTGCTGTTCACGCAGGTGTTCCTGCTCACGCAGGCCAAGGGCAGCAGCATGTTCCCCGCGGTAAAGGATGGCGACCTGCTCATCTGCTACCGCCTGCAAAAAACTTACGCAAAAAACGACGTTGTGGTCTACACCCAGGGCGGCAAGCTCCGGGTGGGCCGCATCCTTGGGCGCGAGGGTGACCTTGTGGCTCTGGACGACAGCGGCACCCTTGTGGTGAACGGCGCGGTGCAGAGCGGCGAGATCCTCTACCCCACCTACGCAAAAGACGCGCTGGAGTACCCCTACACGGTGCCGGAAGGCTGCGTTTTTGTGCTGGGCGATTACCGCACACAATCCGAGGACAGCCGGGACTTTGGCCCGGTTCCGCTGGAGGATGTGCAAGCAAAAGTAATTACACTACTGCGGCGACGCAGTCTGTAATACCACGGAAGCCGGAAGAAGCTGCCGGCATCCTGCCTGTGAACCGCGGAGTTTGGGCCGCGGCACAGGAGTACGAACTATTTCTTACTAGGGAGGAATAACAATGAAACTGAAGAAATTCTTCGCGGGCGTTCTGGCTGCCGCCATGATGCTCACCGTCGGCGCAACCGCAGCGCTTGCGGAAACTGGCGCTGGCGAGACCGATAATGGCACTATTTCCTTCAAGAATGGTGCAATGAGCGCGACTGATGAACTGGTATTTACCAAGACATATGATGTGAAGAGTGGCATTGCTCCGGCGGAGACTTTTAACTTTGAAGTAAAGTTTGATCACTCTGAAAATAGAGACACTGGTGTGCCTGAACCGACGTTCAATGGCCTGAATCCTACGATTGCTTTTGCAAAAGATAAAGATGATGCAGGCAGTGATTTGACTGGATTGGTTTCTGGTAAGGAACATACTGGAAGCTTTAAATTTAAGATTTCTGATTTGGGCATTTCTACTAAGGGCACTGGTGTTTACTACTACACCGTTAAGGAAAATGCGGGCAACACTCCTGGTGTTGTATATGATAACAGTGAGCTGACTTTGAAGGTTACTGTGGCTCATGCAACCAAGGACGGTAAGATCGACGGTGAGATTATCAAAGATCAGTACAATTACTATGTTGCATTGTACCGTGGCAATCAGAAGATTAGCAATGAGAATGCATTTACCAACTACTATGGTAAGGGTTCTGATGGCAATGATACCGCTTATAAGCTCGATTTGAAGAAAACCGTTAAGGGTAATTTTGGCGATCTGGGCAAGACCTTTACTTTTAATGTTGTTCTGAAACCTGCTGCTGGTAAGCAGGCTAAGGACTACGCAGGTGCGGTTGTTTCTGCTCCTAGCGATACTACGCAGAATGGTAAGGTTTGGGCGATTGATAGCACTACTGTGCATACTGTGACTATTGGACATGGTGACACTGTGACTCTGACCAACCTGCCGGAAGGTGTTATCTATGTGGTGACTGAGGATCAGACGACTGAGAATCCGTGGGTCTATACTGTTACTGGTCAGACTACTGACACTGAGGGCGATAAGCTTGTGACCACTACTAATGCTAACAACGTTGTTAGCATCGTCAATACCCACGAAGGCACCCCTGACATGGGCGTTGTGCTGGACAACGCACCTTACATTGCAATGCTGGCCATCGTTGCCATTGGTGGTGTGGCCCTGATGCTGAACAAGCGCCGCCGCGACGAGGAGTAATTGCTCGCGGTAGATTAAACCCCACCGTCATCCCTTGCGGGATGCCACCTGTCCGGGTTGCGGCACCCAGCGTCCACATCGTGCAAAGCACTCGTGTCCTGCTGGCCGCTGCCCCAACAACTCCTCCCTGTTTCCGCCACTGGCGGCGGTCGTCGTTGTTGCCTAGTAGGGGCGGCCTTGGCAAAACCGTGAAGCTTTGCGCCATGCCAAGGGCCCCCCTATTAGCGGGGGCTGGCACGCGAAGCGTGACTGGGGGGTTATCTCAGCACAAACCTAACGAATAACCACTTATTTGAATTTGCTTAACCGGAGGTGGGCTGTATCAACTGGCAGAGAAAAGCGTTGAGGGCAGCCGACTTTCTGGTGAGCACGGTGGTCGTGCTGTTCCTGGTGGTCGCCGGGGCATATTCAGCCTATGCCCTGTGGGACAACTCGCAGGTGTACGCCGCCGCAGACAATGTTCAGGCAGAGCTTTTGCAGTTCAAGCCCAAAGCGGGCGCGGATAACGGCGCAAGCTTTGAGGAGCTGCTGGGCATCAACCCGGATGTCTGCGCGTGGGTCACACTGGACAACACCGCCATCGACTACCCTGTGGTACAGGGCGAGGACAACTTTACCTATGTGAACACCGATGTCTACGGTGATTTCTCGCTGGCAGGCAGCATCTTTCTGGATGTGAACTGCGACAAGAACTTCACCGACCCCTACTCTCTGCTGTATGGTCACCACATGGAAGAGAGCAAGATGTTCGGTGATCTGGATCTGTACAAGGACGCAGAGTTCTTTGCAGAGAACACCACCGGTGAGCTGATCCTGCCCGACCGCACCTATGATCTTAAAACCTTTGCATGTCTGCTGGTCCCTTCGTCTGAGAGCGCGATCTTCCAGCCCCAGCGCTGGGACAGCGACCTGCAGGGGTTGTACACCTTTGCGCAGGAGAACGCCCTGAACCTGAACACCGAAACGCTGGCCGCCATGAAAGCGGCGGGCGATGACGCTCAGGTGCTGGCGCTGTCCACCTGTTCAACGGAGTTTACCGATGCACGCACCATTCTTCTGGCGTGGATGATCCCGTCCGCGTCGGATTCATAAAGGAGAGGATGAAATGAGGTTCCGTAAAATCGCGGCAGCACTCCTGACGCTTGCGTTGGGGTTCTGCCTGTGTCAGCCGGCGGCATTTGCGGCCACCGCGGCTGACCAGCATACACAGTTGCAGGAGCTTCCGGTTTCCATTCAGTCCACGGGGGAAACACCTCTCCCAAAGGAAACACTGACTGTGGAACTTGAGGCTGTGGACAATGCGCCTCTGCCCGAGGTGACCACTCTGGAGATCACCGACGGCGAGACTGGCAGCTTTGGCCCCATCAACTACACCAAGCCCGGCTATTACGTTTACACCGTGCGCCAGCGCGCCGGTGTCAACACCCGCGGCACCTACGATGAAACCGTGTACTATCTGCGCGTTTCCGTGGTGTGGGACAACGACAAGCTGGTGGCCCGGATGGCCGTGCACACACAGGCCGACCTGATGGACGAAAAGGTGAGCAGCATCACCTTCAACAACAGCTACAAGGCCATCGAGACCCCGTACTACCCGGACCCGTATGACCCTGATCCTGTCACCCCGCCCACCCCTTCCACGCCGGAGAACCCGGCCCCGGCAGATGCCCGCCCGACCGTGACTGAAACCACCACCCCTAGTGCACCGGAGCCCACCGCCCCGGCCAGCGTGGTGGCGGATGCCCGCCCGGCCGAAGGCCCCAAACTGATCCAGACCGGTCAGCTGAACTGGCCCATCCCTGTTCTGACGGCAAGCGGTCTGGTGCTGGTGGCCGTGGGTGCCTATCTGATGGAGCGCAGCAAGAAACGTGAAAAGAATGCGTAAAGTATCCCCCGGGCTTGTCTGCATCGTGCTGGGTGTGGTGCTCCTGCTGGCGGCTGGCGGCCTGTACGCCTACAACCGCTACGAGGATGCCCACGCCGGTGCCGAGGCCCAGACCGTGGTGGCCGACCTTCAGCAGAAGGTGGAGACCCCGGAACCGGAGGCAGAGAGCGGCCCCTTGGACCCCGAGCTCCCGGTGGTGGAGATCGACGGCAACGAATATGTGGGTGAGATCTCCATCCCCGCCATCGGCATTGACCTGCCGGTGATGAGCGAGTGGAGCTACCCCCGCCTGAAGATCGCCCCCTGCCGCCAGTTCGGCTCTTCCCGCACCGATGATCTGGTCATTGCGGCGCACAACTACGAGAGCCATTTCGGCAAGCTGACCTCCCTCACAGCGGGGGACAGCGTCACCTTCACCGATATGGACGGCATCGTGAATGAGTACGTCGTGAACAAGGTCGAAGTGCTTGACCCCCACAGTGTGGAGGAAGTGGAACACAGCGGCTACGCCTTGGTGCTGTACACCTGCACCTATGGCGGCAAGACCCGTGTCACCGTCTTCTGTGATCGTGCATCGTAAAAATCAAGGCTGAAAAACAAAAAGAAGCCCCGACATTCGTCGGGGCTTCTTTTTTACTATGTGGGAACTCCCTCCGTCATTGCTAACGCAATGCCACCTCCCTCTCAGAGGGAGGCTTTTCGCTGCCGTAAGGCTCCCTCTGAGAGGGAGCTGTCGCCGGAGGCGACTGAGGGAGTTACTGTTTTTTCCACCGCCGCATCACGCCCATGCCCAACGCATAGGGGCCGGTGTGCACGGCAATGGTGCAGCCGATCTGCAGCAGGACCACATTGCACTCGCAGGTGGGGTACTTGGCGCGCAGGGCGGCGCGGGTCTGCATCCAGAGCCGCTTGCCCTCGTCGGCATCGTAGCCGTAGCCCACCGTGATGCAGTAGTCGTCGGGCGTGCCGTTGTGTTCGGCCAGATAGGTCATCAGCAGGTCGAGGGCCTTCTCAAAGCTCTTCTGGCGGCCGCGGGCCACGCCAGCGGAGAAAATCTCGCCCTCCTTGAACAGGATCATGGGTTTGATGCCCAGAATGTTGGCGGCACGGCCCGTGACTTTGCCGATGCGCCCGCCCTTGATGAGGTAGTCCAGATTACCCACCGTGAAGAAGATCTGGTTGGTGATCTTTTCCGCTTCCAGCCAGGTCACGGCTTCGTCCAGCGTACAGCCTGCATCCCGCATGGCCACCGCGTTTTCCACCACGATGGATTCGGTCACGGTGGCGGCGGTGCTGTCAATGACCTCGATCTTAGCATCGGGGAAATCCTCCAGCACCAGCTCCCGGGCGTTGCGGGCACTGCCCACGCAGCCGCTCATCTTGCTGGTAAAGCAGATGCAGAGCACCGGGCGGCCCGCCTCGGCATGGGCCCGGAAGGCGGTTTCAAAATCCTCCAGCGAAGGCAGGCTGGTCTTGGGGTAGGCCGAGGGGTTATCTACCATGAACTGGTAGAAATCGCGCACGGCGATCTCCTTGCCTTCCTTGCGGTAGTGCTCACCGTCCAGCGAGACATAGAAGGGGATGATCTCAATATTCAGTGTTGCGGCCGTCTCAGGGGTCAGGTCACAGGCGCTGTCCGTGATGATATCAAACATAGTCACGCTTCCTTTTCAATGCGGCGGGTTCTGTGGCGCGGATCAGACGTTGTGGTGGATGTAGGCCTCACGCTCGGCACCCACGGAGATGTAGGTGATCTTGCAGCCAATAGCCTTTTCCAGATACTCAACGTAATTGCGGGCTTCCTGGGGCAGATCCTCCCACTTGCGGGCGGCAGTGATATCGCAGTGCCAGCCGGGCAGATACTCCACCACGGGCTGTGCGGTGTCCAGAGCCTCGCCCATGGGGAAGCGCTTGGTGATGGTGCCGTCGGTCAGCTTGTAGCCGGTGACCATGGGGATCTTCTCCATGTAGTCCAGCACGTCCAG
>UMII01012640.1_pt1 | contig 11892 bp, 13 predicted proteins | sample 1965731 | NCBI WGS metagenome assembly UMII01 (sample SAMEA4836118, study PRJEB28245) | human gut metagenome | biome: gut microbiome; material: fecal sample | place: Denmark | collected 2008
TGCTAGCAGATTCCCGAAGATAACCGTTGGGAATAGCTTAGACAAAATTACTGCGGATTCAACGCCCATCGCGTGTGCATAGATACCAGAAAGTGGCACAATACCAGCACCAACTCCACCAGCCATGATTGGCATAGCAATGTACAAAATAGCGTAGTTAAAACCGACACCAATAATAACACCAACAATTCCAATTACAACAGCCGTCAATGCCATTGAAATGAATGCGACTGGCAAGAATCGAACTGCAGCCTTCAACAACATCTTACGATCCATTTTAAACAAAGATGAGGCAATCAAAGAAACGATATAAAGACCCAAAAAGTCCATGCCATTAATAAATCCTGAAGCTGTCGTAACAACATATTTTGGCATCACATTCGTTGCAACCAAAATGGCTGTTAACAAAATGGTGAAAACTGACCCACCACCCAAATATGAGCGGAAGATTGGTAAGTGAGCACCAAGATAGTAAAACACGTGTCCCATTAGGACCAATGCAAAAATTGCACCAATCATTGTATTTGGCAGCGTCTTTGTTGAAATCGCAATAATCAACAAAACTGCCATAAATGCGTAAGCAATCAATCCGATTCCACTAATACGAATACGATCGAGCTTCCCAATTTCTTCTTTAACGTTAGTCGTCCCTATATGACTTGAATGCGGATGATTCATCATAATTCTATCTCCATTTATATCTGTCTTATATTCCTAGTTTGTGTTGAATAAAATCCAGCGTTATTTCATTAAATTTTTCAGGTACTTCTATCTGTGGCATGTGACCAACCTGATTAATGATGACGACCTGAGATTTTTCATTGATAACTTTTTCACAATAGCGACAAAAATCATGCTGCCAGATTGGAGACCGTTCTCCAGTCACAATTAATTGTGGGATAGAAAGATCTGCGAGCGTTTGTCTCCAATCTGACAGCGCATGATTCGCCAACAAAGGCGCGTTTAATGTTGTATCAAAGAAATTACTTTCATGTTGTTGTGCTAATAGTTGTCTTAATTTTGAATCGATTGGTTGCATGCACATTTGTTGATTCATCATGGTTGGTAAAACGAAGTCCATCGTTTGGGCATTTAAATTTCGCACGCCACTTTGCCAATCCAAATCATTTGTTAATTTAGGAGATTCATCAATTGTGATTATTATGGCGATGTGCGTTTCACCATACTGGGATTGATAGGCCCAGATAACACTTGCTCCCATCGAGTGTCCAATTAAGATAACTTTACCAAGCTTCAAGTACATGATTAATGCGTTCACATCAGCAGCCAATTGTTTTATTGTTAGATTTTTACCCGTTCGGGCCGATTCACCGTGATTTCGCCAATCAACTGTGATGACACGATAACCGTGATTCACATAAAAGTTTCGCTGGAAGTACCATTCTTCTTTTATGCCGGAATACCCGGTCAAAAAAATGATTGGTTGTCCATCACCTTCGTCCGTATAAACCAGCTTCACATGATCATCCGTTAAAAATTGCATTTTAAAGCAACCCCGTTAGTTGACCAATAAATATCGTCAAAATCAGCGTATCAGCCGAACCGCCAATGCTTAAGTTTCGTTCGATAAATACTCGATCCAAATCGTACAAGTATTTCATACCTTCCTCAGTGTGACTACCACCTAGCTTGAAATATATGCTTGTCCATTCTTTTATCTCAGCCAAAACATCAGGTGTTTTGGCGCGCTTGATCAGGGTCGAATCTTCAAGTGTTGCTGCAATTTTCATCAAAGTATCCAATAGCCGTTGGGTCATTGTGCCAAACGTTGCTTGCAAAAACGGTACTGCAATTTCAGCAACACCCGGAAAACCATTAACTGCTTCTCCTCGAATCCCCGTCAATTGATAGGTTTGGAATTGTTGCTCACCTGCGGTCATGGCCACTCTGTTCGAAGCCAAATCCTTCTCAATAAGCCCTTCAACCATTCGTTGTATCACACGACGAACTTCCGTCATTGTTGCTGATCCATCCTTTGTAGAATACGCAATTGCAGTAACCCAAATTCCTAACGAAAAAATGGCACCTTTGTGTGTATTAACATTATTAGTCGCATTAAACATGGTTTGCTCAGCGAGGACACCTTCAGCTCTTAAAGCGTTAAACAACAACTTCAAATCGCTTCCTTCAAAATTTCGCCCCAGCTTGAAGGCTTTGTCTAAATAACTTTTCAAAGACAGACTGCTGTCAATGAACATAAACATATTCATATCAGTGTGTGAACCCATTGAAACCGGATCAACTAAACCAGGTTTAGGATTCAAGGACACCTCATAAAGCAATCCTTTTAGAGCATTATTTACGACAGTTTCTTGGGACTCTTTTTCAAAGATTAACTCTTTGCTGGTTGCCCCTTGGTACATTTGATTAATCACTTCATACCCTTCATCAAGCGTGTGATTTTGCTCCTTGGCACACACCTTGGCTGGCTTGCCACAAATCAAGCATAACCGTGGTCCAAAGCCTAACTCCTCACGAGACAATTGATAATCAGCTTGACCATTAGCCATCACATCAATGTCAAACAGTCTTCCTAATACATAGGTTTCTTCAAATAAAATAGCGGTTTTTTTAACGGCAGCTAAATTACCATCCACTGTTATAAAGGCTTCTGGGCCTGTAACACGCTCGGCAAACAGCATTTCATACTGACTGTTGCATTCAAGCCCTGCGACAAATGTCTGCCATCCGTCCATGAAAATTTTCTGTAGGATATCGTTATTCTTGATAGGACCAGGTATATTTAATTTTGCACTGATAACAATTTTGTCATAATTGGTCACTTTCAACTTATCTTGTAAGCGACTGCGCCATTCACGGTTATCAAGTACCGTCAGCAAATCAACCGCTTCACCTATATCAAAAATACTCATTATCTAACTCACATTTCCCTTTTGGATGGCATTTCAAAAGTCATTTAATCTTTAATTTCCTTGATGACATCAATCAAGCTACCATCACGGTATTCAACCAGCGCTACGACGCGATCCGTAAACTCAAGTGGCTTTGGCGTACCAACGATTGTAGCTGCCTTTTTTTGCAACTCTTCGATGGTGTAAATAGGCAACCCTGGCACCTTACTCAAAACATTAATCAAATCTTGACGCTTAGGGTTGATGGCAATACCGACTTCAGTGACTAACACATCAATAGAATCACCCGGTGTAATAACCGTCGTTACATCAGGTACCACTGTCGCAATACGTCCACGAACAAGTGGTGCTGAAATAATGGTCAATTTAGCCGTAGCGGCATCTTGGTGTCCACCGATAGCACCACGAATAATGCCATCTGAACCAGACATAACATTGACGTTGAACTTAGTATCAATTTCCAAAGCTGACAAGATAACAACATCCAAGTTATCAACAACAGCACCCTTATTAGCTGGATCTGCATACCATGAAGCGTCAATTTCTTGTTGATTACGGTTACCCTTCATTGATGAAGCGGCACCCTTGTCAAAGTCCTGAACATCCATTACGCGGTCAACCAAACCTTCTTCAAGCAAATCAACTGTTGGCTTAGTGATACCGCCAAGTGCAAATGATGCTTTCACGTTCTTTTCAATCATTGATTGACGCAAGAAACGCGTAACAGCTAGAGCCGCTCCACCAGTACCAGTTTGGAATGAGAAACCGGGCTTGAAGTATGGTGAGTTCACAATGATGTCGTGCACCATTTTTGCAATTTGCAATTCTTTAGGATCCTTAGTAAAGCGCGTTGCACCAGACCCAATCTTGTCTGGGTCACCCACAGCATCAACCCTTACGACGTAATCAACTTGCGTTTGCTTGATTGATGCAGGTGTGTTTGGATAAGGCTTGATTGTGTCCGTAACCAAAACCAATGTATCGGCATATTGCGCATCCATAAGGGCGTAACCCAATGACCCGAAGGCAGCATCACCATCCATACCATTGGCATTTCCCATTTCATCGGCATTTGGTACACCAAGGAAGGCAACGTCAATCTTGATATCACCAGCCTCAATGGCGCGTGCGCGATTACCATGTGAACGGAAAATAACTGGGTTCTTCAACGCACCGTGTGAGACGGCATCTCCTAACGTACCACGCATACCAGATGACGTGATATTCGTAACAACACCCTTTTCAATCGCTTCAACCACGATATCGTTCATCACATTTGTTAGTGATGATGGTGCCAACGTCAAATCTTTAACGCCGTGGTCAATAATGCTGCGCATTACCATGTTGAATACAAAGTCACCCTCGCGGAAGTGGTGGTGGAATGAAATCGTCATGCCATCGCGGACTGTTTTTGAAACAACTTCATCAATTGAATCAATCATCTTATCATCGCCCGTGGTAGCACGCACCTTAGGCGCCACGCGATCGATAACTGGGTGACCGAATTCAACAGTTTCAAATGCGTTATAATTCTTATCTTGCAAAATTTCGTCTGGAATCTCGCGATTTACACTATTCTTCAATGTAGTTTCCCTCCAAATCTACCAAGTGGTTTGCCTTAGCCAAACGCATAACACGCTCTGCACGCATCACAACGGGACGATCAACCATTTGTCCGTTCATGGCAATAACACCTGAACCCTTTTGTTTAGCCGCTTCAATTGCTGCCATCACGTTTTGGGCATTCAAAATTTCCTTCTTCGTTGGCCGATAAACATCATTAACCCAACTGATTTGACGTGGGTTAATCAAAGACTTGCCATCAAATCCAAGTTGGTGAATCAATTCCGTCTCACGCTTAAATCCTTCTTCGTCATCCATGTTCGTAAACACAGTGTCAAAAGCTGCAATACCGGCTGCACGGGCTGCATGCAAAATCACATTGCGGGCATACAACAATTCTTGACCATCAGGATAACGGTGCGTCTTCATGTCCGTTGTGTAGTCCTCAGCAGACAATGCAATTCCAATCATGCGATCAGAGGCGCTTGCAATTTCGTAAGCATTAACAACACCCTTTGCTGACTCGATTGCCGCCATCAAATTTGTCTCACCAACTGTGCGTCCAAACTCTTTTTCGGCATTTTCAACCAACTCTTTCAGGGTGTGAATCATCTCTGCTGATTCCACTTTTGGTAAACGAATGACGTCTACCCCGGCCTTGACCATCGCCTTAATATCATTTTCGAAATATGGCGTGTCCAAGCCGTTAATACGAACAACCAATTCAGCATCACCATAGTCAACCATCTTAAGTGCTTCGTATACTAGGTAGCGTGCCGCATCCTTTTCAGGCATAGACACCGCATCTTCCAAGTCAAACATGATTGAATCTGCACCGTAGATACCAGCATCCTTGATCATTGCCGGGTTGTTTCCAGGCACAAACATCATTGTTCGACGTAAACGTTCCTCAGTATTAGCCATCTTAAAGCACCTCCCAGTTTGGCGTATCTACAATATCGAGTGCTCGTTGTACAACAGCAATTGCTCGTGCACGAATCACCATATCGAGCGCTCCCTTATCTACAACACTAACTGCAGCATCCGTTACGCCATAAGTGTTCAATACATCAGTAATTGTTTCCTTGATTGCATCACCAAACTGCTTTGCGACATCGGAAACCAGCTCAAATTCGAGGCCGTTATTTCCAGCACTCAACATAATTTGTACGTCGGATGATTCTAGTGTGCCGGCGACTGCACTTTTCTTAATTTCCATTAACCTTTTTTCCTCCTTCAATACGCTCCTGCAACAGGCCCAAATGCTTATCAATAAACTGTTTGGTCGTTGGTGGCACCAATTGTTGATAAAGCATTTCGTCCCCTCGTTCGATTGCTGAACGTACTGTTGTTGCTGAAATAACACGCGTCATTTCAAATTGTTTTCTATCGATTTCTATCAACTGAACGCTTGGTTGCAGCTCAGTTTGCAACGTTTCATTGTAAATGGCTGTTGTATGTGACAAAGGCTCTGTCCCAACGTATCGTTTCGTGATGTTAAGCGGTTTTGCTATGCCATCCCTGAACAGACGCGCATCCAAGGTTGTTTGATACTTAATCACATCGTCTGCATTCTTAATGAAGTAAGACGGAAAACTTAGATAACTCACCATGTACTCTTGACCGTTAATCACGTCGACGTTATCTAAATCTGCGACACCTTGTTTAACCAAATTGAAACGCTCAGCTGTCGTAAATAGCGATACGTCCTGATTTACAACAAAGATATAAACATGATCATTTTCTTCACTTGCTTGCTCGACTAAGTATCTATGTCCCAACGTGAATGGGTTTGCATTCATGACAATCGCCGCTTTAGTCCCACCATAATGTGGCACGTTTTCTACAAACGTTTGGATATTTGGCGTTCCTTTTTCAAGCAATGCACCGTACTCAGAAGTCGCCAAAAGCTTAAACCCTACGTAACTGAAGCTAGCGACATATTCTGGCTTCGTAAATACGAAATAATGGCTTTGACCTTTTCTAATTAGGCGTCCTTCTAGTTCTGAAATAATCCGATTAAAACGAGCACCTTTCGAATCGGTGCCTTTGTCACAAACAGCAACATATTTGATAACGTGATTTGTTATCGACCCTGTTCCTACCAGCTCATCTTCATCATTGAAAAGACCAACCGTTTCTTCAATGACATCAATTTCATTGGCGTTAAAGTTGAGGATGCCTCGCTCGGTCACAAACCGTTGCCAAGTGCGTCGTTGTTGTTTATTCAATAGATAGAGATCTCTTAATTCATCAGTCATATTATGTCTGTGTTATACCTTAGCGTATGCAATTACTGCATTTGAAACAGCATCGACGACACCATCATCAAATACGCGTGGCACAATGTGGTCTGCCGTTGGCGTAGTTATCATTTGTGCTAACCCTTCCGCCAATTTAACTTGCAGACTTAGTTCTACCTTCTTAATGTCCGTTGCTAACAATCCCTTGAACAATCCTGGGAACACCAACACATTGTTAACTTGGTTTGCCCATTGTGATGAGCCAGTTGCCGTAATGGCAGCGCCACCTTCATGCGCTTCTTCTGGCAAAATTTCAGGAACTGGGTTCGCCAGAGCAAAGACAATCGCATCTTGAGCCATACGGGCAACTTGTTCCTTAGACAAAACATTTGCGTCTGACAATCCGATGAAAACATCTTGATTATCGATGACATCATCCAAACTTTGACCGTCTACTTGGTTAACTGCTGTTGCTAGTTCGCGTTGATACTCGTTGTAGTCGTTATCGTCTGCGCGGATAACACCGTGAATATCAACTAGAGTCAAGTTCTTCATGCCACTCGCTAACAAGACTTTGGCGGTTGCCACTCCAGCTGCTCCCATACCATTAATCACTACCTTCAAGTCTTTCAAAGGCTTGTTAACAACTTTGGCTGCATTGATAAGTGCTGCTAAGACAACAACTGCCGTTCCGGTTTGATCATCGTGATAAACGGGGATATCCAGTTCTTCATTCAATCGCTTTTCAATTTCAAATACGCGCGGAGCCGCGATATCTTCCAAATGAATTCCTGCAAATGACGGCGCCATTGTCTTAATAGTTTCGACAAACTCATCGACGTCCACTTGATTCAACGCCATCGGAATGGCATTTACACCTGAAAACTCTTTGTAAATAAGTGCCTTTCCTTCAACGATTGGTAACCCAGCCGCCGGTCCAATATTTCCCAATCCAAGTACTGCAGAACCATCAGTGATGATTGGAATCAACTTCCCACTCATCGTATAAACGTTTTTCAACGCTTCGTCCTCCGCAATAATCTTGGCGAGCCCTGCAACACCTGGGGTGTATGCTTCACTTAAATCATCTGGTGTTTTAATACTAATATCGGCTTTAAGATCCAATACACCAGTGTGGGCTTTGTGCATCTTCAAAACACGATTCATATCAACCACAATATTTTGCCTCCTTCTATGTTCAAAAATTCACATAAGATTACGTGTATGAGTATATGTTGGCGATAAACAGGCGTAAATAGACAAAATAAAAAACTGCGAATTTTCAGTTTAAATCTCGCAGTTTTTTGAAATTTTTAAAATATATTTACGCCTTTTCAATTGAATTTTTTAAAGTAGATTCATTTTTTGTAGACTAGTTCAAATTTTTAAAAAGGTGTATGATGATGTTACAACATTCACATTCAAAGGAAAACAACAATGGATCAAGAACAACTAGCTAGAATTGCCGAAGATTATTATCTGAATAAATTAACCTTTGGCGACATTTCGGATAAGTATAAAATCAGCCGTTACAAAATCAACAAAGCTCTAGATCAAGCCGTGAAAGATGGCGTTATAAAAATTGAAATTAGAAATTCAAACCAACGTAATTCCCGACTTGAACGCTTGCTATCAGAACAGTATCCAGGGACACACTTTTTCGTTATCCAAGATGATGAAAACGTGATTGGCACTTCCGAACGCGTTACCCTTTACGCTGCCGAAAAATTTAGCGAAGACATTAAAGGTGGCAACAAAACAGTTGGTATTTCGTGGGGCGAAACCATTAATGCCATGATTGAATATGCCCCAACTGCCACATTGGAAAACGTCAAATTTGTCCAATTCTTAGGTGAAAATTTAAAATACAATTCAGCAGCTGATTCTACGCATATTGTCGAACGACTATCGCGTAAGTTTTCCGGCGAATTTTTTACGTTGCCTGCTCCCTTGTACATTTTGAACGACCTCGTTCGCAAGGGATTATATGCCGAGCCTTCTATGCAGCGAGCGCTCACCGTTGCGCGCAATATGGATTTTTTAGTCACTGCGCTCGGGACGCCAGCTTCGCTTGACTCAATATCTATCTGGAATAATAACTGGCATAGCATTTTCCCAACTACGCGTCGCGAAGATATTGCTGGTTATATATACGGTCGCCCTTACGACGAAAACGGCAATATACTCAATATCCAGAATGACAAAATCGTTGGATTATCACTAGACGAAATTATGTCTGTACCAAGGCGTGTTGCGTTAGCACAAGACAAATCAAAATCATTGGCTATCCGTGGCGCTTTACGAGGCCATCTCATCACTGAACTCATCATGAGTGAGTCGGTCGCTTTTAGAGTGTTAAACGAGAGTAAAGCTGATGTTCTAATTGAACAATTGAAACAGCTGTAGCATGCCAAAAAGAACCCGCAAATTCACAACCGAATTTGCGGGTTCTTTCGTAATAAATTATTGAGCTGTGTATCCACCGTCGATGACGAACTCTGCACCAGTGGCGAACTTTAATTCGTCTGATGCCAAGTATTCGCAAATCCAAGCGATGTCATCAAGCTCACCCATGAGTCCCATTGGCGTCTTCAAACGTTGTGTCACGTATGGTGCAACTGAGTCACCTTCACCTGATCCATCAGTCAATGGCGTTGCGATGTAAACCAGGGTACACTGTGTTAACACGAATGTTCAAGTCGTTTTGTGCTGCATAGACAGCGGCTGACTTTGAGAACAAACGCACGGCACCCTTTGATGCGTTATATGAAGCCGTCACAATCATACTTTTGGAACTGTTCAAACGCATTCCATTGGTTTTGCAAGGACTCATCTTTTTCTTCAATGTGGGCCACAGGTAGCCCGTTAATCAGCAACATGATATCAATTCGACGCTTAGAGCTGAGACTCGTGGCTAAATCCGTAAACGTAATTTGGTTAACGACTTCATAACGTGAATGTCCACCAGCCACTTCATCACCATAGAATATTTCAAGTTCTAGCTGCGTCCCATCATCACGATTCAACGGTACGGTCCCAACACCACCCGCACCCGCCAACATGAGTTGCGCATCATACGGCGTTTTATTCTTCGTGAGTTCCAACTTCACTTGTTCAAAATCATTATCAGATAATGGCGTATCTTCTAGTCGTTTACGATTGTTGGCATTCAGAATATCTCGCCAGTAATCATATAACCGATCAACCGTGACACCAGAATACTCACTGAGGTAATCCCACCCCTCGCTCTTTAACTTGTCAATTACAGCTTGTTCAAATTTATCTTCCGCCATTTAACTAGTCTTCTTTTATTTTTTAGTTGTTACGACTTTCCAAACCGCCACCACTTTTTCGGTTTAGGTTGTGACTCCGGGGTGCTATTTTCAGGTTCCGGTTGTTTGTCTGACGTCACTTCTTTTTCACCATCATCGTGCGGTGCCATCGTTAAGGCTTTCAAATCTTTAATTTCTGCCTTGTATTCTTCGAGCAGTTGTTTGTCCTGTAAGGCTAACCGTTGTTGCTGATCTAATAAATTTTGCAGTTGTGATATTTGTGAATCTTTATTTTCTAGTTGCTTATCCTTAACTGCTAATTGTTTATCTCTATTTTTCTTAACTTCATCAAGTTCACTAATTAAATAGTTGTGAATATCCCACTTAGTCTCTTTGTCTGTTTGTTTGTCATTTGTCTGTTTATTTGTCTTGGTTTTGTTTGTCTGTTTGTCAACCTTAGACCTTATAAATTGCTGTTCTTCTAAAGACAAAACAACTATCCCTTTGTCGTTTGTTTGTCTTGTTTTGTTTGTCAGTGACTTTATATGATATTGTATCGCCTGTTTTGAGACATCTAACTCCTCAGCAAGTTCTCGAATCGTTTTTAAATTTTCACTCATGATCTATATCCTGCCTTTTAACGATTGGTAGATACTGTTCAATCGATTTTTTAAGATACTTAGCAATATTCTTTTTCGAATAGTCATCTTGTTTATCTCTGATATATGCTAAGTGTTCTTTCACACCCTTTACACCACGTAACTCTTTTAATTCGTCATAGAGTGGATAAACATTTTTCTGTAGCCCTGACAAAATAGCCGTATCCGTCAAATCAATATATGACAATAAGAAATGTTCCATCAGCAATTTTGTATATGGACTTTTCATAGCTTCATATACGAGATCTTTTTCACTTTCTTCTTGCCTTATCTTATCGTCAATATAAGCTGGATCATCTAACTTGTAACTAGTATCATCTGCCACTGTTTTTTTAGTAATATGAAAGACAATACTATCAATACTGCGTCCTTTTTTAACTTTCTCGTGCGTCACGTTAAAAGTTGTATGAGCATTGATTTCTTTTAAAGAGTTTTTCAAGATATAGCTCTCAAACCTATCAAACCTCTGATACTCATTAACAGTATCAGTCATTTCTCGCAACTCTCGAATACCGATTTTGGGATTACGATAACTTTCTACTTGTTCTTCTCGTCGTCCACCTTTAACGCTGTAGTGATCATATTGGCTGTAATTCATTGATAACCAGCGATACAAAATAATTGCATACTTACTATTCAATTCTGCAATATCTGACAAGGCATGTTGGGTGAAATTGGTTTTGAGATTGATTAAGTAAGGCATGATTTCACGATGAAATTCAATTTTTACTTCGTCACTATAATCCGTCCATTCCACATAAGGGATTGGCACAATACTAACAAACTTAAACCCTTTATCTTGTTCTTTTTTAATCTGAAAAAAAGCTTGTTTCTGCATTTTTTCAATCGCTTGTTTAAAGCGACTGTTCTTATCATTATCATTGACTTTAAAAAAAGCAAACATTTCTTGCTTTGATAAATACACTGTCTGATCTTGAGGTGGATTGTCGGTATCAATTAAAGACACCGCTAGTTCAAACATTTTGAGGGGTGTTTTATCCATCTTGGCAATGGATGTGATTAAACTATTATGTTCGACGACTTTTCGTTTTGATAACTCATTCAAGGTGTGTACCTGCCTTGTCTTTGATTCTGGTATAATTGACATATAAATACGCTCCTTTGGGCGTGTTGTTGGATAAGCATAAAGAAAAACTTTTAGACGGGAATTTCTTTATGCTTTTATTGTATCACCATATACCACAATTTATTTTTATCTTTGTGGGGTATACACAGTTTTTTTGTGGGGTATACACAGTTT
>UMII01041479.1_pt1 | contig 11823 bp, 6 predicted proteins | sample 1965731 | NCBI WGS metagenome assembly UMII01 (sample SAMEA4836118, study PRJEB28245) | human gut metagenome | biome: gut microbiome; material: fecal sample | place: Denmark | collected 2008
GTCCCGTGTTGCCCGATATATTGTTGTTCCTATTGTTACAGTTGTTGAAAAGACTTCCCACGCAGACGCTGCTGCTAAAAATCCTAATACTAGTAACATATTACCTCCTCCTTTTTAAAATCTTAACAATACATACTATACATTAACAAACGAAAAATACTGCATCAAAGTTACTAGGAGACACCTAGCTTTTATATGACACGATTAATAAATAAAATATTATCTAAGCTGACCGAATGTTCCTCCCATTTTATTCACCACCTTTAATAAAAATATACTTAAAACATTAATCCTCAAATAATTTACATAAACCAAAACTTACTGCAAAATCTATAAATGGATACATATAAAACACCTCCTCATAATATATACGAAAATACTTCAATTAATACTAGTCTTCATCAAGTGCATCTAGCACTGCTACTAATACTGCAACTGCAGCATCTACCGCTAATGGGGACATAATACACCTCCTTATTAGTAATAATGATTTCACCAAAATTTCTAGGACCAACCTAATACTTTCAACTAAGTGATTTCTTATCGCCCACAACTTGATTATATATGAATTACTAATATCACCATATTCAAAATAACTAAGACGAAAGAATCTATTAAACCAAATTAGCATAAATTCATCTTGATAAATCTATCTAGACATATTATGACAGACTACTATATACAGTACTTAAAATTTGGTATAGTATTCATGAAAGGTTCATTTATTTCAATGTAATAGGAGCTATATCATGGAACATCATATTTATTTAACATTTTTAAGTACTCTTGATACACGTTTCACATTTAATCCCGAAAAATTAAAAAAAACAATTATCAATCTTATGGATATCGCTCCATTAAATACAATTCTTCAAACAAATGAGTCTGCACTAAAATATTTACTACATGATAAATTGATAGAAAATCCTACTTTCATATTAGATAAGCTCTTTTTCTTTAAAACACCTGAGCTAGTAGACACATTCAAAGAATCAGACATATCAACGCTAAATATCTTTGAAGAACAAATGAATAACTACATAAATACAATGCATATACCCCTAACTTGGAATGAAGATACAATTAACTATATAGATTGTGGCGATATTGATGATATAAATAATTTAAAGGATAGTATCATCGATATGTCCCAAGCAATCATGTCTTACTATAAAGAATTACCAGCAGAAGATAATGTTATATTACATGTTGACTTATCAGGTGGCCCTCGTACAGCAATTATGTTGATGATTGCCATCATTCGTTTGGTAGCATTTCAAGGCATTCAAATCGGATCTATTCTATACGCTAATATGAATAATAAAAATCGTGATGAAATATTAGTGTATGAAGGGAACTCTATCTATAATATTTATGATATGATTACAGGTTTTGCAGAGTTTAATCAATTCGGCAGTGTAGATACATTAAAGGCCTATGTAAACACATTGGAAAAGCCTGATAAACAAGTCGAAACATTGCTCACGAAAATGAGTGATTTCTCCGAGGCCATTCGCCTTTCAAGTCGGGGCTTATTCCAATTGTCTATGGAGGATATCCACCAAACTCTAACGGATATCGAATCGACTAAACAGACTGCACCAGCAACGGACGCAACAACGCATAAAAATTTTGAAATTGAAGCGCTAAAAATGATGAGCCCCACCATCCAAAATAACTATGATATTGTGTTGAGTCATAAAGACGATGATTTAGCCTATATTGACTGGTGCCTTAATAACGGGTACCTACAACAAGCGCTTGCATTATTTGCGGAATTCGTACCGCGCGTTATCCTAGATTCTAATATGTTTACATTAGATGAACAGCTCTTTCCAGTCAATACCGATTCAGAGCTAAACTCGTATATGGAACATTTCAATACGATTAATACATCATCAGCAAGAATCATCGAAATGGTGAATGAAAAAAGCAAAAAGATCCTTAGTCAAATTAAGCAATCATTTCATGAATACATGAATGGCGACTTTAAAACAGAGTGTAATAGAATCATCAAAGAATCGACAGCAGCGAGGAAATCTAACCGTGCTTTCAACATCACCCGAGAAGATACATCATTTCCAAATTTTGAGCAAAAATTACTAGATAGTATTAATACCACTATTAGCACCATAGCCACTAAGGAAACAGATGCAATGTTCAAATATTATACCTACGAAAATGATGATAAAAATCTTCCGACCAAATTCTTGCGTCTTATCAGCAATCTAGGTGTAAATAGTCAATATATTCTCGATATAAATACATTCCCAATACAATTCAGAAGATATGTCGTACAAGCATTACTAGAGGTATTACCAAAAACAGACAACGGTGACGATATCATAACAGTCACCCCAGAATACAAAATTCAGCTAAATACAACAAACCAACTATTCAAAATACGGAAAGCATTCCTATCACTCCTCACTTCATCAGATTATGAGTACATATATCGCTACTTATTTTCACAAGCAGTAACATACCAATATCCTATAGATTTATTTCCACTCAAACTATACGATATTGATGGACTCATATTACACCCATGTTTACATAATCATCCAGCGATTATACAAAAGATTGCAATCGTCTTAAATCTATATAGATCGCTTAAAGGTAGTAGGAACGATACAGCTCATGCACGAGAAGAAAAACGCGGTCAATGGCAACGAAGTGCAGATATAAAGGAACAAATAGAATTCTGTCTCGCTGAAATCCGAGATATTCGCAATTTTATTCGTACAAATACTACTCACAAATAATTACAAACGGCTAGAAAACAAAATTCATCACATGTTTTCTAGCCGTTCTTATATATTATTTTCTGCCTAAAAATCTTGCGAGATTAACACATTGTTTTATCTCTCTTCGTAACTCACAAGCTGTAGTGTATTTACAAAGGGTTTCTTTATTAGCATGATTACTATCATTTCTAGCTTTTTTGATTTCAAAATATTGATCTAAAAACAACAATGTATTACTCACATTCTCTAAATCCTTATGAGGAATTATAACACCTGGCAAATTATACAAATCAACCTTATTATCATTAGATAATCGAATAAGCTGCTCAGCATATTGTAATGGTGAAAGCTTCGCCGTATCAGCACGATATATAATTAAACCTTTATACTGCTTACCATCAAAGCCACCTGTAATATAGTTGATAAAATCATTACATACGGCTTGATATGCTTCATTCGCTGTATTCTTAAATTGAATTGTATTTGTCTCCGCATCAATAATAACATATTTATTACATGGATAGTCCTTGAACACAACCTTAAAAAAATGTAAGCGCATCGGCAAAAATACATCATTAATATTAACAATATTAGACGGTGATTTCATAATATCACCGAGAAAATAAATCCAATCAATTAACGTATAGTTTTTAATTTCCACATCTTCCGGCGGATATAAGCTAAATCCCTTTCCTTGTAAAAGGCTACTACAATTAGATGCTAATTGTTGTATCTGTCTATCAACTAATTCATCAATAAGTTTTTTTTGTTGAAATAAATCAGTTTCATTGTGAACAATATTATCACGCTCATTAGTAATCTCACTTAAGACTTTACGTATTCTTCGATCTAATTTTGGTGCCAACTCTTCTTTTGCAGGTTCACCACCACATTCTGATATTTGTCGTCTCGCTTTATTAATAGCATTAAACAATCGCATCGGTGTAGACCGTAAATCTGAAGGATTATATAAATCTTTAACTAACTCTTTATCATTAGCCAATACATCCTCATCCACCTCAATAATTCCCTTGTCTACCACATATTCTGGTACATATTCACAGAACAGCGTCAACGCTTGTTGTAAATAATCATGATCAAGACACCAGTCGATATACGCCAATTCATCGGATGTATCATTATGATGATGCTCTAATAGCTCAGCATAGGATTCTTCTATCGGCTGTTGTAACAATTCTACCAATTCTTGATTAAACGATTTACAGCGACATTCATGACGAGCAGATGCTTTTACTAACGACAAGCTTTCATCAAGATTAGCAATAGATTTTTCAAAGGCCCCTCGGCTCGAAATATTAATGGCCTCTGAAAATTCATCCATGGCGGTCAGCAATTGATGTGTTGAACTATCTATCGTTTCGTTCTTGGATGGAGATGCAGCCTCATCATCAAAATATTCATTCAATTTCTTAGCACTACCGAATAATTTGAATTCTTCAAACCCCGCAATCATATCAAAAAGGTTGTACACATCTAAGATACGATGTACCGTGATTTCCTTCGGCACATTATCAATTCGTTTTAAACTCGAATAATACACGCCCCGCACCGTAATGCCATGGTACGCCATAATTCGACTAATAACGAGCAAAATCATCGCTGCATTTCTCGGCCCACCCGTAGTGTCCATATAGAGGCGCACCTCATTTTGATTGCCCACAACGCTATCCTTAAAAGCAAGGATTCTCCGCGATACATCAATAATACTCGTTTTAACGCGGTCTAAATCATCAAGATTATCGCCACATGGAATCTGTTCAATACTATTGGTGAAAGCATCAATATTTTTTCCTTTACTATAATATACCTTCACCATTTGTTTGAGAAATATATCATATGAAGAAATACCCGTAGTTTCCTTAGCTTTCAACACATCATCTGTACACAATAGAAAAATCTTATCAAATGATACATCTGCCGTTTCTTTCTCACGCCACGTATGATGCAATACATATTTTAGTGCGGACTCATTCGTCGTAATACTATCCCGCATCGTATCATCAAAATCCTCATTCGTTATCTGTTTTATACTCGTACTAGTCACCAGACTAAGAAATGTTAAAAATACATTGTATATTGCCATACTATCTCCAAGCTTATACTACTAGCTCTGCTTTGTGATAAATTATCGTTAATTTGTGAAAGCTTTTGCTATTTTATACCTTACATTTTATATTGTATCATGTTATATTCATAATTAAGATAATAATTTTACAACTGCAAATCACCATTGGTAGGGGGATGAAACAATGGCAACGACAACCAACTATATAAATGATTTAGCCAGTATGCGTCAGTTTATTCGCAGCTTAACATTTGGTAATCACAATCGGGGAAAAGCAACGGTTCGGGGTATAAAAGAAAGCCAGCATGATGATGTCATTCGCCGGCTGGATTATTTTGACATAATGCGCCATATTTATACACAACGTATAGGCAAATCATCAGTTCATCACTTAGAAAAAGATGATTTTATTGATGGGTACAACTATCTAAATAGTCTATATGAGCTCTATGCCGCAGTACCAGAGCAGATTTATGTACAATTATGTATTTTGTCCTATATTTATAACAACGATACAGCAACAATCACTGAAATATATTCCGGTTTAAATTCGGATATATTCTTAGATAACTATATAAATTTGGTGGAAAAACTCTTTCAAAAAAGAAATAAAAAACAAGACCCACCTGGACTTATTGATCAACAGTACATTCAACGTCAAATCAAAACATTAGAAACACTAGGTGTCTTGGAAAAAACGGAGGATACAAAAGGGTATTCGTACAGTATAAAAAATACAATCATCGATGAGTTAACTAAAGCTCAACTAGAAGAGCTAGCCATCGCCGTATTTTTCTATACGAATGTGTCCATTACTGCCGCCGCAGGCCATATCTTACTAAGAAAAATCATGTATTTATTAGAAGGGCTATCGCTAAAAGAGGAACAGGAATCAATTACTAGCGGATTCAATAACAGTTATTTTACATTTAAAGATAATAATCCCAACAATGTAATTGATGGCGATATTTTCTATCCACTGGCCGATGCGTTACATCGTAATAAAAAAGTCCGTCTTTCATTTTACGAACCGGGCAAACCTCGTGAGATTGTTAGCCCCGTAGAACTGCAAACATACTATGGGGAAAATAAAAATATCCTTTGTAGTGTCAATAATGGTCTTATGCAACGTAATCGCATTGACCGCATCAAGTCATTAGAAGTGACAAAATATAACGCCACCGATATTTCCACAAGTCAAGAAAATACTACGATATCACATGATACCTGTACCATTCATTTTTTAACATTAGATGGTTATAAAGAAGCTTATGGTCAATTTTTACGCCAGTTCAAACACTATCTTACAAATATCTCCGTCACAGATGAGTATATCGAATCACAACTAGTGGCACCCGATTTACTACAATTATTGCCACTACTACGCAGTTATTTACCATATTTACAGATTATAAGTACCTCTAAACCAACTATACAAAAGAAGTTTTATAATAATATATATGCATCTATTGGCATGGATTTTATAGAGGCAGAAGGCTATAAAAAGAAGAAAAAAATCAATAGATTTCTTCAGCCGTTACAAAAGAAAAAAGAGGATTCTACAAAGGAATCTCCAAAATCAAAGAAAGACCCTGATATCAGTAAAACCTATGTATCCTCTGTGCTTAATGATATTAATGCCATTACGTTTACCACACAATATCAATTACAACTAGACTTACTCAATGGTGTGTCGTATACACAGCAAGATATTTCCGATATCATCAATCATCGTAGACTACTAACACCGGCCCTCTACAAAAAGGCACTACGCAATGATGATTATGAACATATCTTGGCAGATGCTCTTATAGAACTAAACGCTTCAGATGAACCTGTAACATCAATATTACAAGATTTACCACTTGTCATTCTATCGGATGCAGAGCGTATGTTTTTAAAAGACCTTATCAACGATACACGCGCTAACTGGCTGCTTTCACAAGACCTATGCCAATCATTATCGACAGCACTCGAAGCGATAGATACAACATTCCCAATCGGCACATGGAAGCAAATGCCGACCATGACCGATGACACACCATCCAACATGACGGTCGTAATACAATGTTTACAAGTGATTCAACAAAATCTACGCATCATCATCCGAGATCAAGAAGTATCCCCATGCCGAATAGAATATTCCGTAGGCAGCAATGGGTATACCCTCATCGCCTATACTCATGTAGACCACACATTTACAACGTATCCATTACACGATATCAATACGATTAGCATAACCGAAACACCTCGTCTCATGGATATAGATGAGGAGTATATTACATACTGTAACGAATCTAAACAAACAATTACATTTACATTACATGATGCGAATAATGCCGTCGATCGCTGCTTTAACTATTTTAGTAATTACACAATTAAGGCTAAGGGGATTGATTCTGATAAATTCACTATTGAAGTAAAATACCTGCCATTCCAAGAACAGGACATCCTACATCACCTACTTAAACTAGGCTATGCAATCCGCATTATAGACGAATCCCCACTACGCCAACAATTAGATACTATTTATCAAACAGCGATACGCTATGCGCCACAACAAGACGAATAGCCTAGAACATTACTATACCCCAGGCTTGTAACCGTTTTCCCCATTCAGTTTGAGGAGCAACAAATCCTACCATAGAATCACCTTCTTTCTCTAAAACCACAATTATTTTTCTAAACCGATTTTATTTTTAGTCACTATAACACCTCCCTCATCAGACTCATTATCTTAGTAACAATACGCCACATCCATCGGCTATATATGCATTATACGGCTAAACTATACGCAAACATATTTGACTAACATTAATCATCTAACAATGCACACGCAACAAGGCCTACGGCAAATCCCACGAATTGATACATACAATCACCTACTTTCTCAACTATTTATATATCATTACAATTTCAACACTAATTTTCTATTTCTCTTCATAGATAACCTCATATTTTATAACAACACCAACTACTTACATTCATAGTATAAACTAATAGTGGAAGATTCCTTTATCAAAATAACTAAGACAAAACCCCGAGCAGATCAAATTAATCTTCTCGGGGTTTTGTCATATATTCTATTAAATACCGTAAACGGTAAGTACTGTTGCAACGGAAACAGGTTATGTTAGAGAAATGAATAAGGAATTTAGTACGTTTCAATACCGTAAACGGTAAGTACTGTTGCAACGATGTTAAAGAACGTACTAGAGGCTTTACTTACTTTGATGGTTTCAATACCGTAAACGGTAAGTACTGTTGCAACTGAAGGGTCATTAGAAGTGATGCGGATAGTTTTAGATGGTTTCAATACCGTAAACGGTAAGTACTGTTGCAACGAACTCTTCTTCAGATTGATTGAATAGAATCTCACTAAAGTTTCAATACCGTAAACGGTAAGTACTGTTGCAACTAGTTACTAAAGGAGAGGAAGACAATGAATAATAGAGGTTTCAATACCGTAAACGGTAAGTACTGTTGCAACAACCATTAAGAGCTATGGACATTCCTGAAGTTCAATCGTTTCAATACCGTAAACGGTAAGTACTGTTGCAACTTCAAAACTTTATCCGATGGTGTTTTAGTTCGATTACGTTTCAATACCGTAAACGGTAAGTACTGTTGCAACTTCTATCATAATAAGACTAAGAGTAATCCTAAGAAGGGTTTCAATACCGTAAACGGTAAGTACTGTTGCAACTGTCAAGGAATTTACCCATAGTCGACCTCCTTTATTAATGTGTTTCAATACCGTAAACGGTAAGTACTGTTGCAACTTGGCAGCTAAAAGTGATAAATACCAAAAACTTAGTTTCAATACCGTAAACGGTAAGTACTGTTGCAACTCTATTGAAATCTATGGCAAATCTAATGTAGAACGAGTTTCAATACCGTAAACGGTAAGTACTGTTGCAACAAGAATAGTCTCGATTGGAATGTGGGAAACATGGCTGAGTTTCAATACCGTAAACGGTAAGTACTGTTGCAACAGCGGGTCCTAGAAAGCCAGTATTCATGGGGCTCAAAATTAGGTTTTAGAAAACCTCACACCGTAAACGGTCAAAACATAATCCCATTCGGTTCACAATACCTACGAACCTAGGTAAATACTGGTAGAAAATGATTTTTCTAAGATTACAGTAATTATAAGGGTTTTCGAGTTTTACGTCAATATGTAGGGAAATTTTCTAAAAGGAACGATTTTTATAAAATACAGGTAATAACTGGGCTTATCGCTATTTTGATAACTTTTATAAGCCAAGAAAACCTATTTCATAACTAGTTTACAAAAAAGACCTACTCGCATCAAATCACACGAATAGGTCTATCGATTCTTATATTCACTTATTACTTTCAAAATTATTCTCCAAAACATGATACCACAACATACAGCACTAATAATCCTAGTATAATTGACATATATAACACCTCCTTTTATTACAGAATGCTAACTAGTCCCGTGTTGCCCGATATATTGTTGTTCCTATTGTTACAGTTATTGAAAAGACTTCCCACTCAGACGCTGCTGCTAAAAATCCTAATACTGGTGACATATTAACTCCTCCTTTTTAAAATATTATCAATTCATTCAATACATCATACTATACATCAATAAACAAAAAACATTGCAGTTAATTATTAGGAGATAACTCCCTTCTATATGGCATGATTACCACATAAAACATTATCTAGGCCGACCAAATGTCCCTCCCATTATATTCACCACCTTTCAACAATACTAAAGTTCAAAACTATTAATCATAGTATAACCTAAGTCATGAAAATCTTTATATCAATATTACTAGGACAAACCTCTATCTAAATTTTTCATTACTCATTGGCTATATCATGATTATATGCTAACCCATATTATTAACATACTCAAAAAAACTAAGATACATTCAAATTTGCATAATTATAGTTTATACTTTCACATAAATAATTTTCTAAATAAATTTTATATGATACTATATAAATTATGAACGTTAAATGAATTTATATTGCATAAAGGAAGATATACACTATGAGTACGAATGGATTTAAAAATACAACGTATCCATCACCTACACTATTCGATGGCCTACAAAATGCATCTAAAGAGGAGTTATCCTATTTAATCGCACTTCTCCGTCAACAAACTATGATGAATATTTTCTCAGATAAGTTCAATAGCACGATAACCACAGGAAAAAAAGCAATCAACTCGGTTATGAGCTTTTTTGGCAAATCTAAGAAAACGAATGAGGAAATCGAACGTCAAGACAAAGATAAGCACCAGGATATAAATGATAAAATTAAAGAAGAAATTCGCTTATTACAAAATTATACGCAAGAACAACTCTATAATCTATTTATCGAGGAAGTCCGCAATGAGTTAGATATACCAGATAGCAGTCTAACTCATTTATCTAATAAAATTATTGAAAGTGCTGCAAAGACAGATAAAACAATACATGAAGATTTAGATATTAATCAAAAAGCAGATATTATATATCAAAAAACACTTCAATCTATCAAAACAAGTTTAGAGAAACAAAGTGTACAAGAACGAGATGAAATGATTCGTCAGCTAAATGAAGAATTAGATAATCTATCATCTGATCGAAAGGAATTAATTAAACAGTCCTTACAAACTGACCATTTAAGTGGTGAAGTATTACGCAATAGTTTCCTAAAATCTGGGGTTGGTATTGGTTCACTCATCACTGTAGGCAGCACATTTGGTGCTTATATCGCTATTAATACAATTATCCATGCCATATTCACAAGCTTTTTAGGAATTACTCTTCCTTTTGCAGTTTACACTGGAGTTGCTAAAGGAGTCTCTATCATCGCAGGTCCTATTGGCTGGTGTGCATTAGGTGGCTATTCTGTATACTCCCTCATTAAGACCTCTGGTAAATTAACATCTGCCATGATGTCCGTTATTGTATTCATCGCTATGACTATTTATGGTAAAAGCTTCTTACTTGATGACAATGGCGCACCATTATGGTTTACAAGCGATTCAGCTGAATATCAAGAATATAAGAGTAACCAATATAGAATTAGACAATTACATGATGAATTAAATGAAGTTACACAAAATTTAGCACGTGCTCGGAAAAAAGCAGAAGAAATAGAAGCATCAAAACAAGCTATTGAAAAAGAACTAAAGCAAGAAAAAGCAAATGCAAATAGTAATAATCAGGCCACTATCGATAACCTAAATAAGAAACTCGAAGAAACCTATCAACAATTAAGCTCTGCTTTGGGTGATTGTGAAGAATACGAAAAAATATATAAAGAACAAACGAACGAAATAGATACACTAAATAAACGCAATAAGAAACTAGAAAAAGAAAATATAGTATTACACGAAGAAACACAGTACCTTAAAGACTACAAGGATCTCTTAGAAACGGACAACGAAAAACTAAATCAAAGCATGATAGAAAAAGAAAATAAGTATGTCCAAGAAATTCAAGAGCTTAAAGAAGCGATGGTTGAAGACGAGTACGCATATGACAATGATAAAAACCGTCTGAACGAGGGTAAGATTTTACAAAGAAAGTTTGAAGACTTTGAATTAGAGAAACAATTCTTACAAGATTATACTAGCGCTAGTAAATCTGTGCGCGACGATATCGACAGAATGCTCATTCGCTTATACAAAATCGATGACCCTACACAGATTGATGCTACTCACAATAGTAAAATCGATGTACTTGGATATCCTGTATACCATATGCAAACTGCAAAAGACTATCGATTATACTATACCTACTCCAAAACAAGTGCTAAACCAATTCATATCCTGTGCCACTGCATTAAAGCAAAACAAGATATCTATTTTAAAAAGCTAAAAAATTCTGAAACTCTAAAACAGAAATTCAAATAATATCCATCAATATATTATCCTTTAAAGGTCAAATACCAAAATTCAATATTAAAATAAATCGTAACCACCCGTAGAACGGGTGGTTTGCTCTGACCCTATAAGGG
>UMII01069945.1_pt1 | contig 11765 bp, 10 predicted proteins | sample 1965731 | NCBI WGS metagenome assembly UMII01 (sample SAMEA4836118, study PRJEB28245) | human gut metagenome | biome: gut microbiome; material: fecal sample | place: Denmark | collected 2008
CGTGGATTGCGGTATCGGTAACAGCCATTGCGGTGGTGTAGTCGTCGGCAACGCCGTCTGCACGGTGGGTGCACTTGATTACCATCGGGGCACCGAACTTGCCGGAGTCGATCAGTTCCTTGACCTGACGGTAGCCGCGGTCGTAACGGCGCATGAAGCCAACCTGTACGAGGTGCTTGCCGCCTGCCATCTCGGCCTCAACGATCTCCTTGCCGTCAGCAGCGGTGTTAGCCAGCGGCTTCTCGGAGAATACCGGCTTGCCGGCCTTGATCGCTGCCAGAACCGGACCCTTGTGGAACTGACCCGGGGTGGTAACAACAACAGCGTTTACATCCGGATCGTTGATTGCTTCGTTGAAGTCGGTGTAAACCTTGGTGCCGGCACCGGCGATCTCAGCGCCCTTCTTTGCGCCTTCTTCGAATACGTCGCAGACTGCAACGACCTTTGCGTTGCGGATGCGGTTCTGGATACGCTCAATGTGTTCACGGCCGATCATGCCGCAGCCGATCAGTGCAATGTTCAGGTTTTCCATGATGAATTCCTCCTAAAATGTTGTGTAAAATGGGTGAAAAGGTGGTTTTTGTGAGAGGTCAGCGCAGACTGTTCTGCGTTTACTTTCGTGTTTACTGATGCACGCATCAGTCGGTACTCGGTGTGTGCATTCCTCATTTTTGAGGTCAGGTTGATTATACATCTGCGTTCACGAGAACGCAATAGGGAATTTTAAAATTTTCAAAAATATTTTACTACCCGGCGGCGAGGATCAAATTCACCGCCGGACAGCGAGGGATCTGCACCGAAAACGGTGCGAAAGGGGAAAGAAAAGGTGTGTGTTGTCTTAAAATCAGGCTGCGATGCCGAGGGGAGAGAACAGGATGTAAATGCCGAGTGCCAGAAGCAGGCCGATGATGGATACAATATGGCGGTACTTCCACGGGGTCAGGTCTACTGCGCCTACGTCGCGGATCTCGTACTCCTCAGCCGGATGATACTTGTTCAGATACCACATGATGAGCAGCTCGATCGGGAACAGAACAGCCATTGCGTACAGATAGTGGATCGGATTGGAAGAGCCGGGATAGCACGGCTTGATGAGCAGGAACGCACCGTAGCATACAACATGGAACACGGTGATTACCTTCGGCATGTACTTCGGGATGCGCTTGAACATAAAAATGCCGAGGATGGTGCACAGTACCGGCAGGGAAACGAACTGGCTCATGGAGTTCAGGAACGTGGTGATGCCGCCGGCGTACATAACGAACGGAGAGATAACAATTGCGATGCAGCCTGCGATGGTGCCGTAGATCTTGCCGACCTTAACACACTTGGTGTCGGAAGCTTTCGGGTTGATGGACGAACGGTACAGGTCCAAGGTGAACATGGTGGATGCGGAGTTCAGTACCGAGTTAAAGGAGGACAGGATCGCGCCGAACATGACAGCGGCGAAGAAGCCCATTACCGGCTTCGGTACGATCTCAGCGATCAGAGCCGGGTAAGCAAAGTCGATAGCGGAGGAACCGGCAGCAGCCAGCTTGTCCTGAATGGACGGCAGGTAGAATGCGATAACGCCCGGGATTACGAGGTACAGAGGGCCAAGGCACTTGAGGAAGCCGCAGAAGATAGCGCCCTTCTGGCCTTCCTTCAGGCTCTTTGCTGCGAGGGAACGCTGTACGAAGGACTGGTTGGTGCACCACCAGTACAGGTTGTTGAAGAACATACCGGTGATGATCAGCGGCCACGGAACTTCCGGTTCCGGTGCATTCCATGCGTTGATTGCGTTCATTTTGGCCGGATCAGCCTCTACCATGTACTTGATGCCGTCCAGGATGCCGTGGCCGCCGGTTGCAGCGGACAGAGCCGCGAAGCCGAGGAACGGGATCATCAGACCGCCGATGATAAGGCCGATGCCGTTGATGGTATCAGAAACCGCAACTGCCTTCAGGCCGCCGAAGATGGCGTAGCAGCCGCCGATGATGCCGATGATGAGGCACAGGATGGCAACAGCCATGAACTTGCTGGTGCCGAGGATGCCGGAGATGTCGAAGATCTGCTCAAAAACGACTGCACCGGAGTACAGGATGACCGGCAGGTTGAGGATGGAGTACATAACAACGATTACCAGCGAGAACATCGTCTTGGTGCCCTTGCCGTAGCGCTCCTCCATCAGGGACGGGATGGTCATGGCGCCCATTTTCAGGTACTTCGGCAGGAAGTAGTACGCCAGAACCAGCAGGGTGAACATCGAGCCGACCTCCCATGCGATCGGGCCCATGTTGGTCTTCCAGCTCTGGCCGTTCAGACCGACGAGCTGTTCAGCGGAAAGGTTGGTCAGCAGCAGAGAACCGGCGATGACTACGCCCGGCAGGCCGCGGCCTGCGAGGAAATAACCCTCAGCGGTGTCGAGCTGCTCGTCGCGGGTCTTCCATGCGGAAATGACTGCAACGAGGACTGTGAACAACAGGAACGAGATTCCTGTCCATGCGAGTGATGAGAAGAATGTCATTGATATACCCCCATATCGTTCTCTTGTCGTGTGCATCCGTAACACTCCCAAAGGGATGCACGCGAGCTGTGGTTGGCAAGAAGCCTTTTTCAGCAGGCTTCTGGCGTTCTCGTGAACGCGCATCTTCAAAAATAATTCCCCGATAAAACATAGCATATTTTGAGAAATGCTGTGAATGTTTTGCAAGGGGATTTATTTCGTTGCCCATAGATTATCATGTTATTTGGGATATTTCAAGCCTTAAATGTGAGATTTATTTCGATTTAGTAAACAGTACAAAATTAAGATTGCCTTTTTGTATGAATAGCCACTGAATCATTCACATGTGCGTGCAAAGCGTGCAATATGATAGATATTTTGCATAAAAACAGAGGGGTTATATTGTGCAATTGCTGTGACGGTCAAGAAAAAGCAAATTCATAGGAAAAAACACGCGAAAAAAACAGTTGCAAGTTGCGTGCATTGTGTTATACTATAAACAGAAAAAAACGAGTGGGCAATACTCACTATATAGTAAGGAGGAAAAAGCATGGCTGTAACCGCACAGCAGATTGCGGAGCTGGCAGGTGTATCCCGCGGTACGGTAGATCGTGCGCTGCACAATCGAGGGCGTGTAAATCCCGAAGTAGCGGCTAAGATTCACAAAATTGCAGCGGAATTAGGGTATAAACCGAATCTGATCGGACAGGCACTGGTCAAATCCCGCCGGGAGTTCAAGCTGGGTGCGATTCTGCAGTCCACCGAGACGCCGACGATGCAGATCGTGCGTGCAGGCGTGCAGCGCGCCGCAGAGGAGCTTGCCGCCTCGGGCGTGGAACTGATCATGCGCGAAAACCGCGGTCTGGATACCGAAATGGTGCTTGAACACATTGAAGAGCTGGTTTCACAGGGCGTGCAGGGACTGGCTATCGCGCCGAACAACTCGCCGGAGATTCGCCAGTGCATTGATGAACTGTACGAACAGGGCATTCCGGTCATCACACTCAACTCGGATGCACCGGGCAGCAGGCGTCTTGCGTTCATCGGTATGGACAACTACCGCGCCGGACAGACCGCCGCAGGCTTGCTTCGGCTGATGCTGCCCGAGGGCGGCAAGGTGCTTCCGCTGGCGGGACACTTGAATAATACCGCACATAATAACCGATTAAACGGCTTTATGGATACGATTAACAGTGAAACAGGAAACGAAATTGAACTGTTAGCGTTTCAGCCGTGTTTCGACCGGGACGACTATGCCCACGAGATTACGCAGCACGCATTGCGTGCAAATCCTGACTTGACCGGCATTTACGTTGCGTCCAACGGACAGGTCAGTGCGTGCGCAGCCGTAGAGGAAGAAGGCCGAAAGGGCAAGGTCAAGGTCGTTGCATTCGACCTCAACCCGATGAATATGGAGCTGCTCCAGTCGGACAGCTTGAGTTTCGTGCTCGATCAGAAGGCATTCGAGCAGGGCTACCGGCCGCCGTTCCTGCTGTTTGATTACCTGCAGAACAAAAAAGCACCGGAAAAAGAACTGCTTTATACGGATATTGCAATCAAAACCAAGTTTAACAGCGATAAACCTGTGGGAATGGAATAAGAAAGAACCGCACATTGTGCGGTTCTTTTTAATGGCGAATTGAGAATGGAAAATGAATACGGTGATTTACTCTAAAGTGTGATTTAATGTTGTGCAAACAACTGTAAATCCGCTGGATTTCAGTGCTTCTGTGAATCTTTTCGCTATTTCTGTGGATACAGTCTCCGCCTGATTGAGTACAACGATATCCGCTAAGTGTTCTGCAATAATGCCTTGCGCGGCCAGCTCCGGCGTGACAATACCGCTCATGTGTGCACCGGTGCGTGCACAGAACAGTTCCGGTCGGTGTACGGTTTGTTCAACCGGCTTTCCAAACCCGGATGCACCCACGATACACACGGTTTTGCGTGTATTCTCAGGTATGACCGGCTCATGCGAGGCGTGTGCCTTGAGCGGCAGCCGCTTGGAGCCGTCGGCCTCCACAATCACATAGTCAGCGGCGTTCGCGAGCACGGAAAAGGGAAGTGCCGGCGCGGTCAGCTTACCCTCAGCGGCAGGCGTGCCCATGCAGATCACGCGGTGAAGCGCAAGTGCGCGGCGGACCTGTTCAATGTCATCCGTCACCAACAGGGGAATGCCCGCAAACGGCAAAATGTGCGTGGAAGTCGTCAAAATCACCGTTCCGGATAATTCTTCGGCCAGTATACGCAGTAAAGTTGTTTTTCCGCCGCTGCCGATCACGGCGGTTATGCCTTTTATCATGTGTAATTGTTCACATATTTTCATAAATCCACCTAATACAACCGTGTTTACCGTAGGACGGGATGACCTCATCCCGCCGATGTAAATTATCTGCATTTTGTTATATGCGGCGGTGGAGGTCACCCCGCCCTGCAGCTATGCTTTTATAATAGTATTATATCATGTATGCCACACAGAAAAAATATTGACTTCACTCGACCGATACGCTATAATCATCGGTAGCAATCGTTATAGTTTGCAAAATACAACGAAGATAAACGGAGGAAAACGCCATGTTAGTCGTGATACGCGGTGCGGGAGACATTGCCACGGGGATTGCCTTGCGGCTGTACCGCGCAGGCATTCGTCTGGTGCTGACAGACCTGCCGCAGCCAACGTCGATCCGCCGCACGGTGTGCTTTTCGGAAGCGATTCGATTGGGCGAGACAGTCGTTGAGGGCGTGCATGCACGCCGAGCCGATACCGCAGCCGAAGCGGCAGCACTGACCGAACAGGGCATCATTGCTGTGCTGGCCGATCCGGCGGCAGGCTGCGTGCAGGAACTGCACCCTGATGCCTTGGTGGACGCGATTCTGGCGAAGAAAAACCTCGGTACGCACATCACGGATGCGCCGATCGTCCTTGCGGTCGGTCCGGGCTTTACAGCCGGCGTGGACTGTCACGCGGCGGTTGAGACCATGCGCGGGCATACACTCGGACGGGTGCTGTATACGGGTTCGCCGCTGCCGAATACGGGCGTTCCCGGTGTGATCGGCGGTCACACGGCAGAGCGCGTTCTGCGTGCCCCGGCAGACGGCTTGTTTGAGCCGTGCCGTGAGATCGGCGATCTGGTCGAGACGGGAGACACCATCGCGTACGTTGCGGGAAAACCCATGAAAACCACCATCAGCGGCTGTCTGCGTGGTCTGCTGCAGGCTGGCGTACCCGTACATGAGGGCATGAAATCCGGTGACGTTGATCCGCGCGGCAAGCGTGAAAACTGCGATACCGCATCCGATAAGGCGCTTGCGGTCGGCGGCGGTGTGCTGGAAGCATTGCTTCACTTTTCCAACGTCTTTCATTAAGAAATCATACAATAGAGGAGAAAGCCCAATGAAAAAGAACTGTTTTGCAAGATTTGCAGCAGCGGCTCTGTCACTGGCAATGCTGGCGGGCTGCGGCGGCGGTGCCTCCCAGAGCACGGACAGCAGCGCGGCTGATAGCAATTCTGCGGATGCCGTAGAGCTGACCGTCTTTGCGGCGGCCTCCATGACCGAGACCCTGAACCAGATTGCAGAGGACTACAAGGTGGTTGCCCCGAACGTCACCCTGACGTTCAACTTTGCCTCCTCCGGCGACCTGCTCACCCAGATCAAGGAGGGCGCGGACTGCGACGTATTCATTTCCGCAGCGCCCAAGCAGATGAACGCACTCGACGGCTCTCTCAAGGACGACACCGACAAGAACCCGGACGGTCTGGATGAGCTGCTTGGCGGCACCCGCATCGACCTGCTCGAGAACAAGGTAACGCTGGCTGTACCGGAGGGCAACCCGAAGGGTGTGCAGAGCTTTGACGACCTCGCGGACAAGCTGAAGAGTGGTGACGTGCTGCTTGCCATCGGCAACAGCGACGTACCGGTCGGTCAGTACACCCAGAAGATCTTCGCGCACTACGGTCTGGACGAGGCTGCGCTGGCTTCCTCCGGCGTGCTGACCTACGGCTCGAACGTTAAGGAAGTTACCACGCAGGTAAGCGAAGGCGCGGTTGACTGCGGCATTATCTACGCAACCGACGCATTCTCGGCAGGTCTCGACACGGTTGACGAGGCAACTGCTGACATGTGCGGTCAGGTTATCTATCCGGCAGCCGTGCTCAAGAACAGCACGCACGCAGACGAGGCGAAGGCGTTCCTTGACTATCTGACCACCGATGAAGCAGGCAAGGTATTCGAGAGCGTAGGCTTTACCACGTTGGCATAATCTGATACAATAGAAAGGCGAGGGAGCAATCTCTCGCCTTTATTTGCAAAAGGAGACGATTATGGACTGGTATCCTTTATATAACTCGCTGCGTATCGCACTTATTTCCACGGTTATCATCTTCTTCGCGGGGATTGCGGCGGCCTATTACGTTGCGCGTCTGCCGCGCGTGCTCAAAGGTGTGCTCGATGTGCTGTTCACACTGCCGCTCGTGCTGCCGCCTACGGTGGTCGGCTATCTGCTGCTGCGCGTGCTCGGACCGAAAAGAGCCGTCGGCGCATGGGCGCTCACGCATTTTAATCTCAAGCTGACCATGGTCTGGTGGTCGGCGATTTTCGCAACCGCCGTTGTCATTTTCCCGCTCATGTACCGCACGGCGCGCGGCGCATTCGAGAGCTTTGACCAAACGCTTGCCGACGCAGGCCGCACGCTCGGCCGCTCGAACACCTGGATTTTCTGGCGGGTGCGCATGCCCTGCTGCAGGCAGGGTATCCTTGCGGGAACGGTGCTCGCGTTCGCGCGTGCGCTCGGTGAGTACGGCGCAACATCCATGGTGGCGGGCTACACGCCCGGACGCACAGCGACCATTTCGACGACGGTCTATCAGCTGTGGCGCACGAATGATGACGCGCTGGCGTTCAAGTGGGTCGTGGTCAACCTTGCCATCTCGGCGGTGGTGCTGCTGGCGGTCAATCTGCTCGAAAAGCGGGAGAGAGGAGTGCGTAAGGCATGGCACTGATCGTGGATATCGAGAAAACGCTCGGAGATTTTCACCTGACAGTGAACTTCACCGCTGAGCGGGAAGTGATGGCGCTGCTCGGTGCTTCCGGCTGCGGCAAGAGCATGACGTTGGGGTGCATCGCAGGCATCGTGAGGCCGGATAAGGGCCATATCGAGCTGAACGGGCGCGTGCTGTTCGACAGCGACAAAAAGATCAATCTGCCGCCGCAAAAGAGAAAGGTCGGCTATCTGTTTCAGCAGTACGCGCTGTTCCCGCACATGACGGTCGAGCAGAACATCCGCGCAGGCGCACACGCCCGCCCGAAAGCCGAGCGGGAGCAGGCGGTGCGGGAGGTTCTGCACGCGTTCCGCCTGGAGGGACTGGAGAACAACCGTCCGAGTCAGCTTTCCGGCGGACAGCAGCAGCGGTGCGCGCTGGCGCGCATTCTGGTCGGGCAGCCCGAGCTCGTACTGCTCGATGAGCCGTTTTCCGCGCTCGATGCGTACCTGAAATGGCAGGTAGAACTGGAGCTTTCGGACATCCTGAAAAATCTTTCGTGCGGTACGCTGTTCGTCACGCACAACCGCGATGAGGTGTACCGCCTGTGCGATACGGTGTGCGTGCTGAACGAGGGAAAATCCGACCCGAAGGAGACGGTCAAGGAACTGTTCCGCGCACCGGCAACCATGGGTGCTGCACTGATTTCCGGCTGCAAGAATGTCTCTGCCGCCGAGGTAAAGCAAGGTGAGACCCTGTTCTGCAAGGACTGGAACGTAACGCTCAAAACCGCGCTGCATGTGCCGGAAAACATCGCTTACGTTGGCGTTCGGGCGCATTACTTTACCACAGAGGGCACGGAGAACGCCATTCCGTGCACGGTCGAGCGCGTAGTCGAAAACCCGTTTTCGACCGTGGTCATGCTGCAGACGACAGGCGCAGGCAGGCTGCGGTGGGAGCTGGATAAGGCGGTCTGGGAAACGCTTTCCGGCACGGAAAAGCTGACGCTGTACGTCCGCCCAGAGGACGTTATGCCGCTGACGGAGTGAGCAAAATGCTGGATAATCAAGGAAGAAATATTCGCTATCTGCGGCTGTCGGTGACCGACCGGTGCAATTTCCGGTGCCGGTACTGCATGCCTGCTGAGGGCGTGTGCAAGCGGGAGCACAGCGAAATGCTGTCGTTCGAGGAGCTGACCGAGATCGTGCGGACGGCAGTTTCGCTCGGTGTCAGCAAGGTGCGGCTGACCGGCGGAGAGCCGCTTGTACGGCGCGGCATCGTGGACTTGTGCCGCAGTCTGCGTGCCATCAATGGTGTGCGGGAGCTCACCATGACGACGAACGGCGCACTCCTGCCGCAGTACGCCGCAGAGCTGAAACAAGCAGGGGTTGACCGGCTGAATATCAGTCTGGATACCTTAAATGAGGATAAATTTGCGTCGCTGACGCGCGGCGGCTCGCTCGCGGATACGCTGGCCGGTCTGGACGCGGCGTGGAACGCCGGATTCCGCGGTACAAAGCTGAATGCCGTGCTGCTCGGCGGCGTAAACGCGGACGAGATTCCGGCACTGGCGCAACTGGCGCAGGACGGGAAATATGAGGTACGCTTCATTGAACTCATGCCGATCGGTGAGTGCGCGGACTGGCCGCGTGAGCGGTTTCTCTCTGCGGACGCGGTGCTGCACGCCCTGCCGGAGCTGCAGCGCCTGCCGAATGAAGGCGTTGCGGAACGGTATCGAATACCCGGCTGGAAGGGGAAAATTGGTCTGATTCGCCCGATGAGCCACCGTTTCTGCGCGGACTGCGACCGCATCCGTGTTACCGCAGACGGCAGGCTGAAACCGTGCCTGCACTCGGCGCAGGAGATTCCGCTGCGCGGTCTGCACGGCGAAAACCTTGAACGCGCACTGCGCGAGGGTATGTTCGGGAAACCGGTCAGCCACCATATGCAATCCGGGCAGCCAAGTGAAAGCCGGAGAGGCATGAGCCAGATCGGAGGATGAATGGAAAATTGAGACACCCACCGCAGTGGGCGTCCAGCGAGCAACCGCTCGTAGAGCGGCTCTTAGCGAGTCGGAATGGAGAATGGAAAATGAAGGTTCGGCACATAGTGCCGCTATTAAATAATCGCGCTTTGCGCGATACCTTAATTCTCAATTATCCATTTTCAATTCTCAATTATTGCAACAGATAAGAAAGGATAATATGGCAAAAGTAACAGCAGTTTGTATTAGTGAACATAAAGGAACAAAAAAGCACCCGGTGGAGCGTATCACAGTGAAAGAAAACCACGGCATCATCGGTGACGCGCACGCGGGCAACTGGCATCGCCAGATCAGCCTTTTGGCGCAGGAGAGCGTGGACGAAATGCGCCGAACCGGTCTGAAGCTCCATGCGGGCGACTTTGCGGAGAACATCCTCACCGAAGGGATTGACCTCAAGCATTTACCGGTCGGTACGGTGCTTCGCGTGGGAAAAACGCGTCTGCAGGTGACCCAGATCGGTAAGGAATGCCATAATGACTGTGAAATCCGCCGTCTGACGGGCAAGTGCGTCATGCCGACCGACGGCATTTTTGCCATTGTGCTGACGGGCGGTACGATCACCGCCGGTGATGAGATCGAGGAGGAAAAGCCATGAAATGTATCAAAACCGAGGACGCGGTCGGCCATGTTCTGTGCCACGACATGACGCAGATCATCCCGGGCGTGAGTAAGGGGCCGCGCTTCCGCAAGGGCCACATCGTCACTGCGGAGGACATTCCGGTGCTGCTTTCGATGGGTAAGGAGCAGCTTTACGTCTGGGAGCTGCAGCCGGGTTTTCTGCACGAGAATGACGCGGCAGAGCGGCTGTGTGCGCTCTGTCAGAACGCCAACATGCGTAAAAGCGAGACAAAAGAGGGCAAAATCGAGCTTTCTTCGGACATTGACGGCGTTTTTCTGGTCGATACCGAGCGGCTGAACGAGGTCAACAGCATTGACGAAATCATGATCGCCACCAGACGCGGCAACGGCATCGTCCATCCGGGTGATAAGCTGTGCGGCACGCGCGTGATTCCGCTTATAATCGAGGAGGAGAAACTGCGGCAGGCTGAGCAGGCGGCAGGCGGCACGCCGATTCTGGAAGTCCGTCCGTTTACGCTGAAAACAGCAGCCGTTGTCACTACCGGCAGCGAGGTCGCAAAGGGCCGTATTCCGGACAGCTTTACGCCGGTTGTAGAACGAAAGCTGTCTGCACTCGGCATCAGAATGACCGAGCACGTTCTGGTCGAGGATGGCATAGAGAACGTTGCGGCGGCTATCGAGCAGATGAAAAACAAGCCGGTCGATATGATCCTGTGCACGGGCGGCATGAGCGTCGATCCGGACGATTCCACGCCGGGTGCGATCAAACAGAGCGGCGCGGATATCGTCACCTACGGCGCGCCGGTGCTCCCGGGCGCCATGTTCCTTCTGGGCTACTACGCGGACGGCCGTCCGGTGATGGGTCTGCCCGGATGCGTCATGTACGCCAAGGCCACTATTTTTGATCTGGTTTTGCCGCGCATCGCGGCGGGCGTGCGGCTGACCAGGCGCGACTTTGTTGCGCTCGGAGAAGGCGGTCTGTGTCTCGGCTGTGAGGTCTGCACCTATCCGCACTGCGGCTTCGGAGGTGTGTGATATGTCGTGTTCCGTAGGGGCGAACAGTGTTCGCCCACTGACTGCTAAAGTTATTACAGTAAGCGACCGGTCGTTCCGCGGCGAGCGGGAGGATTTGAGCGGCCCTGCCGTCAAGAATCTGCTCGAGCGGGCAGGCTACGCGGTCGGTGCGGTCGAGGTGCTGCCGGACGAGCAGCCGCGTATCGAGTCCGCGCTCATCCATGCCGCCGACGAGGAGAAGCTCGCGCTCATCGTCACCACCGGCGGCACCGGCTTTGCACCGCGCGATGTAACGCCGGAGGCGACCATCAAGGTCTGCGAAAAGCTCGCGCCGGGTATCCCGGAGGCCATGCGGGCAGCGTCCATGCAGATTACGCCGAAGGCGTGTCTGTCGCGCGCGGCAGCGGGCATTCGCGGCACGAGCCTGATCATCAATCTGCCGGGCAGTCCCAAGGGTGCGTGCGAAAATCTGCAGGCCGTGCTCGAACCCATTGAGCATGGGATTTATATCCTGCAGGGCGGGAAAGAGTAATGGAGAATTGAAAATGGAGGATGGAGAATGAAATGTCAGATTTCAGTCTCTGCTCCGAATAGAAAACACCCCGAACCTGAGGTTCGGGGTGAGGCTGTCGCGAAACTACAGTTTCGCCGACAAGCAGGAACG
>UMII01081312.1_pt1 | contig 11666 bp, 10 predicted proteins | sample 1965731 | NCBI WGS metagenome assembly UMII01 (sample SAMEA4836118, study PRJEB28245) | human gut metagenome | biome: gut microbiome; material: fecal sample | place: Denmark | collected 2008
AAACCGGCGCAAAACGAGTCTTAAGTTCCTGTTCTTTTTCTTCCGTGATCCGGAGCATACCATCCATTCCTGCATGCCCTGCGAACACAATATCCTTACAGGCTCGTGCGGTTTCCCGGTTCCATGCTTCTTCCTTTGGAGCCTTTGCGATTCCTGTAACCGTCACTGCGATCGCCCGAACCGCCGGATTGACAGATGCCTGTACTCCTGCAAGCATGATATTATACTTTTTGCATGCTTTTTTGAGAAGCTTTTCAATCTTGTGGATTCTGGATTTGAACACGTATTCCGGATAGGCGATCTGTACACTAATGCCTGCAGATGGTTCATGCGTATCCTGCATATCCTCACTCCGGATATCCGCTTCCTGCTCCTCATCCTCTGTTATATCAGGGCAGACAGAGAACACTGCACCCTGTGCCGCCAGTGCGTTCACAGTCTGTGCAAGTGCATGGACACCGATCTGCGGAGATAAACCGTAGACGGTAACTGTTTCGCTTATAAGCTGTTCTGTCTGTGTCTCTAACTTCATGTTTATTATGTTCCCCTTTTATTTTTATACAAGATACGGAATAATCATCGTTGCTACCATGGCAATGATGACGATAAGCACAACAATTGATACAATTCTTCTTGTTCTTTTATTGTTGAAATTCATTCTTCTACCTTCTTTGATTATATTTTCGTTACTACTTCTTCTCATTCTTATCAATTTTTACGTAAACAGTAACGTATTTCTCTACATTTTATACTCTTTACAATATTTTTGCAAGAAACAATCCTCACATTTCGGACTTCTTGCACTGCAGATCGTACGCCCTTTTCATAATTTAATTTTCTCTATCTTACAGACTCTTGCCTCCTGATTCAGCGGATTTCTGTTCTGATAGTCAAATAAAATATATGTATCTGTCAGTTTGAAATATTCCAGATGCGTCATTTTACGCATCTGATTTCTGTCGTATTTTCCATAATTTGGAAGGTACTCATGCGTCTCCTCTTCTGTCTCATAAAATGCTCTTGCAGCATCTTTCGTTACCGGATATTCTCCGGCAAATCCTGGACGGCTCTTTGCATTTTCACGCAGATAATAATCATAAGTGAGCACTTCCCGGAATAAATCTTCTTTTTCTTTGTGATATTTTCTCACATAATTTAACAGGATCTCATATCTTGCACTCCGCTTGTGCTGAACTGAATTATAATCATTTTCTTCATAATAAGCGGCAAGCCGGTCATACATATCAAATGCAGAATCATATTCTTTTTCCAGTTCTTCCATCGTGTTCGTGAATTGACGGCTGTTATAATACACTTCTACCATCTCTTCCACGCCTTTCAGCCTCAATACATCTTCATAAGAAATCCATTTTGTATAAAGTACTTCATACGGTGGATGCGCTTTGTGCACAATTCCATATTCCTTCTGATGTTCCTGCATAAATGATCCTTTCAGCACTTTCAGGAATCCTAACTGGAGTTGTTCTGGTTTTAATGCATAGACATCATCAAAAGAATGTGCGAAGCTTTCCACATCTTCGTATGGAAGTCCCGCAATCAGATCCAGATGTTCGTGTACATTTCCTCTCTCCTGGATTCTCCTCACGATTCTGGATACTTTTTCAAAATCCATAACTCTGTGGATCTCTTTAATCGTCTTCGGATTTGTTGACTGCACACCTATTTCAAGCTGTACCAGTCCGGGGCGCATCTGTTCTAACAATTCCAGTTCTTCCTCATTCAGAATATCTGCCGCAATCTCAAAATGGAAATTCGTGATTCCATTATCATGCTCCATGATATATTTCCAGATTGCAATACTGTGATCGTGCTTACAGTTAAATGTACGATCGACGAATTTCACCTGCGGAACATTATGGTCCAGGAAAAACTGCAGTTCCTTCTTTACCAGTTCTATATCTCTGAACCGCAGGCGCTTGTCTACCGAAGACAGACAGTAGCTGCAGGAAAATGGACAGCCTCTGCTTGTCTCATAATAGATAATTTTGTGTTCAAAATCTTCTATGTGGTCGTAGACAAACGGAACCTCACTTAAATCCATGATCGGCCGCCATGGTTTATCGATGATTTCATTTTCTTCTGTCCGGAAAGTAATGCCTATAACATTTTTTAACTGGTTATCCACACTCTCTGATTTTTTCCAGGAGTTATCCACATTCTCTTTCTTTTTTTCGAATTCATTTCGGTATATCCGGCAAATTTCTTTAAATGTCTTCTCTCCTTCCCCTTTCATTACACCTTTGACACACGGTAGACGTCTTAACACATCCTGCGCATCATAGGAAACTTCCGGACCACCAAGCCAGATTGGCATATCCGGTCGTAATTTTCCGATTTCCAACACAATCTCCTCTATATAATCCAGGTTCCAGATATAGCAGGAAAGGCAAAGGATGTCCGGTTTTCTCTTATAGATATCCATCAGGATATCATCCTTCTGCTGATTGATCGTGTACTCCCCGATCTCCACCGCCGGATCTTCGGCATAGGCTTTCAGACTGTAGACCGCTAGATTGGAATGTATATATTTTGCATTGACTGCTGCCAATAATATCTTCATTATGCTTTCCTCCAGATCAGAATCTCTCCTCCGGTCATATACCGGATAAGATAAATTCTCATATATCTAGGTATTATAAATTGGTATCGTCTTTTTTACAACATTTCCATTGACTTTTTGTCCGGAACACGTTAAAATATTGAGCTGTGCAGCCGGGGTGTTAGCGGTACCTTGCACCTGCAATCCGCTATAGCAGGGGTGATATTGCGCAGAGGGCTTGTTTTTGCAGAGCTGCCCTTGGAAAGTGGCGTTGATGTTTGGGTCTTACGCGACGGAACTCCATGAACCATGTCAGGTCAGGAATGAAGCAGCATTAAGTGGAATCTTCCGGGTGCCGTAAGGGTGCCTGGGCTGAGTTAACTACTAAGGTAACGTCTGTGAAGGCTCGTTCGAAGCGCAATGCACATAATAAAATAAACAGATATTAAAAATATCCACTGCAGTTTCCCGCATGTGGATATTTTTTTATATTATACCAAATTATTCTTCTCTGTCCAGAATGCCGGATCTCCATGCTTTGTCATCTGCAAGTCCGTGCATCATCAGTACCGGCGGTATCTCGGTCTCTTTGTTTACATAATTCATACAGGTAACTGCATTGGAAAGTTCCGGATATTCATATACATTCTTCTTACCGATCAGCATTCCTACCGTCTTTTCATTCATCTGGTCACCTGTCTCTTATATTTCCTCTGTCTGCTCTTTTTCCAGTTGCTTTTTCTTCTTCCTTGCCTCTCTTAATTCTTTAAAAAATGATTTCATCATCTGGCTGCATTCTTCTTCCATGACTCCTGTCGTCAATTCCACCTGATGGTTAAATTCCGGCATATCCAAAAGATTTAAGATAGATCCCGCACAACCGGCTTTTGGATTCATACAACCGACTACCACCCTTGTCATCCGGGACTGTACGATTGCACCGGAACACATCTGGCAAGGCTCCAGTGTCACATACATCGTACAATCTTCCAATCTCCAGTCATTCATTTTCCTGCTTGCTTTTCTGATCGCAGCCAGTTCCGCATGTGCCAGGGTATTGTTGTCAATCGTTCTCCGGTTGTACCCTCTTCCTATGATCTTATCCTGATACACAATCACACACCCGATCGGTACTTCTCCGATCGCATAAGCTTTTTTCGCCTGTTTGATTGCTTCTTTCATATATTTTTCATCTGTACTTTGCATTTCCACACTCCATCTGATTATATTTTTCTTTGTATATCTGCGCAGTCTTCCGATCCGCGGACATCTCTGCACCAGTATCCGAATGTCTCTCTGTCATTCGTTTCTTCTTCCGTAAGCGCAAGTCCGGTCTCCTCAAACGGCAGAAATTCCGGAAACCCAAAACTTTCTGCTGCTTTTGCTTCCTGTGGATGATATACTCCAGGTACTCCTAATTTTAACTGACCATCACAGACTGTCAATATCAGGTGATGATAATTATAATATCCATGAACCAGAAAACTATTGTTCGCATGCTTCCATTCACATCTCGGAAGACATACCATATCTTTCCGTTGGATTTTTCTGACTTTGTATCTTTTCCCACATTCCTTTACTTCCTGTTCCTCTGAAGCCTCTGCATTACTCTTTTCTTTTTCATGCGTCTCTTCCTCCGCCATCTCCCACTTTTCCATCTGACAGATATTTACCGCATCGTCATTCCACACTGCAGCATAACAGTGCCCGCTTATGTCTTTCAAAATAATTCCGTTGACCAGACCATAATTTTCTTTCTCCCCCATATCTTCCGGTGTATAACACAATTGATAATTCAGTCCGGGAGACGGCGGCTCTGTCACTCCCATATTGATTCCGGTACATTTTTCATCCTGATTCCAGAACAAATATACTTCCAGTCCCTTTGCGTCTTCTTCCATCCGGAATCCTTTTCCGTGTACATGGATCACACACTGTTCCATATCCTGTTCTATTTTTACGAAGCCTACATTCCGCATCTTCTTCTCTTGTTCGTATTCATACAGATATCGGATAAACCGTCTCAAAATACCCACTCCTGTTTACGGCTATTTATCACAATCTATTCTGAAATATTCTCTTTTATGCCATAATCGCATTCAATTCCTGATACAACCTCTTCGCATAGCTGTCGGTCATTCCGCAGATATAGTCCGTAACCAGTAATAATCTCAGATACAACCGGTAAATGTCTGGCTGTCCCTCCGCATGATAGCGGTATGCTTTTTTGTAATTATTGGAAATAAACGAAACCAGCCGTTCTTCTATAGAATTCAGTTTCTGTGCCGGATCATCATATTTAATTATCGCACCCATGAAGCGGTCCATCAGATTGTCAAGCATCACTGCTTCCTTCACTTCCATCCGGTAGATTGTTTCTGACTTAAACACACATTTGCATGCAATCTCTCCAAGTAATTTTACAAGTCCTTCCGCCGGTGTATCTGCGAATAAATCCGTTTTATATACTCCATTCATAATCTCATCGTAATGAGAAGTAAATCCAGATGTTGCATATCCGATCAGAAATCCCTGTGCCTTTACGATCCAGTTTTTCACTGCATAATCTCCGGGGTTATCTACTCCATTTTTCTTTGCACGTTCATATAATTCCACCAGTTTATCTGCCGGCCGGAATCTATTCCATTCCGCCTGTTCCGGAACTGCCAGCTTCTTTTCCCTGTTTTGAAGCTTCCGCAATTCATCCCGCAGACTGTGATAAGTAATGAACCCTTTCACAAATGCATCTTCGATATCTGCCGTTTTATATGCAATATCATCTGCTGCCTCCAGAATAAATGTCAGAGGATGTCTGCAATTTCCCGTCCCTGTCTCCATCACGATATCTTCGAATAACTCCCGGTCCGCATAATAATATCCCATCTTTTTTTCACGGATATCCCCGGACTTTGGCCGGATCTGTGTAGATGCCACCGGATATTTTATAATTGTGTTTAAAAGCGCATAGGTAAGATTCATTCCATTTTCATCTACCAGGAAATGAAGCTTACTCACCAGCCTGAGCGCCTGTGCATTTCCTTCAAAATGATAAAAATCTTCCCTCATCTGTTCTTCCAGCAATTCTTCTATCGGTGTTCCGTGATATTTTAACACCGGAAGATTCCGTTCAAACCACTCTCTGATCGCAAACTCCCCATAATGTCCGAACGGAGGATTTCCAATGTCATGAATCAGTCCTGCACACTGAAGAATATTGCAAATATCTTCTTTCATCCCCGGAGTGAAACTTGTATCTTTCTTATGTGCCAGTATGCTTTCGCCGATATTCTGTCCCAGCGATTTTGCCAGCGATGATACCTCCATAGAATGGGTCAGCCTGGTCCGAATAAAATCACTTTTATCTAATGGAAATACCTGTGTCTTGTCCTGAAGTCTCCGAAATGATGCACTTCCGATGATCCTGTGGTAATCCTTTTCAAATTCGCTTCTCAGATCGGTATCGGCGGAACGTACATCCTGATGTCTGCCCGGCCTTTGTCTCTTTGTCGATAAAAGTCTTGTCCACTCCATTTTACATCCTCCTTTTTGTCAAAAAGTGTCCAGCCGGATCTCCGGCTGAACACCTTATTTACAGCATTACTTTCTTAAGTTCATTTTCCATTAATCCAGATAGATCGGCGGCTCATAATCTTTGCCAAGTAACGCTTTCTTACGCTCCTGATATCCGAGAAACGCCCACTCCGTCATATCTGTCCACTGATGAGTTCCACGGTCATATACCTGCACATAGCCGATCCGGTTCGGATGCATTCTTACACTGTTCGATTCATATTCATGTCCGGTATAAGGGTTAAGTTCCCCTTTCTCAAGATCCTCTTCCGTTGATGTAAATAAATCCTCTTCATTCTCCTGTGCATACCTGTTCTGATGTCCTGCATCATAGTTCGTATTTAACTGTTCTGCATTTTCATAAGCAGCCGTTTCTGTCTCTGCGGCATATGTCTCTGCTTCCTCAGGTTCATCTGGAAGAAACTCTTCTGCAAGTTCGCCTGATTCTCCATCTTCCGAATAATCAAATTCATGATATTGGATTTCCGGTTTTTCTTCCTCTTTTTCTTCTTTCACCGGTTCTTCATGCTTTTTATGGATTCCGAAAAATGCTCTCCATCCATGTGCCTTCTTCTCTGTCTCAGTCTTCTTTGGTTCCGGTTCTTCTACTTCCGGCTCTTCTACTTCCAGCTCTTCCTCATACTCCGGCTCTGCTTCTTCATATGCCGGCTCTTCCTCATACTCCGGCTCTGCTTCTTCATATACCGGCTCTTCTGCATACTCCGGCTCTGCTTCTTCATATACCGGCTCTTCTGCATACTCCGGCTCTGCTTCTTCATATACTGGCTCTGCTTCCACTTCCGCCTCTGTTTCTACTTCCGGCTCTGCTTCCACTTCCGGCTCTTCTTCTACTTCCGGCTCTTCTTCTACTTCCGGCTCTTCTGCTTTCTCATTCACAAAGAAGTCAAAAATCGTCTCCTGGACATATTCCGGATTCTCTTCTACAACTTTCTTTGCTTTTTTCTTGCTTTTCTTCTTCTCAATCGCATCTAATTCTTTATGAATATCGACCAGTTCTCCAATCGTAATATCCCTTTCTTCCGCTCTTGTAGGTGCCTCTTTCTGTTCCGGTTCTGCAGCTTTCTGTTCTTTCACCGGTTTCTCTGTGCGGTCTTCATGTTCTTCTAATATATCTAAATAGAACGGGCATTCCAGAATCTTTGCGATCATACGCATATCCTGCTCCTGGAAATTATCTCTTCCGAGACGTTGTGTCAGGTTCTGGCGCGACATCTTTTTTCCTGTCTGTTTTTCTATCTTTTCTGCAAGTTCTTTGATGGTCATTCCTTTACGGCTCAGAATGATCTTGACCTGTTCTCCAAATGTTAATTCCAACATCGTCTTCCTCCTTAATTATTCTTACGCTCCCATACTCTCCTCATGTGTTTTTTTATGGTTTTGTAAACAATTTCCTATCTTGATAAATCTTTATTTTTCCCTTTTATATTCTAACAAATCACCGAAATCACGTCAACTACGCAACTCATCAATTTTCCCTGAATTTCCGGTTAAAAATGAAGTTTTTCGTTCCATTCCCTCACCACATTTTCATCGATTTTTACTATTTTTCTGTCATAAGAAAGAATTCCATTTACCTCTTCTTCTATATCCGATAATTGCGTATAGACCGTCGCACTTAACCCCCTGCTGATATTCGGGATAACGAGTTTTTTTATCAATTTTTCATACGCTCTGCTGAGATCTTTTTTTCTTTTAAATATCTTATATCCGTAAATATCTTTTTCATACATACTGTGCTTCGGAATCTGAAGCGAGTATCCCCCGAATTCGGTAAGTGCTGTCACCCGCTTTTCCGGTGTGATATTCAACGGGAAGAAATAATCATGAATACTTTTGATATCCCCACATCCCTGATCAAACCATCCGCTTGCAGAATCAATCAATCTGGTATGATCTTCTGCCAGAGCAATGTCTGTCATCTTCCTCGTCTTGAATTGTCCCCAGCCCTCATTAAATATCACCCATGTCACAACGGACGGATGATTATATAACCGCCGGATCGTTTCTTTCATTTCACTTTCAAACTGTTTCTGTCCGGTCGGATCCTGACGTCCCATCAGATGCAGCCTTGTATCCTTTGCACGGATATGTGTTCCTTCCATAGCTGTTGCCAGCCAGGTAACATACCAGCTCTTATATTCACGTCCTCCATTCACCATATCCTGCCATACCAGCATGCCAATCCGGTCACAATGATAATACCATCTCTGCGGTTCTATCTTGATATGCTTCCGGATCATATTAAACCCCAGATCCTTCATCTTCTGGATATCATAGATCATTGCTTCATCACACGGTGGTGTATACAAGCCGTCCGGCCAGTATCCCTGATCCAGAACTCCTTTTTGAAAATATGGTTTGTTGTTCAAAAAGATCCTCGGGATTCCGTTTTTGTCATTCTTCACTTCTATCTTACGCATGGCAAAATAACTCTCTACCGAATCATTCCCCATCTTTATATGCACATCATATAAAAACGGATCCTCCGGACTCCAGTTTCTCATATGCGGAATTCTCACCATACATGGTCTCCCTGTCCTACCGGCAGTTTTTAACGGCCACATCGTTCTTGCCGTTACCGTCACATCATAGTCGATATCTTTTCTTCCGGCGGCATCTTCCAGCTGTATCATAACGGAAGACTGATCATAAAGCGGTGTGATCTTCAGATCTTTGATGTGATACTCCGGAACCTTTTCCATCCATACCGTTTGCCAGATTCCACTTTGCGCCGTATAGAACATCCCGCCATTTTCTAATTTCTGTTTTCCCCTGCTGTAATAATATGTATCGGAATAATCTTTTACTTTTATTGTCAGTATATTTCTTTCTTCTTGCAATGCATCCGTAACATCGAATGAAAACGGCAGATATCCGCCCACATGTTTTCCTTGTTTCTTTCCGTTTACATAGACAACTGCACACTGATCCACAGCTCCGAAATGAAGCAGCCAGCGGCTTCCTGCTTCTGGTCTTATCTCTTCCGGAAGACTCCTTTTATACCATAAAAACTCATCCGGCTTTAACTGTCTTCCGACTCCCGACAGTGCTGCCTCCGGTGAAAACGGGACCAATATGTCTCCGTTCATTTTCTTTGGAAATCCTTTTGTGTCTTTTATTGCATATTTCCACACACCGTTCAGATTCACATAACTTTTCCGGCGCATCAATGGTCTTGGATATTCCCCTAATACATTCTTTTCATTTATATTGTCTGCCCATTTCGTCTTTAACTGTCTCATGTTCATACACCCCTTTTTAAGCAAGTCTGACTTCTTGTAATCTCCCCCCGATTTCATCATCTGTCGTAATCACTGCGGCTCTTGCATCCCCCTGCTTCAGTTCATATTCCCTGCACAGGTAGATCCCGGGATATTCATCCGGCTGCTTTCTCATATATGGTATGCCATCCGGCCTCCAGGCAAATTCATATGTCCGCATATCCAGTCCCATGCCCCTCCTGGTGGCTTTCATAAAGCTTTCTTTCAATACCCAGAAACGGTAGAACCATTCTGCCTGTTCTTTTTCATCCGTACCTGCACGGATGATCTTACATTCTGATGGACAGAAATAGCGTTCAGCTACTGACATCCTTAATGCTCCTGTCATCTCCACATCACATCCGACCTGCACGCCTTCCCGGTCACTGCAGGCGCACAATACATACTTTCCCGAATGTGACAGATTGAATACAGCATCTTCCGGAAGTCCGGTCATCTCTTGTATCTTCTCCCATAAGATCCATGCACCAACACTCCTTGCACGGTCTGCCACATTCCGCAGCTTATCCGCTTTTTCCTTTCTCCACTTTGGCACCCTGTTATAATATGCACGATATATTTCTTCTATTAATAGTGGTGTAATATCTGCTGCCCATACATTTACCATTTTCCCACTCCCTTTTTACTATACAATTTTAGTCTAACACACTTTTAAAAAAATGAAAGAATTTATCCAATAAAAGTATTGACAATCAAATTCCATTGCGTTAATATATCATTAGTTTTACGCTTTAAGCGTTTAAAGTTTTGCAGTGCGAATATTTTACAGTGCGACCACAACAGATTCACACGAGAAAGAAAATATCACACAGGCACAATGATCATACATATGGGAGGATATTAATTATGATTATCGTATTAAAACCACATACTACAAAAGATGATGTTTCTCGTGTTGAGAACATGGTCAAAAAGAGAGGTCTTGACACACATATTGTACAAGGCAAGGAGATGACAGTGATCGGCTGTATCGGTGACACAGCCAAAGTTGATTCCAAAGTATTCGAGATTGATTCTGCAGTTGATAAAGTTATGCATGTACAGGAACCGTACAAATTAGCTAACCGTGCATTCCATCCGGAAGATTCCATTATCAATGTATCCGGCGTAAAAGTCGGCGGAGACAATCTTGCAATGATCGCCGGTCCTTGTTCCGTAGAATCATACGAACAGGTTCTTGAAATTGCCCGGGCAGCAAAAGCTTCCGGAGCCAACTTACTCCGCGGAGGTGCATTCAAGCCAAGAACAAGCCCTTATTCATTCCAGGGACTCGGGCTTGAAGGTCTTGATATCTTAACCGCAGTTAAAGAAGAGACCGGTCTTCCGATCGTAACTGAACTAATGTCCGACAAATACCTTGATGTATTTAACGAAAAAGTAGATCTTATCCAGATCGGTGCACGTAATATGCAGAACTTCGACCTGTTAAAAGAATTGGGGCAGCTTGATCGTCCAATCCTCTTAAAAAGGGGTCTGAATGCTACTTACGAAGAATGGATCATGTCAGCAGAATACATCATGGCATCCGGTAATGAAAATGTCATCCTCTGCGAACGTGGAATCCGTACTTTCGAAAGCTATACAAGAAATACTCTGGATCTTCAGAGTATACCTGTACTTCGTAAACTGACACATCTTCCGATCATCGTTGACCCAAGTCATGCAGGTGGAAAATGGTGGTTAGTAGATTCCATGGCAATGGCTGCTATAGCCGCCGGAGCAGACGGACTGATGATAGAAGTACACAACGATCCCGAATCTGCACTCTGCGACGGAGCACAGTCATTAAAACCTAAGAAATACGACGAATTACTCAAACAGGTTGCACAGATTGCAAATGTAGTCGGAAAATCCATCTAATGTATGCAGCCTCATAGTTTACAGGAGCTTTAAAATGAAACTTACAGTTAATCTGGGAAAAGACAGTTATCCTATTTATATTGAAAATAATATATTGTCCCAGGCAGGGAACTATATCCGTAAGATGTATCACGGCAAACGCATTATGATCATTTCGGACGATAATGTATTTCCTCTATACGGAGATACACTGATCCGTACACTGGATTCAGATTATGAATGCCATCATCTGGTACTCCCTCACGGAGAAGCCACCAAGGATTTCCAGACACTTCCGACAGTCTACAAAGCCATGCTGGAAGCAAGGATTTCCAGAAGTGATCTGGTCATTGCTCTTGGCGGCGGTGTCATCGGTGATCTTGCAGGATTTGCCG
>UMII01071206.1_pt1 | contig 11632 bp, 8 predicted proteins | sample 1965731 | NCBI WGS metagenome assembly UMII01 (sample SAMEA4836118, study PRJEB28245) | human gut metagenome | biome: gut microbiome; material: fecal sample | place: Denmark | collected 2008
AACCGCGTGCCGAGGGTTCGAATCCTTCTGCCCCTGCCAGAGTTGAAAGGCAGGTGAATGATATGAATATTCGTAACAGAAAAATCGAAAATATCTATCATTCACATTGCTTTGTGTTCTAACTTCTTTTGTGAATAATGAATTTAAGTGTTTTCGATTTTTCGGGAACACTTTTTTTATTTATGAAATGAGGATTTTATGGATACAAAAAATATTGAGATTATAACCATAAGAATAAGCGAATACTTGTCAGATAAGCTTGCTTTGCAAATTTCCAAAGCACTTTGGGGACAACGTGATGTTGCAGAGTTGAGAAGTACGCTTTTTTGGTTTAAGTCAGAAACAGACTATTTTAATGTGATAGCACAAAGTAGTTCTGGTGATTTTGTGGGACGGCTATGTTGTATACAAAATATTGATGACCCTACACTTTGGTATTATGGTAATCTGTTTGTTGTGGAAAACCACCGTCGCAAGCATATTGCGGAGAAAATGATTACAACAGCCTTTGATGTACTGAAAGACAAGGGCTGTATAACTGTACGAACTTATGTTGATCCACAAAACACATCGTCACTTGAGTTGCAGAAAAAGCTTGGTTTTACTGAAAAACCATATCAGACGTTTAATGATCTGATAAATAATGGTGACCTGATGTTTGAAAAGCAGTTTGGACAAATTTACAACGCTGTGACTGTACGAGAAAAACTTGATGTAAAGATAGTAGCCAACCTTTACAACAAAAATTTGCTGGCTTTACACGGTGATAAAATATCCTATGCCGAGTGGTGTAAGTCGATTTTGAATAATGATACAGATGAGGTAAATTTTCTGATATGTCGAGGACTTATGCCTGTTGCCTGGCTGAAAATCAACGGACTAGAAAACGCTGAAGTTGGTTATATTTCAATGCTTGCCGTTGAGCCAAAATATCAGTATTATGGCGTTGGAACATTTGCGGTCGAGTTTGCTAATAGCTTTTTGCATGACAAAGGTAAAAGATTTGTTCGAGTGCAGACCACTGCTGATAATTTATCTGCTATAAGGTTGTATAAAAAATGTGGTTTTGTTGAAGTTAGCAAAACACAAGATGTTTGTGATGATGAAACTGAATTATGCAAAGTCATGTTTGAAAAGCGTATTTAGTTATATTGGTTCTAAAAGAATCCCCTCCAAAGCATTCACTTTAGAGGGGACAACTATATACTTTTCTATGGCTTTTTAATGTCCATCATGACTTCATTAAGCTCCGTTGTAAGACCTGCAATACCCTGTATTTCACTTGGCATGATGTTCTTTGTAGCCTTGCCGTCAGATGCCTTGCTGCTGACATCTCGCACTGCATATATCCATTATATATCGTAATATTATTACAACGTTTTAATCATATTTTTAAATTATTGACGACTATTAAATGAAATTGTTTCCTCTGTAAAAAAAACAGGCCCCTATTTAAAACAGGGGTCTGATAAATTTAGCATTTTTCTTTCTTTTTGAACTTTGTCAGATTGATTATCAACGCAAAAAGTGCCATAAAAAGAACTGCCACTATGAGAGTAACTGTCGATAATTTAATAAGGCTGTCAGTTAAGCCATACATGGATCTTGTGAGTGCATTATACACAGTGTCATTATGTATCGCAAGACCGTCATAATATTTTGTACCCTTTAGAATAGCACACGGAACAAGAATGAGCATTGATGAACAGAAAAGTGAAGTGCCAACCCAATAAAGCAAACCGCATATATGCTTTCTGTTTACTGCTGCCATAACGCCTATAAATATAACAGCCGTTGCAATAAGAGCTATCCTTATTTTTCTTGCAAGTACAAGCAGATCTTTAAGCTTTGTGGAAATGCCATTAGGTTTATTTATATGGCTCAAAAGCATAACATCAAGGTCGGATTCAATTGCCTGTTCCACATTTTTTATTGTCTTCTGCTTTATGTCTTCAAGTTCCTGAGTATATTTAACGCCTTCTTTTTCAGCCCATTTTGTATAATCGTCTGAGATATTCTTTTCAAGAAGCGTAAAGTCTGCCTTAAACTCAGGAAGTTCGCTCTTTTTGCCAAGAATATAACTGAAAGTATCTTCAACATAGCTATAAATAGCGTTTGATGCATCAGTTTTGTTAATCGACTTTTTCAGGGTATCAGCTTCAACACCAGTGTAGGCATATTGTTGTTCACAATATGTCTGTATCTCCTGGAAAGCCGTGTCCTCGATTTTTATCTTGTGCATACTGTTTGTATAGGTTGTCGGTTCAAAGAAAATATTGTCTGCCGCAAACAGAAGTGACAGCGCAAGGAATAAAAACGCCAAAAACAGCGAGATCATCAGATTAGGCAGGTAGTTGTATAGTTTTTTGTTTTTCACAGATCTTACCCTCCTAATTCTTATATTCTTTGCTTACGACTTTGCAGATAACATAAAGCCTCTGATCTGAAAGACCCATATAGCCATTGTTCCAGCAAGTGTAGAGTATCAGATCATCTACAGGTGGATCTGCGGTCACGTCATAATACAAAAGGGAAGTATCTGTATCTGGAAGTACCTTAGTTTCTGTGACCTCGTAAGTAAATTTGCCATAATCTGTTTTTAATATCACCTGATCACCCACTAGAATATTAGGTAAATATCTGAAATAAGTGTGGTTATGTGCCGCAAGGACAACTCTGCCTGTAGCACCTATATATGCAGAATAGTTAGATTGCACAACCCCTTTTGCTAGGAGATCATCAGAGTCTCCCCAGTAAACAGGCTCTTTGTCAATGCCTGCCTTATCATTCTTTATGGTCAGCTCGGCATATTTGTCGCCGTAATACGGATAGATTATCTCATGCTGTTCCGTCTTTTTATCAGAATCTGGCACTGTGACTTTTGTTAATCCCTTCATAGGCAGTGCGTCTGCATTTCTGTATTTATTATCCTTTGATGGGTTTTTCAAATGAGCGTTCTCATTGAACGCTATTGCTGCATATCCTTGCAGCTCTATGAATTTTTTATAACTTACCAGCGTCATGATAGACAAGCAAAGAGCCAAAACTAAAAGAGGCGTCAAGACCATTACAGCCACTGACGTCCTCTTATTTTTTTTCAGTTTGTTTGCGTCAGACGAGGAAGCTTTAACCTCTTTCCTGACCATATCTTAGCACTCTTTGTTCTTCTTAACAGCTACTGTAATACCAAATGCACTAAGAGCAAGTGTAAGAACCGCAGCAACCTGAACAGCTGTCATGCTGTTTGCACCAGTATTAAGTGAACCGTTACCTGTGTTTGTTCCAATGTTTGTATTGCCATCTGAATCAACAACCTGAACGTTCCAATCCTTGCTTGTAAGCTCGTCTACCTTGATAGTAACACCAAAGTGTTTACCTGTAGCTACGCAAGCATCAGCAATAGCCTTTCTGCTATCCTCGCCCATTTCCTTAAACACCTGTCTAAGCTGATCGTTTGTTAGTGAAGCAAGATCTGTTCCTGCACCAAAAAGCTTGTCAGCAACAGGCTGAACATATGTAGCACCACAATCAGAGAGAGCCTTTACCATGTAATCATAGTCAGCAGAGCTGAACTTTGAAGCGTGGGAATCAAGGTAGTTCTTAAGCTCTGATACATGGTTAGAAGGAACACCTGCTGATTTAGCTGCAGAAACAACATCGGCAGAAGAAGCTGCTGATGCGCTTACAACCATTGTTGAAGCAATGATGAACGCAGTAACAGAAGCCGAAATTGACTTAAATATCTTTTTCATAACACCTATCACCTTTCGTAATATTTTCTTATAACAATATTATACACTATTAAAATTCGATTGTCAATATTTTTATTGGTATTTTTTTCAGAAAAAAGCAAATATTTTTACGATAGTTTGAAATAGTTATGTATAAGTGCGTATATGCGCTGTTTCATGTAATTGTATATTAATGGGAATATAAAAAATTCTCAGCATTCTCAAATAAAAGACTTATAACATTACTGTTTTGGTGCTTTTATGATTTTTGTCAAAGCTGATCTCAAAGCATTTAGATATAATTTCTACATTATTTATTATAATTATACGCCTTGACACGATATCATGCTATGGTGTATAATTTTTTTGTATGATATAATTGACGTAATGTGCAAGGAGGATATATGAAAAATTATCTCAATGAAAGCCTTTCAGCTCAGGAAAGAGCTGAAGCACTTGTAAATGAAATGACCGTAGAGGAGGCGGCTTCACAGCTTAGATATGACGCTCCTGCTGTTGAGCGGCTCGGCATTCCTGCCTATAACTGGTGGAATGAGGGTATCCATGGGCTTGCACGAAGCGGTGTTGCCACCATGTTTCCACAGGCAATAGGTCTTGCGGCTATGTTTGACACCGACCTTGTGTTCAAAGCGGCAGATATAACCTCTACAGAAGCTCGTGCCAAGTATAATGAGTATTCAAAGCGTGATGACAGGGATATATACAAAGGTCTTACCCTTTGGGCACCTAATATAAATATTTTCAGAGATCCACGCTGGGGCAGAGGTCATGAGACTTACGGTGAAGACCCTTATCTTACCGCAGAGTGCGGCAAGGCATATGTAAAAGGCTTGCAGGGCAGTGGCAAGGTACTGAAAACTGCCGCTTGTGCAAAGCATTTTGCAGTACATAGCGGACCTGAGGCTGTTCGCCATGAATTTAATGCAGAGGTTAATTGGAAAGACCTTGAAGAGACCTATCTTTACGCCTTTGAGGAGCTTGTGAAAAAAGCAAAGGTCGAGGGTGTAATGGGTGCGTATAATCGTGTGAATGGCGAGCCGTCATGTGCTAGTGATTTTCTAATGGGCAAGCTCGACAAATGGGGTTTTGATGGCTATTTTGTTTCTGATTGCTGGGCAATAAGGGATTTCCACGAACACCATTTGGTGACGTCTTCTCCTGTAGAGTCGGCCGCAATGGCACTTAAAGCAGGTTGTAATGTGAACTGCGGTTGTACGTATGTACACCTGCTTTCTGCTCTTGACAAGGGGCTTGTGACAGAAGATGAAATCCGGGCTTCCTGTGTTGCTCTTATGAGAACTCGCATAAGACTTGGTATGTTTGACAAGTCAACGGAATATGACAACATACCATACAGCGTTGTTTCTTGCCCTGAGCATAAAGCAGTATCCTACCAGTGTGCAGTGAAGTCCATGGTGCTGCTCAAAAACAAGGGTATTCTTCCGCTTGACAAAAAATCAATATCAACTATCGCTGTAATAGGTCCAAATGCGGACAGCAGAGCGGCTTTAGAGGGCAATTATAACGGCACAGCCGACAGGTATGTTACTTTCCTTGAGGGTATCGAGGACGCATTTGATGGCAGGGTGCTTTATGCTGAAGGCTGTCACTTGTATAAGGACAGAGTATCGGGTCTTGCACAGGCAGGGGATAGATACGCCGAAGCTGAGGCGGCAGCGGCAAATTCTGATGTTGTGATACTTTGCGTTGGTCTTGACGCCACTATTGAGGGTGAGGAGGGCGACACAGGTAATGAGTTTTCATCAGGTGACAAGAACGATCTAAGACTTCCTGAAAGTCAGCGCGAGCTTATAAAGCGTGTCGCAAAGATCGGCAAGCCTATGATAGTGGTATGTGCGGCAGGAAGCTCAATAAACATCGAGCATGATTGTGACGCTCTTATCCACGCATGGTATCCAGGCTCAGAGGGCGGCAAGGCTATTGCGGATATTATTTTTGGTAAAGTGTCGCCATCAGGAAAACTGCCTGTTACATTCTATAATAGCGCCGATAAGCTACCTTGCTTTACTGATTATGCTATGTCTGATAGAACATATAGGTACACGAGAGATAACATTCTTTATCCATTCGGCTATGGTCTTACTTATGGAGATGTTTTTGTTACATCGCTTAGTTATGACGATGGCAAAGTCAATGTAGAGGTAGAAAATAACGGTGCCGATACATGTGATGTTATCGAACTTTACATTAAATCACATTGTGATAATGCTCCGGCTTATCCTGTGCTGTGCGGCTTCAAGAGGATTTTTGTTAAAAAAGGTGAAAAGCTTGATGTTGAAATCGAGGTACCTGACAAAGCTTTCACAACAGTGTCAGATATCGGAGAGAGAAAACAGTTTGCAAAGGAATTCACCCTCTATGTTGGTACGCATCAGCCTGATGAACTTAGTTGTCAGCTTAGTGGTACAAACTGTATGAGTATCGAGATAGAACGATAATGAAAAGAGATCTTACAAACGGCAGTATCATAAGCTTGCTTCTTGCTTTTTCAAGCCCGATGATACTGTGAAATCTGCTCCAGCAGGTGTATAACATTGTCGACACATTTATTGTTGGCAGATTTCTTGGCTAAAACGCCCTTGCGGCTGTGGGCAGCACATACACCCTCACGGCTTTTCTTTATTCGATCATAATAGGTCTGTGCATGGGCTGTGGCTCGCTTGTTTCTTATTGTTTCGGTGAAAGAAATGAACGCCGCCTGAAAGGCTGTCTGAACATATCATTTCTGATTATAGGCTCTGTTACTTTGGTGACAGGGCCTATCACATTGTGCTTTTCCAATGAGATTTTGAAACTTTTGCTTACTCCAATGAAAATAACGTTGTTGACATCTGATTATGTTAGAATTATCCTGTCAGCTGTGGGACTTTGCTTTTACACTCTTGCCAAAGAACCTCTTTTGCGACTATCCTTCAAGAAAAAATCTTGGAAGGATTGCAGCTTTGTGAAGTGGTGCGAATGTCGACCGCTGCCTCAGTTCAGCAATCTGTCATGAATTTCGGCATACTTATGATACAAGGACTGGTAAATAGTTTTGGAACGACTGTAATGGTGGCTTTTACAGTAGCCGTTCATAATTGTTAAATTAAGCTGTCAGCTTATATGATTATCCAACAAATACTTGGCTGATTTAGTTTATCTTATTGTATGTTATAACAAAAAACCATTTTTTTGTTGAAATACAAAAAAACGTATCGTTTAAAGTTGACTTTTTGAATAGAATGTGATAAAATTATTATTGTACGGTTTATTTTTTGGGAAAATAACGAAAATATCAACAATAGGGTGAATAATTCAAATGAAAAAAAATTACACTATCAAGGATCTTCTGGTACTTCTTCTCGGAAAGGTTTGGTATATCGTTGCCGCTTCAATAGTGTGTGCGATACTGGCCCTTTTTGTATCAAAATTTGTTATGAGTAAGCAGTATCAGTCACACGTTTCAATGTATGTTAAAAGTGCTGATAATCAATCAACGGGTCAGGATAAGACTAATGTTGACTTACAGGATATTAACGCTTCAAAGTCATTGGTACAGACCTACATTGTTATACTTACTGATGACCCGGTAATGAACGAGGTAAGCGATAAGCTTCTTGAGATGTATACTCCTGAACAGCTTGCTCCTTATTTTACTGTAACGAGCGGCAGGGTTTCAAATGACGGCCTGAGAAATGCTTATAGCATGACCGCTGTAAATCAGACAGAGGTACTTCAGATAACTGCCACAACAACCAATGCAAAGCTTTCTTCTGATCTTTGTAACATAATGGCTGACGTCGCTCCAAGCTTTCTTATAAGAGTTATCGGTGCAGGCTCAGTTGAAAAGATAGGTGATGCTGAAGTTTACAATACACCTGTTTCTCCTAACACCACTAAAAATGTTGCCCTTGGCTTTGTTGGTGGCTTGATGGTGGCTGTTCTAGTGATACTTGTTATCGACTTCTTTGACAACACTGTAAAGAATTCTGATGAGCTTGGCGACATTTATCAGAAGCCTATCGTTGGTGAGATAATGAATATTGGCGGAAAGACTTCTAAAAAGGATGAAGGTTCTTCTGCTGACAGAAAAAAACAGCTTCTGTTCAATAATAAGGATATACCATTTAATATTGTAGAGAACTACAAAACAATGCGTACAAACCTTATGTTTACACTTTCTACAACACGAAATAAGATAGTTGTCGTTTCTAGCCCTAATCCAAGTGAGGGTAAGTCTGTAACAGTTGCAAATCTTGCAGCTTCAATGGCTGAAACAGAAAATAAGGTACTTCTTATTGACGCTGATATGAGAAGACCTGTTCAGCACAGAAACTTCAAGTTAAAAAACAATGTTGGACTTTCAACAATACTGAGTGGTGAAAGCACATTTGATAAGTGTGTGCATGAAACCAAGAATGGCAATTTTGCTGTTCTTACATCAGGCGTTTTGCCTCCAAACCCGTCAGAGCTTCTTGCTTCTGAGAAAATGCGTGAATTGCTTGAATATGTTCAGCATAAGTATGATTATGTTATTGTCGACGGAACCCCGTTGCTTCCTGTAACTGACGTAATGAGCCTTGCAGACGAGGTCGCAGGCGTTCTTCTTGTGGCAAGATATGGCAGAACTACATATCAGGAGATAGAGGAGTCTATGAAGAAGCTTGAGATAGGCGATTGCAATCTGCTTGGGTTCGTTCTTAATGATATTTCCGCAAAGAACGGTTCTCATTACGGATACAAGTATAGCTACAAGTATAAATATGACTACAGCTATAAATACGGTGGGAAGGATACTTCTGCCGAAAGTTAAATGACATGGAGATGTTAGATTGACTACCGATTATCACAGCCACATACTGCCGAATATTGATGACGGCTCTGACAGCATCAAAACATCACTTAAAATGATAAAAATGATGAAACAGCAGGGCATAGGTATAATTGTGGCAACACCGCATTTTTATATGCACAGGGAAGCTTCTTTAGACAGTTATCTTGTCAAACGGCAAAATGCTTATGAGAAGCTCATGGCATCTGACCCTGCCGTGAAGGATATACATATTGGTGCTGAGGTGGCTATAGAAAAAGGCATCAGCGTATTAGGAGAACTTGAAAAACTGTGTATCAGCGGAACAAGACTTATTCTTCTTGAACCACCATTCACTCAGTATAACAGTTGGATCGTCGAGGAGATAGACGAGATAGCAAATTCTCGAAGGCTTATTCCGATAATCGCCCATGTACATAGATATATGGGCGTTTATTCAAAGTCAGATCTGAAAAGTCTGATGTCTGTGGATGCAGTTTTTCAGATAAATGCAGAAGCTTTTGAGCATTTTTCCACTAGACGTTTTGTTAATAAGCTTATTTCAAGTGGCAGAGATTTTGTCTTTGGAAGCGATGCTCATGATCTTGATGATAGAAAACCTAATTTTGATCTTATAGCTAAAAGATCTGGAAGTGAAAATATAAGACGTTCTGATAAAGTACTCATGTCTGCTATGGCTGACGAAGAAAGAATGTTTGCTTTTTAAGTATAGAAAAAATATTGATGATATTATAAATAGCCTGCACTGTGTCATTGAGGGGTGGCCATGGTGTGATCTTATTCATTGCTTTAATTGAGCGGAGGTATGTTTTATTTATGGAGAAAACAAGTGAAAACACAGTTCAGGTGTGGAAAAACAAAAAGATAAAACATTGGATGCTTATTGCATTCTTTCTGTGTTTCTATGATATTGTTGCCGTAAATCTATCCTACATTTTCGGACTTTTCATCAGATTTGACCTTACTTTTTCTGCAATACCAAAGGAGTATATGCTTGCCTATGTAAAGTTTGCTCCAATATATACAGCTTTCTGTGTTGTGGTGTTTTTTGTGTTCAAGCTTTATAATAGTTTGTGGAGATTTGCTAGCATTGGCGAACTGTCAAGGATATTTTTGGCCTCGATAGTTACTACCATATTCCAGACTGTTGGTATAACATTACTCTTCATGAGAATGCCTGTGGCTTACTATATAGTAGGAGCGGGAACTCAGTTCGTGCTTATAACAGCAGTGCGTTTTGCCTATAGATATGTTACCCTTTTAAGAGCAAAACAGGTAACAAATCAGGTGGCAGTGCATAATGCAATGGTCATTGGTGCAGGTGCTTCGGGTCAGATGATCCTTAAAGAGCTTACGATGTCAGAACGTGCAAATGCAAGACCACTCTGCATAATCGATGATAACCCAAATAAGTGGGGAAGAAATATCGGAGGAGTTCCTATCGTCGGTGGCCGTGATTGCATTATGGAAAGCGTCAAAAAGTATAATATTGATCAGATCCTTTTTGCAATCCCAACTGCATCACCCGAGAACAAAAGGGATATCCTTAATATTTGTAAGGAAACAGGCTGTGAGATGAAACAGCTTCCGGGCGTTTATCAGATAACAAATGGTGAGGTGCTTCTCAGCAAGATGAAGCCTGTTGCGGTCGAGGATCTGCTTGGAAGAGAGCCTATCAGAGTAAACATGGACGAGATATTCCAGCACCTTAAGGGTAAGACCATATTGGTAACAGGTGGCGGTGGCTCTATCGGAAGCGAGCTTTGCCGACAGATAGCAGGTCATGAGCCTAAACAGCTTATCATATTTGACATTTATGAAAACAATGCTTATGAAATAGAGCAGGAGCTTAAACGTAAATATGGCAGTAAACTCAATCTTGTGACGCTTATCGGTTCTGTTCGTGACAGCAGACGTATCAATGACGTTTTTGAAAAATACAAGCCTGATATTGTTTATCACGCTGCAGCACATAAGCACGTTCCGCTTATGGAAACAAGCCCTAATGAAGCTATCAAAAACAATGTTGTTGGTACATACAAGACAGCCTATGCCGCTTTGAAGCATGGCACAAAGAGGTTTGTGCTTATAAGCACTGATAAGGCTGTAAACCCTACTAATATTATGGGTGCAAGTAAAAGACTCTGCGAAATGGTCATTCAGAGTATGGACGCTATCAGCAAGGCAGGCAGAACAGATCTTCTACCTATGCTCCATGCACACGTTGATGAAATGACAGACGGTATGCTTGAGAACGATCCGATAGACGAGATAGCTGTTGATAATATAGAGAGCAGTGAAGCGGTTAAGATCGAAAGCGTTGGCAATAAGGACAGAAATGGCACACAGTTTGTTGCAGTTCGTTTTGGAAACGTTCTTGGAAGCAACGGTTCTGTGATCCCACTGTTCAAAAAGCAGATAGAAGCAGGCGGTCCTGTTACTGTTACTCACCCTGATATCATAAGATATTTCATGACTATACCTGAGGCTGTGAGCCTTGTTCTTCAGGCAGGCACATACGCATGGGGCGGCGAGATATTTGTCCTTGATATGGGTGCGCCTGTGAAGATAGACACACTTGCGAGAAATCTTATCAGACTTTCAGGCTATAAGCCTGATGTAGATATCAAGATAGTTTACTCAGGTCTGCGTCCTGGCGAGAAGCTTTTTGAGGAGAAGCTTATGGCAGAGGAGGGCATGATGAAAACGGACAATGAGCTTATCCATATCGGAAAGCCTATACCGTTTGACACAGAAACGTTCCTTGGTCAGCTTGGAGAGCTTGCTCGTGCAAGCTATAACAATGACGAAAATATCGTTGAAATGGTCGAAAAGATCGTTCCAACATTCAGTCCTGTAGGTGATAAACCAACAGGTAATGAAAAATATGGCAGAAACGCTGTTGCAGTTTCTGCGGCAAAATAATAAAAGATCCATATTTCACAGCACCGCGGGGTTTTCTGCGGTGCTGTTTTTATGCCTAAAATTTCACACTTTTTCTTGATGTGTAGGTTTGTCAATCATATTGGACACTATTATTAAGAAATTC
>UMII01067932.1_pt1 | contig 11621 bp, 10 predicted proteins | sample 1965731 | NCBI WGS metagenome assembly UMII01 (sample SAMEA4836118, study PRJEB28245) | human gut metagenome | biome: gut microbiome; material: fecal sample | place: Denmark | collected 2008
GATTCCTGTTCCAAATCGGCTACCGATTCCGGCCGCCATGATAAGTAATGTCGCATTCATTGTTTTAGCATCTCCTTATTTTTGTGTATAATCTCCATATTCCTATGGCGTACGAACCATCAGCTTTTTCTAAGCAAGGTCCAGAATCAGAATTGAGTGCAACCGAAAGCCGACACACATTATGTTGTGGCCATCGTTTTTCAAAATCAACTGCGGCCACAAACTTTTTCATGTCCGAAAATTTATTTAGCAAACGAGTGCTTCACCTTCTTATTTTTTCCTATCCACAAATGATTGTTGATATCGCTCTTCTCATGAGGTCGTATATCAAGGAGAAATTCCAAATGTACCCAACTGAGTCAAATTCTGATAAATCTGACTCAACTTGCAGCTCGTTGTCTAAAATGCCAGCTTCATCTAAGCAAGTGCCTTTTCTGTTAATACAGTTGACACGCCTTCTGGAAGTCTTTGTCGCTGTAAATCAGTGAAAACGCCACATAAAAACGGCCGTCCGTACAGGTTTCTTCGACCACGATTGCTTAAAATACGCTCCTTGTAGCATATCAGAACTGTTTTCTTTCAGCTATATCCCGTCGAATATATCTTGAATAACAAAAAAACAGCATCTTTAGCATCAACCCAAAATCCTATGTTTTAAATAGCTCAGCTTTGCTCTTTTTCCCGGTATATCTTGTAACGGCGTCCATTCTCCACATTGACGGTCACACCATGCTTCATAGTTTACGTTTATATCAAGCCAAACGGGATTAGAAATAAATTCTTCTAAGCATTCTCCTAAACCCTCGAATGTAGTTTTATATTTATAACAACCGTTAACAGATTCAATCTTGGAATTGTCAAATTCTCTATTGAAAAGTCTATCATACTTAATTTGCCACTTGTTCCATACAGACATTAAACTATCAGAATTCTCCACAAACTTGACTTTTGGCCTTTTACCAGTAATTTCCTCTATCTTGTTACTATAAAATTCTAAGATTTCACCCCAAGTATGGCTTTCATCGGTTGCGATATGAAAAGCTTGTCCATATGCTTTTTTATCACCAATAAGTTTAACAATCGAACTTGCAACATCCGGACCATAAGTCAATGATGTCTTCTTAGATGCAATGTCTTTAGGAAATACGATTGTTCGGCCTGCTAACGCCCTTCGCAACCAATTTTCCTTCTCATAAACTCCCAATTGAATACGATTAGAATTATAGGTGATATATGGTCTAATAATTGTCCAGTTCAATCTGCCGGTTTTTCTTAGTAGGTTTTCCTCTCTACCTTTTGCCATTCCATATTCATCAATAGAAAGATATTCTTCATCCGTACATATATCTACCAATCTAGGAGAATCCTCAGTTATCCGAACACTCGAATCTGCATAGCATCGCGATGAGCTGAAGAAAAAATACTGATCAGTATGATTGAGAAGAATTTGCAGCCTTTCCTTTAATTCTTCTGTTCCATAAACCATAAAATCAATGATTGCATCATATTTTCTGCACATCAACGTTTTAAAGAAGGCATTATCTTTCGCATTACCTTGAATATATGTTATATGCTCTTTGTTCTCTCTTTTAGATCTCGATGTCACGAACAGCTTATTATTATCCTTAGCCAAAAGTTTTACCAAAGGCGCACCCATAGCACCTGTTCCGCCTAATATAAGTATTTCCATTTTTTCTTTTCTCCCTCATACACCAAAAAGCGCATATATAGCTTATCAAACTTCAGCTTTGCCACTCATCAACAAATACTATCGCTTTCTTATTCTCCAAAAGTTTTGGAATGTTACTTTCCCCTTTATATATTGAGAAGCCTAAATCTCTCGCATAATCTGCAATAATATTTCGTCTATTATTCAAAGAATAAACCAGAAATGATACTGAATCATTCATGAATCGATTTCCCAGTGCATTTAAATCGTGAAGAAGTTCTTCATCCGTCAAAATGCCAATATATTTTTTAAAATTGCCTGATAAAGAGGCCCCCAAAATGTTGGAAGCACCCCCATCGCATCCACCAATTGCACTTCTTCTCACGTTAAAATCCGAAGGAATGACAAAAGAATTGCTCAAGTAAAGATAACAAGAAGAATCGTTTAGGATTGATATGTTATCGCAAATATCAAATTTATCAGTCAGAACTCTAGTATTCTCTTCTATAATAATATGAACCGGCATCTTTTTTTCGATGCATAAATCTATTATAGAATTATCAAACGAATTATTCTCATTCACAAATTCGGTAGAAATCGTCGCATCTCTCAATTCATTTATATAATCAAGTGAATATCCACCAGTATTTATTGTCAAAAATATAATTGGCAACTTTTTATAATATGCCTCAGTCAATGCCGAATAGCAATTTCTAGAATCGTTATTATTTTCAGTAATCAGTATAACCGGTTCCCTTCTCTCGGCACAAATTCCTGTTGCAATATATCCAGCACTCCGTGAATCAAAAATATGTTCTACAATAAATTCATCTTGTCTCAGTTGTGATTGAACACCTTTTTTTGCCAATTCCCAAGAGATAACAACATATTTTATATTTTTCGAGCGAAGATTGTTCATCACATTCTCAAGCATACCCGTTTAACCCCTTCTTATTATTTTCTTGGCAACTTTATACACAAAGCTATTTTCAATCTTGTTTTTCAGTTCAATTTTAGCACCATCCTCTACACTGTTAATAAGTTTTAATGCCTTGCTTTCGTCGAAGTCAGTAGTAAATGCTTCCAACAAAACGCCTCCACAGATCAACCATTCATCTTTTTCTTTAAGAAATTCTTCTTTATTAGCCGCAGAAAGATATGTGAGACCACATCCTTCTGCGTAATTTTTTATGAGAGTATTTGACTTAAATCCATTATGTCCTTTAGCAGCAATATATTTATCTGCATCATCACCAAATCGAGATGCAATATGTGAATAGTTCTTAAATTCAGTTCCAACGCCATTATTAACCAGGAGAATATGAACATTCCGAGGTATACTATTTATAAGTGAATTAACATCATAGAAAAGGCTCAAATCTCCAAATACCCCATAAAATTGTTTTTCTGGGTTAGATTTTGCCGCACCAATAAACGATGACAAACAACCATCAATACCAAATCCACCCGTATTGGAATAGCACGTTATTGTTTTATCAGTTTCAAAGATATTCCATGCTCTTAAGGAGTTTAAGATTGCCAAATGCAAAACTGAATTTCGGGGCAACTCCCCCTCTATTTTACTAGCCATCCATAAATTAGAAAATGGTAGTTCACCCATACGCTGAATAATACTTTCTCGTTCCGACTTCACAGTTTCCAGAAGTTTACTTGACGGTTTTTTGTTAGAATTATCTGCATAATAGCTAAAAAACTCCTCTTCTTTCATTTGAAAGACGCAAGTAAGATTTCCGAACAGATCCCGCACTTCACCATCTTCGTTTACTCTCCAAGTTTCCTTTGATTCCAGCGGAATATATGCGCCTGAGACTGTCCCGATGTGAATAAGTAAATCAAATCTCCTTGAGCTGAGGATCTTGTTTTGTTGATTAGCTAGATTCGCAAGGTATCTATATTTTCCTCTAAAATTACTGGTTTGATCGCATATCACTATCGCATTATACTGAGCACAGAATTTATCTATAATATCTTCCTCATTCTTCGAGAAAGGAAAATGTGAACCAACAAATATGCCAATCTTAGAATCAGTAGGAATGATAGGGAACTGATCATCCAGCTTCACTCTACAGATTTTTCGTATTTTAGGCAAACAGTCAACAAATTTACCAGAATAAGCAAATTCCAAATTAATATGAACAGGTCCAATGGTATTATGAGTCAACTCTAAAATAGCTTTATTGATTTGCGTTATATAACAATTTTTTTCGTTTTCTGTTATCGTCATAGCCTGAAAACTGTATTTTACCAAATCATTAAACTGCCTCGTTCTATCTATAAATTGAGGGCTATAACTTTCGCACTTCATATTATTTTGAGATGATGTAATTGCTAAAATCGGAAGTTTTCTGTAATATGCTTCAGTCAACCCTGGCAGATAATTTCGCGAAGCAGTCGCACCAGTACAAGATAAAACTACTGGCTCACCACTTGCATCAGCTAAACCGCATGCTATAAAGGATGCCGAGCGTTCATCTACTGCCGAATAGACACTAAACCAAGGGTCATTTTGTACTGATATGACAAAGCCAATATTAGTTGTACCAGGTGATACAACAATCTTTTTTATATTGTGTTCTTTTAATAAAGACACCAAGATTAATGTGTTTAAATCATTTACATATTTCATCTCATTATCCTACTTTCCAAATCTACACTTTTCTATTTTTAATTAATTTTAATCCTATTTTCAACATATATGGATTTAATAAAGCATTAACCGCCATAACTGTTCCAATAAAAAGAAATGATAAACCAGTTCCACATACAACAAAAGATAAATACGAATCAATTTTGATATGGACATAAGGTTGAACAAAAACCGCGCCAAAAAAAAGGAGGAAATTTGTTCCCAGTATTTTCACTGTATTCCCACAACTTCTATTAAGAATAATTCTATCTCCAACATAGTTGCAATAAATTAGTTTAATTGGTAAGGCTATCACTGTGGCGAACAACACCCCCACAATTCCAAACTTCTGAACAAGAATGATCGAACAAGTCAGGTTAATTCCTGCTTCTAGGACATTTACCCATACCGCCTTCCTAATTCTTCCAGCGACACCTACAAGATTTCCGGCGACGTATCTCGACCATGACAGCAACTGCACGAGACAAAACATAAGCGGCAATGATGTATAGATGTAATCTGTATCAGTTACTCCACTCGTATATAGAGAGACAAAAGGTAACGTAAGAAAATAACACACCATCATGATTGCAGTCATCAGGCCAAAAAAGATTGAGTTGAAAGTATCATGAATTTTAATATACTTTTCCTGGTTTTCATGGTATGTTTGGCCCAAAATATAAGTAACACTGTTATAAACTGAATTCAATAAAAGCGATATGTTGGAGAAAATTAGATTATATACACCATAAACCGAAGATATCTGCGTGCTCACAAAGGTTGAAAGTACAATCATATCAGTGGAAGAAAAAATCGTCCAACAAATCTCAGTTATTATATAAGAATTTCTATCCTGCAACTTGACATTTTTTCCCGTCTTGCTAAACTTCACCCAGCTATAATGCTTCCCAAAATATATTTGATAAAAAAACACCTTAACAATTGTAACAAGAAAAAAGACCAATTGTAATAAAACGATATTCAATCCGAATGCCGCCATAACTATTTTAACGACATATCCAGCAATTTTGTTTATAAGATTAATGCAATTATTAACGTAACTTTTACCATCAACTCCAATAATAATAGAAGGTGTTTCAATAAAATAAAAAGAAATAACACTTGACATGCCTTCAAATAAAACTATCAACGCTATGGTAACCGCATCAACATTTGTTTTTAGAACAGCAGGAAGAATCAGTGCTATAAAAATAACACCTATTCCATATATAAAAGTAAATCTTCTGAAATAAGATTTTGCAATAGATGCAATCTCCGATATTCTATCTTTATCCTTTTCTTGGAATGGCTTAAATAATAGATTCCTAGCTGCTTGCCCAATTCCAGCTTCCAATAAAGCCATGTAAGTAAAGATCTGAGTTATTGTACTTAATAAGCCATTAACATCAGAACCATAACTCGTTATGAAAAGGCGGGGAACAATTAAACCTAATATGATTGCTATGATTTGTCCACCGAAACCTGTAATTATATTTTTAAATATCTTGTTGTTCATTTTATCAACCCATTATAAATTTCCTCATAAATCATTATCCATCTCTTGCTTTGATATGTATCTGTTGTATATCATTCCATAAAATGTAAGTTTTCCATCTATTTTCTTAACCAAATTAAACTTATATGAGAATTTATGTAATGGAAATGTTCTTGTTAACTGCGAAAAAATGTCATCATCATATTTTTGATTTCTGTAAATGTAAAACAACCTATACATATTTTCATTCGTATCAACCATTGGTATCAAATCCACCTGTTCGCGGATTTCAGCGATATTATCGTACCCCGCCATTAGTGCCACGTCTATTAATAAGTAATCAATTATCTCATCCTCTTTTTCCCAGTACCTAAAATAGAAATCTCGCATCCAACAAGCCAATGCATTTCCTCTATTACATGCAATAAAGAAGCTCGTAAACAAGCAGCCAAGATTTGCATAACTTCCTTTACTCGTAAACAAAGTATAGTCTTCTATTTTGTGGCTTCCAAAGTTCAGTGGGCCAGACTGATACAGTGTTGCATCCATCCATACCCCCCCCACGTATATAGCAATGCAAATCTTACGATGTCGCTAAAATGCGCATAAGATATTTTTCCGCATTTATGCTTTTCCACAATGTAATCCGGTAACTCAATATAATCTTCCAAATTATCACGTGATATAATATTCACTTTTCTTTCAGGATTATGTTCTATAATAGAGTTTACACATATTTTCACCACCTCAGGTGCCTGTTCTATTCCCTGTTCCCAAAAAATCCAAATTGGATAATCTTTGTCAATAATATCTTTGCACTCATTTTTGTATTCTTTTGACAAAATCTCTCGATAATTATTTTCTATATATAAATTCAAATTATATCGAACCATTTTTCGCAAACAATGCTGAATCGGCAGATTCATTCTGCGTGTGATCGATGTCAAGGCTTGAAGAATCGGGACTTTCAATCCGAAGGCATGTACTCTGGCTATAAATTTCCTTATATTATCCATTTAATTTTCCCCTCCCAGAAAAGGATTTTCATATTTTGTTTTATTTATATGTGCACACCTTATCGCCATCAAAAAATAAAAATATCTATATGTACTCAGCTCATCTACATATAGTAAATTTATCATATAACATAAAACCGAAATTGTTATCACTATGCAGCCCATATTTCGGTCCCGTAAATAGGCTTTTATATTTTCCTTAAAAAAATGCAAAAACAGAAGCATTATAGCTAAAATTCCCGGAATGCCAAAGGAAATATAACTTCTGACATAGAAATTATCAATAGAAGTCACTTTCCAACCATTAATCACATATGTTCCTATATTTGACACTCCTCTCCCCAGCCACGGATTTAATGTAGTGGACTTAAATGGTATCAGCCATATTCTCTCTCTTGCTATTGAACTCGCCGCAATTGAAGCATCTCCACCATATTTCAATGCGAAATTCGTATCAAAAATTTCATCAACAACATAAAAGATTTGTCTTAGAGAATACCGTACTATTGAAAGATCAGAGAACATTCCTGCAATCGACGCAATCACTATAATAAGCGTAATGACCGCAAGAAAATTTCTTCCTTTGTATTTTTTACTCGACGCAACAAATAGCGAGAAAACTTCTATGCCATATATGCCTATTCCAGATCTTGCTCCCGTAAAAAAAACATTAAGGGTCACCAAAAAGAACAAAATCGGATGGCCAAACAAATCGATCTCGTTATCCTCGTTTGAATAACAAGTGATAGGAAATATTAGCAGCAAAACCATACCATATGCCAATGCATGTCCATACGGCCCGCTGACTCTTAATAGACCATCTCTGTAAGAAGTCAAAATAACATCCGGTTCTCCCATGGACAGAACTGTAAAGACATTAAACCCACAAAAAAATTCTATTAAACCCGCGACACACACAACATATAAACATTTAGTAATAATACGAACTATTTCATCAATTGTAAAATAGTATTCTACTGCAAATAGCACAAGGTAATATAAGCAAACACAGTCTATAAATTGCCCCATAAACGCGTTAATATCCGCGCTAAATAGCGCTGTATATAAGCACGTTAAAACATACAATTTAATAAATCTATTATCATTTGATTGACGTACAGCCTTAAAAAATTTTATTTGCATATTACTGCTAAATAGAATCCATATATAGCACAATATCATCAATAGTCTCGGAAAAGATATATTAGGCAACCCTCCAATCCTAATATTTAGCAGACCTTGTAAAATCAACAGTGCTACTATGTACACTTTTAGCAAGGATTTTATACTAAACTTCAATTTTTTCACCTTTTATATATAATCATTTAGATCTGTCGTATTTCTCTATACCATCCGTGGATACCGCTTCTAAGAAAAACTCATAACCACTTTTAATTGTCTCAACATCAATCTTTGACAAATCCAAAGTGCATAGCTTCAGACGCAACTCTTCATCAAATCGATATCGAATAATATGCGCCGGATTTCCTCCCACAATTGCATATGGCGGAATATTCTTTGTTACCACAGATCCAGCCGCAATAACTGCCCCCTGACCAATTTCAAGTCCTGAAGTGATAATAGCCCCATAGCCAATCCAAACATCATCATGTATTACTATATCTCCTTTGCTTCCTGCTCCAGAATTAGGCATATTCAAAATTCTTTCAGCCACCGGATAAGTCAATAGCGTAGAAAGATTATGCTCTGCATTTAATAAAAAAGTTACATTTTCGGCTATGGAACAAAAAGAGCCAATCTTTAGTCGACTTCCATTTTTATCTTGGTCAATAACCCGTAACAGTCCATACGTATTTTTTCCAACAGTAACATGATCAAAAAAGAATTCATTAGCTGGAAGCGTGTCCGAATCTGGATGTAATTTTCTCCACAATTTCTTTTTTTGATACATTTGAATGCGATTGATTATTTTAGTCAGAACCATACTTAATTCCTCAGATATTTGTCTAAATAATCCTCTGATTGTTTTATCCAATAAGACATTCTCTCATCAAAATTTTTTTCATAAGATATAGTTTTTTCTATCTCATTTATGTTATTAGTAGTTGCATTCCTGCTTTCTAGTCCAAATCTTGAAAGGATATCCAGTATTTTCAAATTATCCCGGCTAAATGTAATAAAGTTTTTTCTCAAATTTATCGATAACGCTGTTCCATGAAATGTCGATGTTATTACCAAACGAGCAGATTTAATGTAACCTATAAATTGTAACGGGCTACATGCAATATTCTTATCACACCATGCGTGATAAAAACCCACTGATATTAGTTTTGCTTTAAAATTGTTAGAAACATACCTTTTAATGTCTTTCACCTCTTCTTCAGTGAAATAATACCCATATATAAGAATGTACTCTTCAATTCTACTATTGCTATTATTGCTGTTAATCGATATCAAAAAAGTCGGATCCAAAACAAGAACCGGTTCTCTATTTGATATAGATTGAACAATATCATATGTATTCTTATCTCTGACTGCAACATCGTTTAAATATTTAAAATTATCGATATTCTGATATTGCTCAAGAAACTCTTTTTCTGTACAATTATTGGAGCTAACAGCATATGTAATCCGTTTTTTGGCATTAATTTCCTCTCCAATATAATACCTTTCATGTTCAAAATTATAATTTCTTACATTCCAAAGTTCATCACTTCCTATTATCACCAAATCAAATTCTTCACCCACGCTATTAACAATGTTCAAGCGTCTCCAATCTTTTTTGAAATTTCCTAACAATTTACCATGGAAGAAGACACACTCCGGATTTCTGAGATGTAATGCATGTATTGAATTCATAACATTCCATTTTCTTTTTTTATAAAAGGACACTTGATGCCCATATTCTTCAACTTTTTTTCCTAGAGTATAAGCCTGAAGATATGCGCCATAATTCATCTCATCAAATATGGTAATGATACACACTCTCATTTCTCATCAATCCTCACACGATAGAGTTATTATATTCCTCGAATTTGACGTGTTTTAATTTACAATATAATTTTGGACTATGCACGCAAACCAATAGAATAATAAACTCTCTCCATGATATATTAAATTCGGGTATTTTTTTTTGATAATCCCTCATAATTCGATTCAATTTTTCTTGATACTCAGCATCATTAATTTTTTTATCATGCATAAACACACGCATAATTGCGCATTCTTTTATTAACGATATATTTCTTTGAGTATATAACATTTTGCAATCACGGGTTATCTCACACATATCTTCAAGAGCATTGATCAATGTAAAATACCTTCGAAAATTATCAACTCTATATCTTTTTTCCGTAAGACTTCCTTCGTGGGCATTTCTATGATAGAGAACCATTGAATTCCCAACCATATAATTACATTTCATAAATATTTCATCAACAAATTTTAGATCTTCTAAGTAATACACTTTTTCATCAAAACGTGTATTACCGATTACTCCACTTTTAAACAGTAAATGCCAAACCGTATATGGATAATGGCTCCCATTGATATCTCCAATCTTCGGGCCAAAAACTTCCTGAGAAAACTGTTGACACTGTACAATTTTCCCACTTTGTAATCTAGTATCATAACCGCATGACGAAATGTCCGCATTATTATTTTTAATTAGTTCATATAAAACTTCTAAATATCTATAATCTAAAATGTCATCCGAATCCACAAATGCAACATATTCTCCAGTCAAACAGTTTAATCCAGCATTTCTGGCCGTACTTGGTCCACCATTGCTTTTACAGATCAATTTAATCCTTGAATCAGCATCTGCATATTGTTCACATAGTCTTTGGCTGTTATCTAAAGATCCATCATTTACTAAAATAATTTCCGTGTTTTTATAAGTCTGTTTTATAACGCTCTCAATACAGTCCGATAAATATTTTTCACAATTATAGATTGGAATTATCACACTAATCAATGGATTACTCATTATAAATTCTCCGATTTCACTTCTTCTATAATAGCATTTAATCTCTTATTATAAACATCTTCTGAATAATTTTCATACAGATAACTTTTTTCTTTATTTATAATTTCCAATCGTTCGTCTCGACTCAAAGAAAATATTTTTTTTAATTTTCGGGCAGCATCAAAAGTATCACCCATTTTCACTAGCATAAATTGCTTCAAATCATCGGGGACGAACTGGCTAGTAGACTCATTATCTGTAACAAGTACCAGTCTACCGTTTTTCACAGCATCAAACATAACCAGCAATCCAGCAGTCATTTGACTTTTTAATGGTAGAAAGACTATTGTTGATTCTTTTAATTTTTCTATGTAACTCTCATGTGGCACGTTAAACTCAACTGCGATATTATCTCTATTATATTCACTCTTCCAGTCACATTCTCTTGCAATAACATGAAATTTGCTATTCGGGAATCTCTCGGAAACCTTAACAAACGTATCCCAATCCCTAGCACTTGCTCCACAAGAAAACACATCAATAGGACAATCTTGTTCAAGGTTAATTGCCTCACTGAGGCAATTACTATCCATTTTTATTCCATCAGGAAGATGAACAATATGGCCATCACAACCTATGGAAAACATTTGTCTATATTTCAGAACATCTTCTCGTGCATTACAGGTAGCCCATACATTTGTTTTATTCAATGCTTTCCTATAAATATTATTCCGTATTTTTTCTATCATTCCGGGAGTTTCACTGGAATGACACAACAGATTCAAAGTTAGAATTTTTACTTTTTTCTTATTTAGGAGAGCCGCAAAGATTCCCGGTGTTGCGCACATAGAAACAATAATATCTCC
>UMII01054113.1_pt1 | contig 11400 bp, 8 predicted proteins | sample 1965731 | NCBI WGS metagenome assembly UMII01 (sample SAMEA4836118, study PRJEB28245) | human gut metagenome | biome: gut microbiome; material: fecal sample | place: Denmark | collected 2008
GCTGATGTTCCGGGTCAGCTCCAGATCGTACAACTTTTTCTCAAAGCGCTCGCACTGGTCCGCCAGGTCGCGGGCGGCCTGAGCATCCTCGGGCAGGCCGGACTGCTTGGCCTTGTCCATGGCCTGCTGCAGCTCGTTTGCACGGACCTCGGCCAGCTTTTTCTTGCCGGCCAGGATATACATGCTCAGCTCCTTGAAGTAGGCCATGTTCAGCTCGTACATTTTATCCAGCATGGCGATGTCTTTCAGCAGCTGGACCTGATGGCCCTCCAACATGGACTGGATGTTCTCCACGTTGGTCTCGGCCTTGTTGTACTTGGTCTTCAGGTTGTCCAGCTCATTGCCCTTCTTTTTGAAGAAGCCCAGAATGCCCTTTTGCTGCTCCTCATTGGCATCAAAGCTCTTCAGCTCCCCGATGAGGTTGGTGATCATATCACCCACCTCGCCCAGATCCTTGGTGGACACCTTGGCCAGAGCAGCCTCGGAAAAATCGCCGATCTTCTTCTGGCAGGCAGAGCCATACTGCAGCACCTGCTGGCTGTTGGTGATATCGATCTTTTCCGCAAAGGAATCCACCATTGCCTGCTCCTCGGGGGTCAGCTGCACCTCCGGCTGCTGGGCCGCCGGGGCGGGCTCAGGCTTTTTCTCCTCCGCGGCCTCCGGGGTGGGGTCCAGCGTCAGGGTGGGCACTGCAGGAGTATCGAGATCGAAGTTCAGAGTGTTGTTGTCAGCCATTGTTGATTCCATCCTTTCCAATTACGACAGCGCCTGCCGCCTATCGGCGTGCGCTATTTTCTAACCGGTTTGCCAAGGGCTCCCCCTTCGGGGGAGCTGGCAAAGCCGTCAGGCTTTGACTGAGAGGGTTGTTACAATCCCTGCCCTTTCAGCATATTCTGCAAAACGGTCAGGTCTGCCGAGAGGTCCATGCTCTCGGCAGCATACAGGGCATCCAGCTGATTTTCAAATGCCGTGGCAATGGAGGCGGCGTTGTGTTCCACCTCCGCGCGGATGGAGGCGGCATTCTCGCCCCGCACCCCCTGCTTTGCCAGCTTGGCGTACTGCTGCAGCACGTTCACGGCATCGGGCAGATAGTAATTGGCGAACCGCCGCACCTGCTTTGCCTTGGCGGGGGTGGCTTCCACCGTTTCCACAATGGAGCGGCCCGCCTTTTCCATCCGGGCCATGGCGGCGGAGAGCTGCGGGTCCGGCAGGGCTTCGTTCAGGGCATGGAGGGTGTCCAGCTGCTGCTGCATCTCGGTCAGCATGGCATCCACATCGTCCACACCGGTATGGAAGGGCACTTCCGTCTCCATCACCCGGGGCGGGCAGATCTTTTTGGCCCCGGCAAAGGCCAGCACAGCTGCGCCCAGCGCCGCCAGCAGTGCCCACAGCCGATAGACCGGAAGCACGGCGCACAGCACCACAAATGCCAGCGCCGCCGCGTAGTACGGCAGGACACTGGGCTTCCGGGTGCGAATGATCTTGCTCATGGGTTCCTCCTTTTCCGGGAGCTGCGCCCCCTGTATCTTCCATAATAAATCCTTTTCCAGCGGGGCGCAAGCGTTTCACGAATTATTTACAGGTTTGAAATCGAAATGTCAAACCTCTCAGGCGCTTGTGCGCCAGCTCCCCTCATAGGGGGCATATCGGGTAAGTCCGCACGGCATTCAAGGCAAAATCCAGTTCGACAATTCTTTCTGCCAGATCTCCCGTAATTTTTCCGGCCTGCAGGCGGCATTGGCGGGGCTGGTGCTGGGCAGCCTGACCGCCGGGATGCCGCTGACCGGCTCGAGATACTTTGTATAGATCCTATATGCCGTAGCCCCGTTGCAAAAAACAGCCTCTATGGGCGCTTTTGCCAGCAGACCGGCAATATCATTGGGCACCACGTCCCGGATGGACGCATCCGACGCGCCGGTGATGGTACAGCTTTCCAGCGTATCCCACAGGGCCAGCCCGTGGCGCAGGATGATCTGCTTTTTCGCTTCGATGTCCTCCCGGGCAGGCACAGGCTCCCCGGTCAAGGCCGCCAGCATGGGCCAGAAGCGGTTTTGCGGGTGGCCGTAGTAGAAGGACATTTCCCGGCTTTTGGGGCTGGGCCAGGTGCCCAGGATCAGCGCCCGGCTGTGCTCGTTGTAGACCGGTGCAAAGCTCACTGCTTTTCCTCCGCGGCTTCCATCTGGCCCCAGGGGGAGCCAAGTTCATGGCCCGAGGGCTCCGCACGGGGGCCGTTGAACCACAGCTCCTCAATGAGGGCGGCAAGGCCGTCCTCCCGCACATCCCCGATGATGCGGTCAGCGGCTTCCTTGGCATCGTCCGAGCCGTTGGCCATGCAGCAGCCCAGTCCCGCCGCCTTCAGCATTCCCACATCATTGGCGGAATCGCCCGCCGAAACGGCATCGGCCAGCGTCAGGCCCACGGTTTCACACAGGTCAGCCAGACCCACCCCCTTATCAATGCCCTCCCGGACGATATCATAGCAGTGCCAGCTGCCTTCCCGCACAGCACCCACCATCATAAAACGGAGGTTCAGGTGGCCGTACTTCCGGTTGAACGCCTCCAGCGCCTCATCGGGCAGGCAGGCAAAGGCGGCATGGGGCATATCGATGAGATGGCGGTCCTGATCCTCGCCGTCCTTGCAGGTCAGGCCGCTGCCGCTCAGCTGGGCGTAGAAATCCCGGAGGCTCTCGTATTCGCAGTAGGCATAGTAGCCATCCCGGAAATTGAACTGCAGGGGGTAGTTGTAATCCTCGCAGAAATCCACCAGGGCGTACATTTCCTCATTGGTCATCGGGTGCTCGGCGATGATCGCACCGTCCCTGTCCACCACGCAGGCTCCGTTGTTGGTGATGGCGTAGTCGAACCGGATGCCGCCCAGCTGCTGCTTGTTGATCACGCAGTAGCCGCGGCCGGTGCTCAGCACAAATTTGCCGCCTGCGGCCTGCATCTTTTTCACGGCCTTGACCACCGCCGGGCGGGGGCAGGGCTCACCAAAGGGAACAAGGGTATTGTCGAAATCGCTTGCCAGAAGTTTATATTGCATAGTTGCTCCTATTTCAGCATCCTCACCCTCTCAGGCCGCTTCGCGTCCAGCTCTCCCAAAGGGAGAGCTTTTGACATAATAGGAAACTTCCCAAAGACTGTCAAGACCTCCCACTTTGGGGGAGGTGGCATCGCGCAAGCGATGACGGAGAGGGTGAGCCATTTTATCGTTTTGATACTGTCTAGTATAACACAAAACGCCGCTCCGGGATATCCCGAAACGGCGTTTTGACTGAATATTTTACTTTAACCGAAAATGGCTACCACAATCTGGATCCCAACACCCACAGCCGCACCGGCGGCCCAGGTCAGGCCGGTGATAAAGAGGTTCTGCTTCCAGGAGGGGTTTGCCCGCCAGAGAACGGCCAGGCCCACGCCCGCGCCGGTGCACAGACCTGCCACCAGACTGGAAAAGCGGAGGGCTCCCTCCACATAGAGCTGGGTCAGCAGGACGCTGGCGGCACAGTTGGGGATCAGCCCCACCAGTGCGGCCACCACCGGCTGGAAGAAGCCCATCCGGCCCAGAGCGTCGGCAAAGACATCCTCACCTACGCCCTCCACAATGAGGCCGAACACCAGACTGAACACAAAGATGAACACGAAGATCTCCAGCGTGTGGCGAAGGGCGGCTTTCCAGATGGGGGCGGGCTTGCCCTCCTCATCGCTGTGCTCCTCGTGGCAGTCGATCTCATCGGCGCTGCCGGTATAGCCGCCCCGCAGGCTCCTGGGCAGAACGCCCCGCAGGACAAAATCCAGCACCAGGCCTACCGCAATGGCGTAGAGCACCTTGATGACCATGAGCAGCACCAGCTTATCCCAGTAGGCAGGCATGGAGACCAGCAGCGGAACCGCTTCATCACTGGTGGCGAGGAACACGGCCATCAGCGTGCCCAGGCTGATGACCCGGGACGCATAGAAATTGGACGCAATGGCAGAGAAACCGCACTGGGGCACACAGCCCAGCAGTGCCGCCGGAACAGAGCCCCAGCGTCCGCCCCCCGCCAGGATGGCTTCGATGCGCTCGCCATGGCGGTTCTCCACATATTCAATGAACAGATAGGCCAAAAACAGGAAGGGCAGCATCTTGGCGGTGTCCACCAGAGATTCGCCCAGAACATCCAGAAACAATTCCATTTGATACTCCAAAAACAACTGTAATGTGCTTTATTGCAGTAAATTGCAATCAATTTGCATTTTCGTGCAAGGGAAATTATACACGCTTCGGATGCAAATTGCAAGAGGAATTTGCAAAAAGTTTGCATTTTTGTTTTTGGGAGAACGAAAATGCCCTCTCAGTCAAGGTCGCAGGCCTTGCCAGCTCCCCCTTCGGGAGAGGTGGCAGCGCGCTCACGCTGACAGAGAGGGCGATTCATTTCAGATCAGATCTCGGCCAAAATCGCATCGCCCATGGCGGTGCAGCCCAGGCAGGTGCAGCCTTCGCTCATGTTGTCTGCCGTGCGCAGACCCTTGTCCAGCACCTTGTTCACGGCGTTCTCAATGGCATCGGCCTCCTCAGTCATGCCAAAGGAGTAGCGCAGCATCATGGCGGCAGAGAGGATGCAGGCGGTGGGGTTGACGATATCCCTGCCCGCAATGTCGGGGGCCGAGCCGTGAATGGGCTCGTACAGGCCCCGGGTGCCATCGCCCAGAGAGGAGGACGGGATCATGCCGATGGAGCCGGTGATCATGGAGGCCTCGTCCGACAGGATATCTCCGAACATATTCTCAGTGACGATGACATCGAACTGCGCGGGGTTCTTTACGATCTGCATGGCGCAGTTGTCCACGAACATCTCGCTGTACTCCACGTCCGGGTACTCGGCCTGCAGGCGGTGCATCACACTGCGCCACAGGCGGCTGGTATCCAGCACGTTGGCCTTATCCACACAGCAGAGCTTTTTGCGGCGCTTCTGGGCAGTCTCGAAGCCGATGCGGCCGATGCGCTCGATCTCGTGCTCGGAGTAGGGCATGGAGTCGATGGCCTGCTTCTCGCCGTTCTCGAGGGTGTGGGTCTCGTGCTTGCCGAAATACACGCCGCCGATCAGCTCCCGCACAATGATGAAGTCAATGCCCTGTGCCACGATCTCAGGCTTCAGGGGGCTGGCCGGGGCCAGCTGGGGCCAGATCTTGGCGGGGCGGTTGTTGGAGTACAGGCCCATGCCCGCGCGCAGGCGCAGCAGACCCTTTTCCGGGCGCTGCTCACCGGGCAGGCCCTCCCACTTGGGGCCGCCCACGGCACCCAGCAGGACACTGTCCGCAGCAAGGCACTTGTCCAGCTCGTGCTGAGGCAGCGGGTCTCCGTACTTGTCAATGGCTTCGCCGCCCATGGCGGCATCGGTATAGTGGAAGGTGTGGCCGTACTTTTCAGCCACCTTATCAAGCACCCGGATGGTCTGTTTCACGATCTCGGGGCTGGAGCAGTCGCCCCAGATGACAGCAATGTTTTTTTCCATAGTTCTAAATTCTCCTCAACAGCTTCTTACCCAAACCCCTCAGTCGCTTGCGCGACAGCTCCCCTAGTATGGGGAGCCCTTGGCATAAAGGGGAACTCGCAGAGCTTTTCGCAACGCCAGAGCCGCCCCTACTAGGGGCGGTGGCAATGCGTCAGCATTGACGGTGGGGTTTATTTCTTGGTCAGCGACTTCATCAGGCCACCGTCGGCAATGATCTTCTGGATAAACGGCGGGAAGGGTTCCGCCTGGAAGGTCTTGCCGGTGGTCTCATCGGTGATGAGGCCGGTAGTAAAATCCACGCTGACGGTATCCCCTGCGCTGATGGCATCCACAGCCTCGGGGCACTCCATGATGGGCAGGCCGATGTTGATGCTGTTGCGGTAGAAGATGCGGGCAAAGCTCTTGGCAATGACCACCGAGATGCCCGCGGCCTTGATGGCCACGGGGGCGTGCTCACGGGAGGAGCCGCAGCCGAAGTTCCAGCCGCCCACCATGACATCGCCATCCCTGACGTTCCGGACAAAGTCCTTGTCAATATCCTCCATGCAGTGGCTGGCCAGCTCCTTGGGATCCTGGGTGTTCAGGTGGCGGGCCGGGATGATGACATCGGTATCCACGTTATCCGGGTATTTGAAAACAGAACCTTTTGCGTTCATCGTTGTTTCTCCTTTTCGATCAGACTGTGCGGGGATCGGTGATATAGCCGGTCAGGGCGCTGGCAGCGGCAGTGGCCGGGCTTGCCAGATAGACTTCACTCTTGACATGGCCCATGCGGCCCACAAAGTTGCGGTTGGTGGTGGAGACACAGCGCTCCCCCTCGGCCAGGATGCCCATGTAGCCGCCCAGGCAGGGGCCGCAGGTGGGGGTGGACACGATGCAGCCCGCATCAATAAAGGCTTCGGTCCAGCCGCGCAGGATGCACTCCTTATAAACCGCCATGGTGGCCGGGATGATGATGCCCCGCACGCCCTTGGCGATGTGCTTGCCCTTGAGGATGTTGTAAGCGGCCTCCATATCCTCCAGACGGCCATTGGTGCAGCTGCCGATGACCACCTGATCGATCCGGATGTCCTTTCCCTCGCTGGCGGGGTGGGTGTTCTCCGGCAGATGGGGGTAGCTGACCGTGGGCTCCAGCTTGTCCAGGTCGATCTCGATGGTCTTTTCGTATTCGGCATCCGGGTCAGCCTCGTAGTAGACCGGGGTGCGCTGGCTGCGGCCGTTCAGATACGCTCTGGTGACCTCGTCCACAGGGAAGATGCCGTTCTTGGCACCGGCCTCAATGGCCATGTTGCAGACGCAGAGGCGATCCTCCATGGTCAGGGAAGCCACGCCCGGGCCGGTGAATTCCATGGACTTGTACAGTGCGCCGTCCACACCGATCATGCCGATGATGTGCAGGATCAGGTCCTTGCCGGATACGCAGGGGCTGAACTTTCCCTTGAGTACAAACTTGATGGCAGAGGGTACCTTGAACCATGCCATGCCGGTGGCCATACCGGCGGCCATATCGGTGGAGCCCACACCGGTGGAGAATGCGCCCAGTGCACCGTAGGTGCAGGTGTGGCTGTCGGCACCGATGATGCAGTCACCGGCGGTCACGATGCCTTTTTCGGGCAGGAGGGCGTGCTCAACACCCATCTGACCCACATCGTAGAAGTTGAGGATATCATACTTGTTGGCAAACTCGCGGCACTGCTTGGACTGGGTTGCGCTCTTGATGTCCTTATTGGGGACGAAGTGATCCAGCACGATGGCAATGTGCTCCTTGTCGAACACGCCGTCAAAGCCTGCCTTCTCAAACTCGTTGATGGCGACCGGGGTGGTGATATCGTTGCCCAGCACGATATCGAGCTTGGCATTGATGAGCTGGCCTGCCTTGACCTCCGGCAAACCCGCATGTGCGGCCAGAATTTTCTGCGTCAGAGTCATTCCCATAATACTCTCTCCTTTTATCTTCTATAACTCCCCCAGTCGCTTACGCGACAGCCCCCTCTAGGAGGGGGCCTCTTTGCCTTTCCGTTACGTAACAGGCTCCCTCTTAGAGGGAGCTGTCACCGCAGGTGACTGAGGGAGTTCAATTTTTACTTACTGTTAATTGCCGAAACCAGTGCCTTGATGCCGGCAACGATGATATCGGTGTCGGTGCCGGCACCCCAGGTCATGCTGCCATCGCCCCAGGCAAGGCCCACATAGGAAGCCGCACGGGAGGTGCTGCCCTCGTCCAGGCTGTGCTCCGAGTAGCTTTCCAGATGGAAATCCATCCCGGTAGCGCTCTGGATGGCGTTGGCCACAGCATCCAGACGACCATTGCCCACCGAAGTGACCACCTTGCGCTGACCGTTCAGGTCCAGGGTGACCGTGGCGGTAATGCCGTTGACCTGTGCAAAGTGGGCCTCCACCACACGGAGGGGCTTTTCGCGGTTGAGGAAGCTCTCCTCAAAGATGCGGAGCACCTCGCCTGCACTCAGCTCCTTGTGGCTGTGGTCGGACACGCTCTTGACCTTGTAGCCCAGCACCTCGCGCATCTTGGGGGGCAGGTTATAGCCGTAGTTCTGCTCCAGCACAAAGCCGATGCCGCCCTTGCCGCTCTGGCTGTTGATGCGGATGACATCGGCATCATAGGTGCGGCCGATATCGTGGGGGTCGATGGGGATGTAGGGGCAGGTCCAGCGGTGCTCTCCCCGCTCCTTGCGGTAGGCCATGCCCTTTGCAATGGCATCCTGATGGCTGCCCGAGAAGGCTGCAAACACCAACTGACCGGCGTAGGGGGTGCGCTCGTAGATGTGCATCCGGGTCACGCGCTCGTAGGTAGCGCAGATCTCGGGCATATCGGAAAAGTCCAGTCTGGGGTCTACGCCGTGGCTGTACAGATTCATGGCCAGAGTCACGGCATCCACATTGCCGGTGCGCTCACCGTTGCCGAACAGGCAGCACTCCACGCGCTGAGCACCGGCCAGAACGGCCATTTCGGCGCAGGCAACACCGGTGCCGCGGTCGTTGTGGGGATGGGTGGAGATGATCACGCTGTCACGGTATTTGAGGTGCTTGTCGCAATACTCGATCTGGTTGGCGTAGACATGGGGCATACTCATCTCCACGGTCACCGGCAGGTTGATGATCATGGGGCGGTCAGGGGTGGGCTGCATGATATCCAGCACTGCGTTGCAGACCTCCACAGCATAGTCTACCTCGGTGCCGGTAAAGCTCTCGGGGCTGTACTCAAACAGGAAGTTGCCCTCGTATTCCTGGCTCAGCTGCTTGACCAGCTTTGCGCCGTCGGTGGCGATCTTCTTGATCTCTTCCCTGCTCTTGTGGAACACCTGCTCGCGCTGGGCCACGGAGGTGGAATTGTAGAAGTGGATGACTGCGCGGGGGGCACCCTTGACAGCCTCAAAGGTCTTGCGGATGATGTGGTCGCGGCACTGGGTCAGCACCTGCACGGTCACGTCCTCCGGGATCATGTTTTTCTCGATCAGGGTACGCAGGAACTCGTACTCGGTATCGCTGGCGGCGGGGAAACCCACCTCGATCTCCTTGAAGCCGATCTTCACCAGCATCTGGAAGAACTCCAGCTTTTCCTCCAGGCTCATGGGCACGATCAGGGCCTGATTGCCGTCGCGCAGATCCACACTGCACCAGGCCGGGGCCTTTTCAATGTGATCCTTCTTCACCCAGCTGTCATAACCGGCAGGGACAGGGTAATATCCCGGTGCGTACTTGGTTGCGTCCATCATTTTGCGTGTCCTCCTAAACAAATTACACTTTTGAGGTTTCTTCCTGCCCAACTCCCCCAGTCACCTACGGTGACAGCCCCCTCTGAGATGGGGCCCTTGGCAGTACGGTAAAGTTTCCCGCTTCGCCAGAGGCTCCCTCCCCGAGGGAGCTGGCAGATCCGTAAGGATCTGACTGAAGGAGTTACATACGAAAAGGCCCTCGTCTCCAAGGCGATAAGCCTTGAGAGACGAGGGCCTGTCATTTTTCTAACAGAGCACCCGTGGTACCACTCTCTTTGCTGGAAAACCAGCCACTCACACGATCAGCTTTTGGCGGCGAATCGCTGCCCCGGTAACGGTGGGCATCCGTCAGAGCCTACTCTCCGTTCAGCTCTGCCGCTCAGGGGCCAGTAGCCGAAACCCTCCGCACTGCCTTGCACCACCCGGCAGCTCTCTGAAGCAGAAGAAGATCGTTTTTTCCCCGTCAACGCATTTGGTCTTTGTGTTTCAAAGTGAGCTTATTGTACCAAACGTCGGATTTGCTGTCAAGAAGTTTGGCTCATATCAAAAATGAAACAAATTCACATCAGGAGCGGCACAATTTTCCAAATTTTGCGCTTTCTGCATCGAATCGTAGAGCGCTGGGAAAGCGGGGGATGCCCACGCAAGTGAAATCGGGTTGCGGCTCCCAGCATTCGCATCGCTTACGCTTGCGTCTTGCTGGCCGCGGCCCCAACAACAGTTCCCTGCATCCGCCACTGGCGGCGGTCGCTGTCGTTGCAGGCCATTCCATCGCCCGCCCTATTGCCTGCGGCAACAGGGTCCCACCCCAGCGGACACTTGCTTAGGGCATTCCCCCGCTTTCCTCCCGCCAGGCTTCGGGGTTTGTTAAGAATCTGGGAAGTTTTTGGAAACAAGCCCTCGAAAAGCTTTTTTGTTAATTTTCGTTGTGTTAAGATAAGCTTATCGAAAGAATAAGGCCCCTGACCGATTTGTCAAAGGCTCTCCCTTTGGGAGAGCTGGCTGCGAAGCAGACTGAGAGGGCGAGGCCGTTTACCGAGGAGGAAATCCTATGAAAGAAGTCAAGACACCGCGCAAGCCGTTGGCGATCTACTACGCCCTCGTGCTGCTGATGCTGCTGCTCCTCAATCTTGTGCTGCTGCCGTGGATGGAGGAGCGCCAGATCAAAGAGGTGGACTACGGCACCTTTATGACCATGACCGAGGAGAAGAACATCGGCCGTGTGGACATTGAATCCAACCAGATCATCTTTACCGATAAGGACGAGACGCAGGTCTACAAGACCGGCCTGATGAACGACACCGGCCTGACCGAGCGGCTGTACGATGCCGGAGCCACCTTCTCCAGCGAGATCGTGGAACAGTCCTCGCCGGTGCTGAGCTTTTTGATCTGGTTCGTCCTGCCTATCATCCTGTTCTCGGCCATCGGCAACCAGATGAACAAAAAGCTGATGGAAAAGGCCGGCGGCGGCCCGGGCTCCATGATGTTTGGCGGCATGGGCAAATCCAACGCCAAGGTCTATGTGCAGTCCACGGCAGGCATCCGCTTTGCGGATGTGGCCGGCGAGGACGAGGCCAAGGAAAACTTACAGGAAGTTGTCAACTATCTGCACGACCCCAGCAAGTATGAGAGCATTGGTGCCAAGATGCCCAAGGGCATCCTGCTGGTGGGCCCTCCGGGCACCGGCAAGACCATGCTGGCCAAGGCTGTGGCCGGTGAGTCCAACGTGCCCTTCTTCTCCATCTCCGGCTCCGAGTTCGTGGAGATGTTCGTGGGCATGGGTGCCTCCAAGGTGCGCGACCTGTTCAAGCAGGCCAAGGAGAAAGCACCCTGCATCGTGTTTATTGATGAGATCGATGCCATTGGCCAAAAGCGCAGCGGCGGCCAATACGGCGGCAACGATGAGCGCGAGCAGACCCTGAACCAGCTGCTGACCGAAATGGACGGTTTTGAGGGCAACACCGGTGTCATCATTCTGGCCGCCACCAACCGCCCCGAATCCCTTGACCCTGCCCTGACCCGCCCCGGCCGCTTTGACCGCCGGGTGCCCGTGGAGCTGCCCGACCTCAAGGGCCGCGAGGAGATCCTGAGGGTCCACGCTAAGAAGGTCGCGCTGGCCCCGGGCATCGACTTTACCACCGTGGCCCGGATGGCCTCCGGCGCGTCCGGTG
>UMII01012589.1_pt1 | contig 11306 bp, 9 predicted proteins | sample 1965731 | NCBI WGS metagenome assembly UMII01 (sample SAMEA4836118, study PRJEB28245) | human gut metagenome | biome: gut microbiome; material: fecal sample | place: Denmark | collected 2008
TGAAGTAGTTGCCTTAAATTTTATTATTTTAGGAATATCCCTAAAAAGACGGCTGAAAGCGAGAACACCTACTTTCAGGTTTCGCTTTCAGCCGTTTTTCTTTTTTCAGCAAGCGACTATAAAGAATCGTTGAATGCTGAAATCATTTCGTTACTGTGCTGATTCTACCAATACTACACGGTTCAGGATCGGTTGACCGAATTTATCGACACCACCACCGGCAGCAACTTTCAGTCTATCGGCAGAAATGCCATACTTCTTAACGAGCAAATCTTTAACAACTTGTGCACGTTCCAGACTCAACTTCTGGTTGAAAGCCGGAGTACCGGTTGCAGAGTCTGCATATCCATTGATTGTGTACGTAGTATTCGGAGATTCTTTTATCTTATTAGCAAGGTATGACAAGTTCATTTCTTCTTGCGGAGACAACTTATCAGAGCCAATCTTGAAGAATACGGTACGTGGGGCAATGTTGGTATCTGCAATCACAACTTCTTCAGTGTCTTCTATTTCCACCGGTTGTTGTGCGTTAGCCAACTGCTGTTGCAACTGCAGATTAGCGGCAGCCATCGCATTCATCTGATCACGCATCTGACTTAATTCGATTTCAGAGATAATCTGTGGTACAGGACGTTGGAATCCACGAGTCGGGAAATAATAGGTTACACCTACAGTAGCACCTAAGATACCGTCATAGTCACGTTTACCTCCGTGTTCACCGTCAAACTTACCTTCCAGCCCTGTTGCACTCAATTCCAGATTCAAATCGACAGCATTCGACAAGCGGAAACGGTTGATAATACCTGCATTGAAAGTAGCCGAATTGGTATGAGGACGAGTATAGGAGTGAGCCCAACCTGCACCGATATAAGGTATGATCTCATAAATACGATCCGGATTATATCCACCGAATAATGCATTTAAGTTAATCATCAAATCACCGTGAAGGTTCATATAATCCCATCTCTGTTTGTAAGAACCATCTTCTCTCGGACCACCGACTACATAATCGGCCGTTTCATTCATTGTGAATCCCTTAGCTTGCAGTCCGCTGTATTGCAAACGTACACCAAAACCCGGAGTCACCCATTTGCCGACAGATACATTAAACGTAGGAGCGACACGATCTCGGAATTTGCCGATATGGTCATTGTTGCCATACAGCACCTGAGCACCACCTCCTACAGAGAAGAACCAGTTGCTCCAGAATGGATTGGTTATTACTTGATATTTATCCTGTACCTGAATCACTTCGTATTCAGTTACCGTCATAGTCTGCTGCGCAGAAGCGACAGACGTAACGCCGGCAAAAGCCAGCAACATCAGAATCTTTTTCATATACCTAATAGTTAAGTGGTTATTTAAATCTTTTTCTTTGTTTAACTAATTAAATAACACGAACCGAACTAAAAGGTTTTATGAATAGAAAAAAATAATTTGTTTTATTTGAATAAACGTTCGATATCTTCCTCTTTGATCGTTGTCAACACTGTTTTCCCATCCGGGGTGTAATTCGGTGAAGGACAGGCAAAAAGATTATCGACAAGGCTTACCATCTCTTCATTGCTCAATACTTGTCCGTAAACGATTGCCGCCGCACGCGCCAATGTTAAAGCCAATATATTTTGGATTTCTTCCTTTACATCGTTTCCTTTTTCCATTGCCGTATGCAGCATATTACGCACCAATTCAACCGGATTCAATCCTTCGATACCCGATGGAATGCCATTTATAGCATAACTTCCGCCACCTAAATTACTCAAATCGAAACCTACCGCCGCCAAATCATCCATGATACCTTGCAACACGGCTGCTTCCGAAGCCGGCAACTGCAATATCTCCGGGAAGAGAACGCCTTGAGATACTCCTTGTTTCTGCCGGATCTGTTCCATATAACGGTCAAAAAGTACTCGGATATGTGCCCGGTGCTGATCGATAAGCATCAAACCGGATTTCACAGAAGTCAGAATGAAGCGCCCTTTAAATTGCAAATGTTGGTTTCCTTTCTCCACCACAGGCTCATCGCCATACAAGGTCGAAGCCATGGATGTCAGCGTTTCTCCCTCTTTCTCCGTGACAAACGATTGTTGTTCACCACTAAAAGGGTTTTCCCAATCTGTCTCAGGCTCGGGCATCGGATTATTCATTTTGCTAGCCTTTGTCAATCCCCCGTATAAATCTTCCCATTCCACTTTGGAGCGACTATATGAACCGCCACCACTGCCTCCAGCCGAAACCTTGAACGGATTATAATCTGAATTATAATGAACTTTAGGAGGTTCGGAAGAGGTGCTCTGCTCAAATGCCGGAATATCGGGCATGTCTTCCGTATCAAAATCAATAGAAGGAATAGCGCTGAACTTACCCAATGATTCTTTGACAGAAGCCGAAAGAATCTGCCAGATAGCCTGTTCATTCTCAAACTTGATTTCTGTTTTTGTCGGATGGATATTCACATCGATATTAGCCGGATCTACTTCAAAATAAATGAAGTAGGAGATCTGTTCACCGGCAGGAATCAACTGCTCATAAGCTTCCATCACCGCCTTGTGAAAGTAAGGATGGCGCATATAACGTCCATTGACAAAGAAATACTGATGTGCACCTTTCTTGCGGGCAGTCTCCGGCTTAGCTACGTATCCGGAGATTTTCACCATCGTAGTATTCACCTCTATATTCAGCAGTTGCTGATTAAGCTTTTTACCGAAAATAGCCATGATACGCTGGCGCAACGGAGATACGGGAAGATTGAAAAGTTCGGAATCATTACTGTAAAGCGAGAAGGCAACTTCCGGATGAACGAGAGCGATCCGTTCAAATTCAGCAAGGATATTGCTCAGTTCGGTGGAATTAGCTTTCAGAAACTTACGCCGGGCCGGCACATTAAAGAACAGATTCTTTATAGAGAAATTGCTTCCTTTAGAACAGGAAACAGCTTCCTGACACTCCACTGTAGAGCCCGCTATCACCAGCTTTGTCCCTAGCTCTTCTGATTCCGGACGTGTCTTCAACTCCACCTGCGCCACTGCGGCTATGGAAGCCAAAGCTTCTCCTCGAAATCCCATCGTGCGCAAAGCAAACAAATCGGAAGCCTCACGTATTTTGGATGTAGCATGGCGTTCGAAAGAAAGACGGGCATCCGTTTCGGACATTCCCTTTCCATCATCAATAACCTGAATACTCGTTTTTCCCGCATCAGTCACCAGCACATGTATATTTTGCGCCTCCGCATCAATTGCATTCTCCACTAGCTCTTTGACTACAGACGCCGGACGTTGTATCACTTCACCGGCAGCAATCTGATTGGCTACCGAATCCGGCAACAAATGAATAATATCGCTCATACTTCGTAAATTAACAATTAAAAATTAAAAGCCGGAAATCGTATTCCGTTAATTCAATGTTACAGCCGTTCAAATAAATATCCAGTACCTTTCTCTTCTTTAATTTTTAATTTATAATCTTTAATTAAAAACTCCAGCTTCCTGTTGCTAAATAATGCCACAGATAGAGAAGAAAGGCAATGATAATCAATATAATTCCGAAAGAGATCGGCTTGCGACCACTTGCTTTTCTTCTTTTCAAGTGGGTAGTTCCTTCGATAAACTTACCACGGATATCTTCCGGATTAAATTCTTTCTCCGGCAACATCCCCAAGTCGCGTTTAGCGTTCTCTTCCATCTTGGCGAGTTTCTCTTTACGCTCGTCTACATAAATGTATTGATGATTAAAGCCACGGGGTTTCCTCATCGAATTAAACATTCCCATACTGCTACATATTAATTAAGTTACGCTTATCTGTCTTTGGACGCCTGTCGGTAGTCGGTTTCAACGTTTCTCCCGCACGTTTGCCACGCCAGTTGAAAATATCGTCTTTATTCAACGGACGGACATAGTCAAACCAGGAAAAAGTAGGGAGACGCAGTTTGTCAGGAGGGATTTGGTCCATCGGATACATCGTTCCGTTAGATTTGCCGACAAACAGCCCTTTTTCCATTTTCTTATCCTTCATATAAAGATGGAGCACGCTGCCCTCCAAACAGTTAAATCCCGTCATGGTACTGTCTTTCTCTTCCGGATAGAAAGCCGTTTGCACATTACCGACTACCTCGATATGACGCATATCACCATTTATGAAATAAGCCTTCATCTCCTTTCCGGACACTTGATTATAGTGAATGGAATCCTTCATCTCCACCGTTAATGCCTGATTGATGATATGTGCCCAGTCAATAGTACTGTCGTTCATATAAATTTTGATTTCCTCACCTAATAACTGCTGACCGTCATTCCACAGAATCGGATCGGTATACATGGTCATACAAGAATCTTTCGAATTATAAACCAGTGAATCGCATACTCCTTGCACGTCTGTACGATACATACGTACTTTATGATAAGCTTTCATTAAACGATACAACGAGTCGGTATTCAGATTGTAAGACACCAGCTGCAAAGTATCTCCGTGCATAAAGAGGCTATCCCCCTGTGAGTAGTCGATAGCCACAGCCCGTTTTGTTGCGAAGGCGGAGTCAGTCAATTCATTGTAGAAACAATAATCTCCTGTCAGCATATTCTTATTGATGGCATCCGTCATCTTCACATTGTCGAACGCTTCCCCATAACCGGCAACACGGTCGTAGAACAGACTGTCGCCCACCAATTTCTTTCCTTGATTGGTCAGAATGGAACGGTCCAACAGTTCGGCTTGCTCGGTCAATGTATTATAGAATCCACGCTCGGAGTAGATATGGTTATTGTCACTAACGATGTTTGAAGGACCGAGAATAACTGCGATTTTGTTCTCTGTATTATACCTTAATGTATCGGAAGTCAATACAAACTTCGGGTTAACCAATTTCACGTCATGATTAAACACCGACTGTTTGGTAGCAGGACTATACTCCCCCCAGTCGGAAGTCAGCACATTCTCTTCATCCATCAAAGTTCCTCCCTCGAAGTAATACCCGAGATCATAAAGACGGTCATAATTCAAGCTATCCGTCAGCAAAGTCGTATTACGGTTAATCATTTTCACGTTTTCACGGAGTTGCGCAATCTGCGTCATTCCGTCGTAATATAGATAATCACCGTAGATGAATAAGGTGTCTCCCTGCTCCATACGAACATTACTGAAAGCCTCTACAGAATTGGTTTTCTCAAAAATCAGCGCACTGTCACAATACATATACATACTGTCATGGCGCATTTTCACATTACCGATCAGTACTTGCACGTCCGGACGAGACAGTTTATCCGCCTGTCCCTCATCCGCATGAAGCAAATAAACCTTTGTCTTTTTATTTTCCGGCTGCTTCTTACTTTCCGACTGTTGCTTATTCGCCGGTTGTTGTTTCTTGTCTGCCGGTTTCTTGGGATTTTGCGCCACAAGACATACGCCAAACAGGCATAGAAAGCCTATAAGGAGCCATCTATGCCTGTCTTGTTGTTTATCTTTCTTATTTCGTTTCAGCATATAAAATCAAGCTGTTAAACATCAATCCTTCTTCACCCAACCCGGGTATTTGAAGTCACACTTCTGCCAGTTTTCGTTGATACGTACATAGGTATGTTTCTGTTTGTCCAGAATCCATTTTTGTAACATCTCTTCACGACGCTTATCCATTACAATTTCTTTCAAGTCCTGATAGTCTTCCGCAATGGTAGCCTTATGACCATTGATCTTTGTTTTCAACTTCACGATTGCACAAACTTCTTTTCCATCCTTCTCGTTTATCATTGTAAAGGCTTTTGAAATTTCTCCCACATTCATCTTGTCCACAACTTTGGCAACGTCCTGTGGAAGATCCTGCATCTGGAACTTAGAAGTAGTAATACCCGAGTGCTCATTAACATTCACCATGATACCATGGTTGTTACGGGTATCCTTATCTTGTGAGATAACGGCTGCTGCTTCATCAAAAGAAAATTTGTTCGCACGGATATCGTCAGCAATAGAATCCAGACGTGCGCAAGCTTCGGTCAGTTCCTTCTCCGATACTTTCGGACGCAACAGGATGTGGCGGGTATTCACACGGTCACCGCGCTTTTCAATCAACTGAATGATGTGATAACCAAATTCCGACTCCACGATCTTGGAAACCTTCTTCGGATCCTGCAAGCTGAATGCTACATTCGCATAGGCCGGATCCATCATACCGCGTCCCATAAATCCACACTCACCACCTTTGATGGCAGAAGCTTTATCCTCAGAATACAAACGCGCCAATGTAGAGAAGTCAATTTCCCCTTTTGTCACACGGTCTGTGTAGTCACGCAATTTCTTCTTCACATCTTCAATTTCCGAGATAGGAATCTTCGGTTGCAACGTGATAATCTGCACTTCCACCTGTGTCGGGATATAAGGAATGCTATCCTGCGGAAGATCTTTGAAGTAACGGCGTACTTCCGCCGGAGTCACCTTGATCTCTCCCACCAATTTCTGCTGCATCTTCTGCACTGTCAACCCGTCACGCGCATTATCACGCAAAGTTTCGCGAATCTGTGTCGAAGTCTTATTGAAGTATTCCTCCATTTTTTCTTTTGAACCGATCTGCTGGATATACATATTGGTCATCATATCTACACGCTGGATGATCTCCGCTTCGGAAACCTCAATACTATCCAACTTAGCTTGATGCAAAAATAACTTCTGCACGGCAATCTCTTCAGGAATCACACAATACGGATCGCCTTCGAATCTGCGTCCATTATACAGGGCATCCATACGAGCCTCTTCTACATCTGATTTCAAAATAGCTTCGTCACCTACTACCCAAACTACTTCATCAACCACATTATCCTGAGCATAAGTTGCCACATTAGCAAATACTGCCAAGACAAGGGTAACAACAAATCTAAAGTTCACAAACTTCTTCATTCTTTGTATTTAATAATTATATATAATCTTCTTCTTGCTTACTGCCTGCTGATAGAGATCATTCTTCACCCGTTCCATAAAATCTACCCGCTTTTGATTGATCAGCAGGTCTTTCACTTCCGGACGGGCAAACTCATACGGTTTTTCCTCTCCCGCTCCACGATAATCACTCACATTCAGGAAATAACAGAATGCCGTATCTTTCAATTCTATCTGACGGTGTTTATTCACATATTCTTCCGGAGCTTCCACTTTCAACGGAATCATATCCAACACATCCGTCACGGATACCCATTTGTCGTAAAAGTACTCATATTTCACCGCATTCTGCAAACTATATTTTTCAAGACTTTCAATAGCATCCTGTTTATCAGATTTATACCACCTGCGCACATTATTCAGTTGGGGAGCCGTCAACGGCACTTTGATAAACAACCCCTTAATCAACGGATTCTCCAATTTGAACAGTTCCTTGTTCTGTCCGTAATAATCCGTAATTTCTTGTTCGGAGATATCATTCGTCAACTTCTGGTTTATCAATTCTTGCTGATAAGTATGCATAATCAACGCTTTCCGATAATTTTCCACCAGTTTGTCCACATCGACATTGTCCGGAATATTGTTTGCCGCTTTTTCATACAATAAGATCTCTTCCACCCAGCTACGAATATAATGCTCAGCGAAGAGAATACTATCATCTTTTGACAACCCGACAGGAAGCACGGACATCAAATCTTCTTTATACAAAAAGTTACCGTCCACCTCTACCAAAGGAATCTTTCCTTTGTGGTCGCGCTGTTCCTTGCACGCCCCACAACCGAGAAGGGTAATCAATAAGAGGAGTAATATTCGCATTGTCAACTGAAATCTACTTATTTAAGGTACGAAGATAGTGAATAATCGGTTACATCAGTTATTATTAACTGTTTTTAAAACCTCTTGGTTTATTTCAACCTTACCAGACTCCCTCAATTCCCGCGTCCAGCACGTGTCAAGATAGATTCTATAATCCTTCCGCACCCGGTCTATTACTTCCCGATAATCATCCGGACCTTTCTGTTTTTTGCCGACAACTATAGTAAAAGGATAAGACAATAAAGGTTCAAAATCTCCGCTCTTAAAAACCAGTTTATTGACATATTTATTCTCTCCGTCAGCAAACGCTCCCTGTTCAATCTGTATCTTTTCCGCTCCGGATGTATTAAAAGTCTGCCGGAGCTTATCCATCCATTCATCAGCGGGTAACTTCTTCAACATCTTTTTTGCCCGCTTCGCAATCTTTTTATCGGCACAGTGAAGAACAACACCTTTGTAGCGAGGGCTATCCCAGTGGTAATCAGATGAATGAAATTTAAAGTAAGTAGCCAATCCGGCCCGATCATTCATTGCAGGCAACTCCACTTTCTGCCGTGTCATTTCCTTTATAAGATAATCTTCATCCGCTTTTTGCAATGCGTACCGAACCTCCGGATATTTTTTATCTAAATTTCTACTTTCATAGTCCAATAGAGACTTTGCTACAAATTCCTCAAGTTGACGTTTCACAGTCATAGGATGGGAAGCAGCAAATTGTTTGAACCGACCTCCTGTATACTCCTGCCCCTCAATAGCAAACAATGTCCGTTCCGTATCTCCTTTTGTCAACAGTTCCTCTATACCTGTCTGATTCGGAGTATACCTCCACTCCCTTTTCAGTCGCTCTATTACTTTTCCGATCCCCTGATTCCGAATTTCCTTATGCAATATGCGCTGTACAATTCCATCGACTACATCCTCATACACAGGCAACTCCTTCCTGTCCATGACTTTCAAAATATGGATTCCCGCAGGAGTAAAAAACGGTTCGGAGATTTCTCCCTTCGACAAAGCAAAAGCAATATTTTCAAACTCAACAGTAGTTTGCAATCCTTCAATCCAACGGCTTTGCCTATCATCCGAATAACGTTCCACCAAAGCAGAGAAATCCAATCCGAGCTGATTCCGGATAGCCTGATAAATAGAGTCCATCCGAGCTTTTTCTTCTTCCAAATGCCGGGAAGTTATTGTCTGTGGCAAATACTTAAAAATCTGCATTACTTGCACTTTCCCAGTACGTGCTTTCAGTGCCATTTTCTGATAGGAAACACGAACGCAGCTATCTACCGTCTGTTTATCAACCAGACAATCCCCCATCAACTTAATCCGATTCTCTTCTTGTTGTTTGCGAAAGGCAGCAGTTGTATCGAGTCTGATAGCTTTAGCAGCTTCAACTTTCTGTATTGCCTGAGAAAACAGCAGTGCATATTCTTTAGGGGAAAGATCCCTCCCCCCACCTGCCCTATAATGATGATACGAATATTCAAATTCCGAACGGGAAACCTCTCTCCCGTTAACACGCATCAGCACAGGATTTTCCTGCGCAAAAGCCAGAATTCCCAAAAGACAGGCACATAGTGGCAACAAACATCTATTCATCATCAATTCTCATTTTACAAACAATAAACGGTGAGCAGCGAACATCTGCTGATTCATACAGCCTGTTCACCGTTCACCGTTAACAGTTCACCGTTTATATTTATTATTCCGGACGACTATAATTAGGCGATTCACTGGTAATCGTCACATCGTGCGGATGGCTTTCCATTACACCTGCATTGGTAATACGGGTAAACTTCGCGTCATGAAGTTTTTCAATATTAGCAGCGCCACAGTATCCCATACCTGCACGTAAACCACCTGTCAATTGATAAACCACTTCGAAAAGCGTACCTTTATAGGGAACACGGGCAGCAATGCCTTCCGGAACCAATTTCTTCACGTCAGCCGTTCCACTTTGGAAATAACGGTCTTTTGAGCCATTCTCCATTGCTTCCAATGAACCCATGCCTCGATAGGATTTGAATTTACGACCGTTGAAGATGATTGTATCACCCGGAGACTCTTCCGTTCCGGCAACCAATGATCCGATCATCACACAATATCCACCGGCAGCCAACGCTTTTACCACATCACCCGAATAACGCAAACCACCATCGGCAATCAAAGGAATACCTGTACCTTTCAAGGCTTTCGCTACATCATATACAGCCGACAACTGCGGAACGCCTACGCCTGCAACCACACGAGTAGTACAGATAGAGCCCGGACCGATACCGACCTTCACCGCATCAGCACCTGCTTCCACCAATGCTTTCGCAGCTTCTCCGGTAGCAATATTACCTACTACAATATCAATATCCGGGAAGCGTTTCTTAGCTTCTTTCAGTTTCTCAATCACGTACATCGAATGTCCGTGAGCCGTATCAATGACAATAGCATCCGCACCTGCATCTACCAAAGCCTGCATACGGTCCAACGTATCGGCAGTAACACCCACACCGGCAGCTACACGCAAGCGACCTTTGGCATCTTTACAAGCCATCGGTTTGTCTTTTGCTTTTGTAATGTCTTTATAAGTAACCAGACCGATCAACTTTCCATCCATTCCGACAATCGGAAGTTTCTCAATCTTATGCTTCTGAAGAATCTGGGCAGCAGACTCCAAGTCGGTAGACTGGTTAGTAGTCACCAATTTTTCTTTCGGAGTCATGACAAGATCGATATGCTTAGTCATATCTCTTTCGAAACGTAAGTCTCTGTTGGTAACAATACCTACCAAATAACCTTCGTCATCTACCACAGGGATACCACCAATCTTGTATTCTGCCATAATGTCCAAAGCGTCTTGAACGGTAGAGCCTCTTTTAATCGTTACAGGGTCATAAATCATACCATTCTCAGCACGCTTCACAATGGCAACTTGTCTTGCCTGTTCTTCGATAGACATATTTTTGTGAATCACTCCGATACCACCCTCACGAGCAATGGCAATAGCCATTTTCGCTTCGGTAACCGTATCCATAGCAGCCGTCACAAAAGGAATTTTTAACTCAATATTTTTTGAAAACTTTGTCGAGAGATCGACAGTGCGCGGTAAAACTTCAGAATAAGCAGGGATCAACAATACATCGTCGTAAGTCAACCCGTCCATTACAATCTTATCAGCAATAAATGACATAGGGCTATGCGTTTAAAATTTATTGCGTGCAAATATACGGTTTTTATTCAAAATGCGCAAACTGTGCGCCAGAATATTTAACGAGGGAGGCTAATTAATACTTATCAGAAAGAATTGCTTTAAAAGAACACATTCAAAGAACCGAATTAAAGAACAACTTTAAAAAACAAGATTATGGAAAGACAGATTTTTATTAATGAGATGCAAGCTCGTTTCAATTTAAGAAAACCACCTAGCAAGAAGCCAACCAATCTCTATTTAACGTGGGTTCGAAATAAAATCAAAAAATAGCAAGTTGTCCGACATTGACAGAATTTACGTCAATGGCGGGCTTCTTTTGGCAAAAACAGTATGCCGCGATAGCCGACAAGGAGTTGGCTATAAAGTTAT
>UMII01061658.1_pt1 | contig 11205 bp, 5 predicted proteins | sample 1965731 | NCBI WGS metagenome assembly UMII01 (sample SAMEA4836118, study PRJEB28245) | human gut metagenome | biome: gut microbiome; material: fecal sample | place: Denmark | collected 2008
GTAAAACCGTCGTACCCTGCCATTTACGGCCCGGTACGACGGTTTTATTTTTTATTTTATTTTTCTTATGCGTTATGTTGTTCTTTTAGAAGAGCTGCTATGCCTGCTCCTTTTTGCGTTTCGTAAGAGCTGCGATTGATACGCCAAGACCTGCCATTGCGATAACAAGCCACATATACATATTGCTGTCATCTGAGGTCTTTGCTGCGCCTGCAGCAGCTGCTTTAGTACCTGCATTGGTATTTACCTTTACAAAGGCAAATGTGCTGAAATGGTCTGTCTCAAATACAAGCTTTCCATCTGCTACCCTTGATGTGCATGCTATAAGCTTGTCTGAATCTACACGGAACACCTTGACTGCCTCATTGTCAGCTAATGCAAACGGCATATCCATAGTTACCTGAACCTTGTCTGCAAGCTGATGAAGCTGTGTAGTGCCATCTGTCAGATTAAGCTCATATATTAAAACATCCTTTACTCCTACAATTTTATTCTTTACCACATCTGCAACCTTTGCCACTTCCTTCTCATCAGTTACCTTCTTTGACTCGAATTTTACTGTATCCGGAAGGATTCCCTTAGTGTCCTTTACAGTTGTTTTGGTGTCGGATATGCTTGATACAACTGCTCCCGGTGTAAGAGCCTTTGCAGGCTGTGTGGCTGTATCATCGTTTCCTGTATTGTCCTTGTTATTATCATCAGTAGATGGGGTATCCGGCTTCTTGTTTTCATCATCACCGGTATTACCATTATCGGCATCACTCTTGTCGGCTGACTTTGTCTGATATAAGTATAGGTCATCAACTGTTCCCCAGCCACCTTTTGCACTCACGATACCGACAACAAGTGTAACTTTGGTTTCTTTCTCAAGCTTAAATGAAACGCTTGGGGTCTTCCAGTTTTTCCAACCCTCAAGTGTAACATTATCTCCCTTTGCAATGACATTACCTTTGGAATCAACAACCTTAGCATAAAGCTGATCTCCGTCGAATCCCTGTCCTACGTACTCGAAAGTATACTCTCCTGAATCAAGTGTAATAGATTTCTTGTATGTAATTTCTGCCTCGGCTACATCTGTGCCGGCATTGTACCAGTGAGCACATGCTGCTCCTGACCTCTTATCATCCTTGGTAGAAGAAACCGAATCGACAATCTTGTTATTGGCAGTAAAATTATCAGCCTTTTCAAAGCCTGCATCATCTGCGTCTGTAATAAGATTTTTCTGCTTTATAACTACTGTACATTTTGTTGTACCCGATGTCTTATCTTTATAAGCACCACGCTCGATTTTTCTGCTGAATTTAACAGTTCCCTCTACAGTGTAGGTTCCTGCCTTTGAAAAATCAATTCCCTCTGTACTCCAAACAACGTTTTCTTCAACTTTCTCTGTATTATATGTCACATTGACTGTTTTTGGAAGCTCCAGCTCTTTTCCTGCCTCTCCTGTGACATCTGCTGTTTCTATATCCTCCACTCCGATTTTGGTTACCTTTGCGCCTGTCTTTACGTAATTCCATACCTTAAGGCCTGCTGTTGCTGTTCCATCCGGATAAAACATTGCCTGATTGTCAACAGCGGAACCTCCATACCATTTTCCTGCATCCTTTGGATCATACTCACCACTGTAGCTTGATGCCCAGCCTGAACCCTTTTCCTCCCAAATCTTTTTATTTGCTTCATATCTTGCTGCTGCAGCTTCCTCTGAAAGACCTGTGGTATCTCCAACTGTAATCCATGCCGGCTCCCAGTAATATACACCAAGTCCACCTGCTTCATTTACAGCATTGATGAGATTTCTCATGAAAGTAGCCTGTCCCTGCACTGTGAAAGGCTCTGTGGCATCTGCCGAGTCATCATTATTTCCCTCACGGACAGTATTTCCATGACCATCTGAATCATCAAGTGTATATGCGTAGCTTGTTTCTACAACCATTGCATCCTTGTTGTGCTTCGTCTGAACATAGCTGAGTTCTTTCTTTAAATTGCTCAGTGTACCATGCCAGTATGGATAATAGCTTGTTCCAAGAATATCATAATTTACATTATAATTTTCAAGATTATCTGACCATGTTGTAAGTGTATTCTTCTGTGGGCTTTCCACATGAATCACAACCTTTACATCACTGTTGTAATCCTTAACACCTTTTGAGCCTGCAGAAAAGAGCTTGCACATGGCATCTTTTTTTGTTTCTCCGATAAAACCGCCTGTTGTCTCATTTCCAACCTGAACCATATCAACAACATCCTTTGATGCATCAATTGTGCTTAATGATTCATTGATAAACTTTTCTACAGCTGTGGCTTTCTCATCAACTGTATAGCCCTTCCATGCCTTAGGCACCATCTGTTTACTCGGATCTGTCCAGAAATCTGAGCAATGGAAATCAACAAGCATTTTTATGCCTGCGCTGCGGCATGCATCAGCAATTTTCTTTGCTGTTGCCACATCGTTATTTCCACCACCATATCCATTTCCGTTTGAATCATATGGATCATTCCATACTCTGACACGGATATGGTTTATGCCGTTTTCTGCCAGGAATTTGCAGAAATCTGTAACGTTTTTAATTTCTTTTCCGCTATAATCCTTGTACACAACACCACTGCCTAATTCTGTTATAACAGATGAAATGTCCATTCCCATTATGAAATCGGAAGACAAATTCTTTACCTTTTCAACAACAATATCGTCATTGTCTACTGAGGTATCAATTTCAGGTGCCTTTGATGTAATGGTTGTACATACTAAACCAAGCTCATTGTTATTTGCATCCTTAAGCTGGGCTACAACATAATACTTACCGGCTGACTTTGTTGTGTAAGCTGCCTTAAGAGTTTTTCCGGAATCTTTATCGTTTTCTAATGTTCCGTCTTTCAATCCATCTGTGTGGTCACCCCATGTATCAACCCACCACCATAAATTTACTCCCTCAGGAAGTTCACTTATTTCTTTTCCATCATAGGTAATCTTTGCTTCAAGATTGACTGTATCACCATTTTCTACGGCTACTTCTGTCTGGTTTACTGAAATTGTGTAGCCTTTCTGGTTTTCTTCGGAAGAGTCAGTATCATCTGCTTCTTTTTCATACAAAACAATATCATCAATTGCGCTGCCTTTATTCCATGCTGTCAGCTTTCCTGAAACAAAAACCTTCACGTCACTTTCCTTATCAAGAGTGAATTCCCCTGTCTCAATTGATTCCCATTTGCTCTGATCATCAGCCCACTCAGAAGCCTTTAAATCTGTGCTGACATATTCACCTGCACTCAGCTTTAATCCACCTGCTGCACCGGTGCTTTTGATTCCAAGTTTATAGGTACCGGCCGGAAGCTTAACCGTCTGTGAGATTGATACATCTTTTTCTTCCTCTGTTTTATTCTCCCAGATGCAATAATATCCATTTTCTGCTCCTGATCCGTAAAGCCAGTTTTCAGTGTCTTTTGGTATATTAATATCCCAATTATCTGCTCCTGACTCAAAGTCTCCATTCACCACATACTCTGTGTCTACCCACTTTGCGGTATTCTCTGCTGCCTTAACCCGCTCTGTACCCAAATCCGCCACAGCGCTCTGGCTTAAAAGCATTGCAAACACCAGTCCGGCACTTGTTATAGATGCCATTTTTCTCTTCCTGCTCATATTTTCCTCCTTGTTTTATGCAGTGGTAAATGACTATCAAATTGATAAATATCAAAGCCATTAAGCCACTGTCATGCACATTCACCAATTGCATGTCACACATGATTTCATCTGTTTCATGCGCAACAGCGCAATCGGTTGCAATAACTATATTTACAGTTTATACATTAAGCGTTTACGTTTCAATAGACATAAATGCCAACTTATTTCTGCAATATTTAGCAAAAATACATCAATTTAATATTTGTAAATATGGGAAAATGTACAAAGATTAGTATGTTCAAACGATTTTTCAAATAATGATATTCACATAGATTTTGTGGAAATTTCACAATACTTTTACGCGTTTAGAAGTATAATAATTTTTTATGCAAACTAAATATATTAATATGCATTAGATTTTTTATTTTTTTCATAGGCAAATTGCCAGAGTCCCCGGTACTATATATAAAAAAGCCGTACAGCAGCTTATGAAATATTTTCAAAAGCTGCCATACGGCATATTTGTCCTTTTACAACTTTATTTGAAATAAATCCATAGGTTTTTAGCTGATATTTGACATTTTATAACAACTTTATTTGCAATATATTATTTTTATTTGTATTTATAATTGATTTTATTACAACTTTATTTGTAATATATGTGTTAACTCTGTCATAAAGACTTTCCTTCCAATTTATTCAATATACTACAAAACCATCAATCATCTAATTTCTATATCAGATGTGACTCTAATCCAAAGCACAACATACGAAATGATACTCTAATTATTTTCCTTATCATCGTGTTGTTTAAGTGAAATTTTTTTTACTACGTACCATCACTGTTCAATAATAATATAGGTTTTTGGTGCCGCTTAATCAACACCTCCCTTCTTTAAACTATAAACTAAATTTTATTATGACAGATTCCAACATCAACTTTCAAAGAATAGTGGATTGACTTTTAAAAGTTTTTCCTTGCGCTCATCGCTCATTTTTCCTGTTTTATACCATTTTCTCTGGGTCTCCACCCACGCACCAAGATGCTCGTCTTCGTAATCTGTTCTCCTTGATATATATGTCGTACTTTTTTCCTCGATATATCGAAGATACTGCTCATACCGTCTGTTCCATTCCGTTTCTTTTGGGTCGAAATCGAATCCGATATCAGATAGTTTCTTCACCCTTTCTGGTGTCATTGTCCGTTTATTGCAATTATAATTATCTCGCTGGTGTTGGCACCATAGTCCAAGTTTTTCTCCTTTATATACAGCTCTTTTCGGGATGGATATGTTGCCATGCTCTGCCTTATAATCCAACAACAGTGCATACATTCTTTCCCATTGTTCTACGAAAACACTATTACAGAGCTGACATCTGGCTCCCATATAAAAATATCTTGGGCTATATTCCGTAGTTTGTCCGCAAACATGATGAAGAACTGATATTTTTGTATTTTGATTTACAAAATCTCCAACCATTTCATATTCCCCATCAGATTCCATAACAATTCTGTCTCGAAGGCACTCTGTAGTCATATTGCGTGGGAAACAGATGCGACAATAAGGAGAACAAACAAACTTCCTATATCTCACGTTGAAGATATGACCACAATCCCGTGCTCGTATTTTGCATAGTGATTCAGCCGAAGTAAACTCACATAGATTATAGTTTCCAAGCTCAGATATCGTCTTCTTGGCCTCTAGTTCAGTGATCACTGATTCACACATACAACGAACACCCTCGTATATGAAGCTTCTTGGTGTCATGCTCATATGATGACCACACTTATGGTGAATCAACTCTATTTTCCGGTTCATAGATTTAAATTTAGAGTTCGCACTATATCCATTTGTTTCAAACACTCTGCTAACAAAGCTGCTTTCCGACAGATATTTATTACAAAAACTACAACCAAATCCATTTAACTCAGCAAAGGGGGTCGATATATAATCCCGATGACATATATCACAATGATATATTTCAAGCAGCGGATTGCTGTCCGCCTTTTGAATGAGTGATATCATTTCATTTACGGCAGGGTACAGGAACATAAAGAGCGGCATTAATTCCTCTGGAGAGATATGCTCAGCTGTAATCATTTTTACTTTCAGGAAATGCGGAATATCCATTTTGATCAGATTTGAATATTGCCAGCTATGTAAGTCGTTGTTAAAAGACTCATATGCATCCGAAACAGAATATCCTCGATCTTTCAAAGTGCTGTACAGAATATCTTTTAGTGATTTAATATCCGTCGTAACACCTGCATCAAAGATTTCTCTTACATAATCTGCATACACAGTGTCTGATATTGAGGTCAATTCATATTTAGAATAAGTGGCCCAATCGTAATCGCAGGCATGCCCCTTAGTTCCATCAAAACGCATAAGAGTACAGTGGTGTTTTGGGCACACCTTTACGCCTGAAAGATGATGTATTCGATGCAGATAAGCCTCTCCATACGTCGCAATATCTTCTTTAGCACATTCCTGACACACATGTAATTGCTGAAATATGCCATTAGAGATAGTATTTATATTGCTTTTCTCCGTAAAAACATTGTTGACGTATTTCGTCTGTTGACCTTCCGTCATAAACATCGCTTCAAATGGAAATGTACTGACTGATAAGAACAATTCGACCATATCAGGTTTTTTCAGAAGACTGTCGTATAATCCAACAAATTCCCGTCTAACATCCGGCTGGAGCGAATTAACGGTAGCATTTTTTTTACCAAGATACTCAATTAAAAAGTCTTTCAACAACAAGCTATTCGCTGTTGCAAGACGATGTATCCATGAATATAACAGTTCATCTGGATATGGTTTTTTACCTACCGGAATAAATCCCAATCTATTAATTCTCCTTTATACCTAAAAAATTTCTCATATGTTGCATATCGGGCGTTTCAAGTTTGTTTTTCTTATTGCTTCGTTTTGGAATCTTCTGAAGCTGTTCAATAACAAGACGACTAATTTCTTTTTCACTCTTTCCCTGCGAAGATTTCTTTCTAATTACTTTATTATAGACTGTCTCGATCTGTGTATCTGAATACTCGTCATACAATACTCTTATAATGGAAACGATATTGGATAACTGAATCATTTCCATGGAAGTATCTGTATTGATGAGTTTCTGCATCTCGGTCTCTTGTTTTGCAGCATCAAGAAGAGCATCTATTTTGATTTCTGCCTCTTGCCTGATATTGTGAAGTTTGACTGTATTCTCAGTAGATTCGAGATTAGCCAAAACGTCCTGAATTCCCGGATAGAACTTATTCGCAACATTCCTCACATATTTAGCGTCAACCGTCGGTTTTTTCTTTTTGCTAAGATAATCATAATGCATACACGAATATACAGCGCTGAGCTGATCTACAATGCCCTTTGTGACATCATACAAGGCATCTATAAGTTCATTTGTGGCCTCAACCGGAGTATCAAACCACTGATACCTAAAAAGTGATTTTACAAGGTGTTTAAAGTAATCCTTATTCTCACAGTAAAGATTACCATTAATCATTACTCCTATTCTTCTCGATGTTCTGAGTTCTTGAAACATCTTGTCTCTGGCGTCTTCAGTTCCAACAACTGCTATGGCAACCTTTGTTCTATTCGACAGCGTCAGAAGAGAATTGAACGTGTTTTCTCTAGTGTGTTCAAAATCTATGAACTGAATCTCATCAAAGATAATGATACCAACACCAAACTTCTCTACATACTCCTTAACCAGTTCCGCCTTCTTTCCAAGACCATTTACTCTTGAGATTGCTTTTGAGTAAATAGGTGTAATGTTATTCAGAGCTTTATCTATAGCGTCTCCAATACCTTCATACAAGGCGGAAAAGTTACTGTTTGGAATACAGTTAACCACAAGATATGTAATCTGAGGGAAATAGCCCCCGTTTTCATCGGTATGTATAATTACCTGTGGATAATAATTCACAAGATTACTGATAGCAGAACTCTTCCCGCAGCCTGAATATCCGATTAGTGAAAACCCGGCATTTGTAGCCTCGCTGGAATCTCCACTTAGAATAAGATTCGTCATCTTGCTGATATTATCTATTGTTAATTCAATCCGTGAATTATCAGATTTCATCTGTTTTCTTGCCCTATACGAAGTAAGCAGAGCATTATAAAGCGAAAACTCTAATTCCCTGTTGAACGGCAACGGAAACCGCAATTCTCTCAATGTACCGACTGCAAGCATCTTGTCGAGCTTAGACATATTCTTGACTTTGTCATAGCTATATCCGGGAAGTTCCCTTGTATAAGCTCTTCTGATACTAAAATCATCTCTCGGATTTGGAAGAGCCTCAATATACGGATTCCCTTTATCTATATCCATTCTAGCAGGAATATAAATAGCATCGACAATATTTGTTTCATTTAGGTCATAGTTGTCATATTGCGAAGTTCCTTCTTCGCACTGTATATATTTATAATTCACGGATGGTTCCTCCACTAATTATTCTCCCAAAAATCCTCAAGGGCTTCCTCAAAGTTATTATAATCTTTTCCGTTATCAACAGTCACATCGTCAGAAAGTGTAATCGGTTCTTTTTTGGAAATTTCTGAGCACGTTTCGATTCTTGTCATAATATTTCCTTCATGTGAAACAGACTGCTTTTCCAATTCCCTTGCAGGTCGCATATTCTTAGAATCAGAGATTGTTTCTTTCTTTGCCTCATCCACAACCGCTGCATTCACCGCATAATTAAATACTGAAAGTTCTTGATTATAAACCCTACCCTCTGCATCCATTTGTTTCTTTTTCTTGAGATAATCTTCGTATTGCTTCATAGTCAATCCTTTGAAATCTGCATTGCCGGAAAGTCTTTCATTTAACGGAGCATCAATGAGTTTTCCATTATTCAGATAATAAATATGACCAACATCGCGCATATCCATTCGGGCTTCGAATGGTATTTTCTTTGTCCCTGCCTTAAACATTACTTTTGAAAGTTCATGGTCATTATCAGGCAAATAATAAAGCTTTTTGTAAGATATTCCACGCCTATCAATCTTTGCTTTCACAGGAGTCATCAGATTAAAAAGATATTGCTCGCGAACAGGAATAGGTCTAGGATTGCCGTACTTTTTAATACCATAATCCCATAAAAAACATGGAATAGGTTTAATTCCCTGTTCAATCATTTCTTTGGTGACAGGGTAGGAAGCATCATATTCCTGATTATGCGTCAGAACAAAATTAATCACCATTTTCGTATACTGCTTGATATTCAGAGTAGCTTCCTTGTGATGATTCGAGTCATATCGTTTTTCAATCAAGCCATAATTTTCAAGATGTGGATTCTGCTTTGAATGCATCTGATGAAAGGATTGCTCAACAATACCTTTTAAGGATCCGGAAGCACCCGGTACTATCTGCTTTTCAATTCCAAGTTCATTACAGATACGATTAAATTCTTTACTTTTAAACTCTGATCCACGGTCTACTCTCAATCTGCGGGGTATGATATTCGACTGCCACATAGCTGGGTTGTCAAAGCCCATTCCATATTTTTTACAATACTCCAGCTTATCATCAGCAAGATTGAGAAAAAGATTTGTGATGCCTAATACCGAGTTATTATCAAAAGTAACTGATACTGCCAGAATCATTCTAGTGAATACATCTATCATAAAGTAAACGATAGGTCTTCCAATTGTTTTATTCGGATCAAATGTAGACACAAGAGAAACATCTGCTTCACAAGCGTCGATTTCAACCATATCCCCCGGACCAAATACTTCAAACATAGAGTCGCTAGTTATAAGCCTCTTGTTGTTGCGTTGTTCTTGCACAGAAGTTTTTATAACGTCCTTTTCTTGTTCTGTAAGCTGCTTGTTGGCATAGTAATAAAATTGACGCATTGTCGGCCTCTCAGCCTCAGATAATAAAACAAGCGTAGGAACACCATTGCATAACTCTGTCTTAGTAAAATGAAGAGCATTCATTCTGTCGTAACAAGCCCTTAAATTTTTTTGCCTCCCAGAACGGTACTCTTTAAGCGCCTCATTAAAATATTCCTTGATCTCATCAGTAATCAAAACACCGCTTCGACCAAAATACTCTGAAGGTTTCCCTGTTTTTACGGTGTAATTATAGGCATTTCCTTTTGAACGAAAATGCCTGTTGTCAATAAGCGAAGAATCCTTCATTCCACTTTGAATATATTTTGTAAACATTCTCCAGAATGAAGGTGTCGGCATGGAATATTTCTCCAATATCACCTTTAATTCTGGTTTCGGGCTCTTACCACATAAATCAGTAAGACGTTTGCCATATATATTCATAATCTCAGAAACAACAGCCTGTCTTGTGATATATTTTTCTTTGACACTCCCATTCAAAAGTTCCGCGTCAAACACGATAGTATCTTCTGACTCTTCAATCAGCCCACCATCTGCAATCAAGGTGATTATTGTTTTTAGACTATGCATCGTCAATATAAACTTTTTGGTATCCATCTGGCATAACACAACATTCTCATATGCTAAATCTACAATCCTGTATCGTGTTTGCGTTTGAGGATCTTTAAGGATGTCTCCCACAGCAATGAGGTTATTCATTTTTCACCTCCAATAATTTCATCAGATCAGAATTTTCAATATGTTTGGAATCCATATCGAACTCTATTTCTTTAATAGCAATTTTGTGTTTTATTGCACTAACCACATCGAATACAAGTGCCGCGTCATAAAACTCAGTAACAAGCCTAATATTTGATGCCAATATTGTATTCATCTCCGACTTAAATACCAATTGACATTTAGTTCCTTGATTAAGCCAATACTGTTTTTCAATGCACAAGAGTTGCATTTGTCTTTTACTTAATTGCTTGTCTGATTTAACAGAATATGCAACCTCTGTTCCATTTTTTTTAGTTACCAGCATATCCGTCGTCATAATTTCTCTTGGCGGGGGGAATCCCATCTTATTTGCTATATTAACTGTTTCTGTAAAATCAAGAGGATATTGTTCCCTTACGTCAATGTTTGTATCATCCCAACGAAGTATATAATACCAATACATTTCTCCCTGAGATAAGCAGTGAACAGCTCGACCAGTTTTCCAATCCTTGATGACTGATGTGGTTCCATGGCTATTAAACTCACTGGTCGTAATATAAGGCTTATAGTCTGCACCCGTTTCTTGTCCCATCTTTCGAATGGCTTTTGTTTTCGCTGATGGGCGATTACTCATACAATCACCTCTTTTTTATTTGTTTGTGCGTATATAATATACATTAGTATTTCAAATATAGTTGTAATTATCGAAAATTTATTTCATGTAGAGTTGTGAATTTTTCTCTTTTTTTATTATAGCATTTTCTTATTTCATTTCAAGTATGCGAGCAAAAAATAGAGCCGAAACCACTTCGGTCTCGACTCTATCTTCTTTAAATGTAGATTATCTAGAACTATTTCAACTATAGTTGTAAATTAATATACTTATTATTTTATCTTATTTCAACTATAGTTGTCTTATTTCAATTAAAGTTGTCTTTAAACAATATTTTTATTCAACCTCTACAGATGAAGCACTCGCTCTTTAATCTCCTGGGTTCTTCC